>Ga0065711_1035817_pt1 | contig 21798 bp, 7 predicted proteins | sample Hoacrofraction12_FD_59098 | JGI IMG/M metagenome (GOLD analysis project Ga0065711, IMG submission 59098) | Hoatzin crop microbial communities from Cojedes, Venezuela - Epithelial fraction 12 v2 (version 2) | ecosystem: Host-associated > Birds > Digestive system > Esophagus > Crop | place... | reverse complement strand
CTTGCCAAGTTCAGCTCCAGCTGTGCCTTGGCCTTCCTGACCCCATCCCTACACAACCAGGCAGCTTCCCTATACTCTTCCCAGGAAGCCAGTCCCTGCTTCCACTGCCTGTGCAGTTCCCTCTTCTTCCCTAGTTTGACCAGCATCTCTTGCCTCAGCCATGCCGGTGTCTTCTCATCTCTGTCCGACTTCTTACACTTGGGGACTGAGAGCTCTTGCGCTCAGTGGAATACATCCTTAAAGACCTGCAGGCTCTGTTCTGTTCCCCTGTCCCTGAGGAACGTTTCCCAGGGAGTCCTTCTGACTATCTATCTCCTTGAAGAGCTGGAAATGTGCCCTCCTAAAATTTAGGGTCCTGTCTATGCTCTTCGTTGTTTCCATTTCCCTCAGTAGCATTAGTTCTACCAGCGCGTGGTCACTGCAGCCCAGGCTACCTCCGATCTTGACATCCCCAACGAGCTCACTTGCATTGGTGACCACCAGGTCTAGTATTGCATCCCCTCACGTAGGGGTGCTTATTACCTGGCTTAAGAAGTTGTCCTCAATGCATTCTAGGAACCTGCTGGATTGCCTACAGCTTGCCGTGTTGGTTTTCCAGCAGATGTCGGGGTAGTTGAAGGACCCCAGTAGGACAAGAGCCTGTGAGCACGAAGCCTCCTGGAGATGGAGGAAGAAAGCTTCATCTATCAGCTCCTCTTGATCTGGTGGCCTGTAGTAGACACCAACCACTAGGTTCCCTTTGTTGCCTCTCTCTCCGATTCTTACCCATAAGCTTTAGACCTGCTCGTGGCTATTCTTCAGGGACAGCTCTTCACTCTGTAGTGTTTTCTTGATGTAAAGGGCAACGACCCCACCCCTCCTTCCTCGTCTGTCCCTTCTGAACAGCCTGTAGCCATCAAGAGCTACATTCCAATTGTGGGATTCATCCCACCATATTCCGTGATGGCAATCTGGTCGTAGCTCTCTAGCAGCACGACTGCTTCCAGCTCCTCCTGTTTGTTTCCCATGCTGCGTGCATTTGTATAGAGGCATTTTGTCTGAGCTGTTGGCCTCGTTACCTTCATAGCAGAGCACCCCTTTTTTCCCTTGAAGTGTTTCATGGGCATTTTCTTGTTGGCACCTGATACCTCAGGCGCCTCGAGCTCCCTTCTGCAAGACTTCCACATTGCTGCAGTGTCCCTCGCATACTGCTGGGCAATGGGTTGAGGGCTCCCACTAGCCCCCCCATCCCTCTAACCATTGTGTATCCTCCCCTAGCCTGTCGCTGGCAAGCCTGATAGGTTCCCCTTCCCGCTTCACCTCTAGTTTAAAGCCCTTTTTTTTACCCTTACTTAACTATGCTGTCACCGAGGCACCACCATCAGTTTGGCCGACAGCCTCAGCTTTGACCAGGTGTGTCTCTGCTTTGCAGTCTGCTGGAACTGCCCTGGCCTCTCCTCACAGAGGCTGCCCCTGCAGCCCCCCTGCTACCAAAACTTTGCCACTTAAATGGAATACAAATTTTACTGAGTTGTGATAAAAGACAGACCCTAATTGTTCTCGAATATTGAAATCTTCGAGAGGAAAGAAGAAAACAATACAGATGACAACTTTTTAGTTTATTATGAATACTGGAGAGTAAGAAATTCAGTTTCTGGTGCATAGATAGACTACAAGGAGCTGAATTCACACGCAGATTACACTGCTAAAAATATTCTAATTTGGGTAAAAATCATGATTAAAACAGTTGCCAGTTTAACAATAGTTTTAAAGTTTGAGGTGAACAATTGCACTCATACATTATCATGCATTTAATATGCCTACAAACACCCATTGTGCATGCACAAATCAGGTATTTATTCATGCAAGTGACCTGCTAGAAAACTAGGTAGCTATTTGCTTATGCAAATATCTTGTTTATGCATCCCTCAACTGGGAATTTGCACAATAAGTAACTATGTGTTACTGTTTAAGCTAATTCTGTACACCTAACTGAGCTTACGAGTCTGAAAAATCAGAATGGCACATCTTTTCCCCACAGTGGCTCAGATTAGAATGCGTGAACATCAGTGATATTATTTCATAAGAATTTTCATGAGAATTAACTTATGATTTTGCTTATGAGTTCTCATCCATTAAGTTTAGTTTGGGCTAAACTTCCAAGTTCATATGTTGTTCATACAACACAGAAGATCATATGCAAGCTGCCTTTGATCTAAAAAGCTGCCAGAACCTGTTACACTAGTAAGACAACCATTCCAACCTTTGCAGTTCATAAACATTTTCCATAGCCCAATCTCTGGAAACGGTATTCTGTGAAATCCCAAAACAAGGTGAAAGATATTTTTCTGATGTCAGAACTAGAGACATTTATGATCAATATTCGTCTAAATGAGTAAGCTGAGCCAAAACATGTGATCTATTGTTATTCTGTGTCATTTTTATCACAAGAACGAATGTAGTTTATATACCTATGTTTTGTTTATTAGGTATGTCTTACCCAGGAAATATCTCATTATACATTCTGCGTAAGGCTGGGACAAGATTTTCAAACTTGCATGACACAGTCTAAGGAGAGGAAGACTAGTCTCTCACAACTTCTGAAATCTCACCAGAATGGTATTTTATTTTTGCAGCTTACCTGGGGTGTATGGAACACAAAGACTGTACAGAGCCATTTCTTTCAATTAGAAGAACTGTTTAATCAAAGAAAGAGCTGTTTCCTTAGACCACAAAAAAGATTCCAAGGCTAGCAATGAATTGGAGCTTGTGCTGTGAATGCCAGATAGCCTACTTATATAGTCTTTCAAACTGTGAACTTTTAAAATTTATGAGATCAATTAATATCTTGTTCCAAACAAAGGGATGCATTCTGTGACAGATTTGTATCTCAGTACTACATTTGTTGTTTTGAGTCATGCGTTGTAATTAATCAGCAGCCAGGTATACACACTACTCTGACCTGTAAGAAACTAATCACAATGCTTATTTATATCAAGCTTCATCAATTGTTCAGCATCTTCAAAGTGATGTGGGAAATGGCCATAGTAATTCTTTCAGCATTGTTTTGATTTGATTTGATTTGATTTGATTTGATGTTCATTGATATGCAAGTTTGGCACTTCTTAACTCATGCGAAGATAGAAACTGCCATAATGCTAACATTGGAATGATTCCCCAGTAAGTTCTTCACACAGAAAGAAAGTGGTATTTCTACTCTGTAACATGGTATATCTTAATAGTCACTGGGTATATTATATAGTGGGTTGTGCATAAGTATTTTTTTTCCTTTTAAAGTACGTAAGGTACAATCATAGCAGAAATATTTATTTTTGTGCCCTTCTTTAACAAAGATTTGACAGAAGTAAAGGATTTCTCTGTTATAGTACATTTTTCATCTACAAAATGTCACATTACTTCCTTCCATTTTATATATACAGCAGAAAAAAAGCCAGATTACTAAATTTTGTTACATGTGGATTTTTTTATACAGCTCTTTTGTTTTAGTAACCCTTAGAGTTTGCCAATTTAAAAGGTTCATATAATCTAGGAGTAAATGAGATCTTAACAGAAAAATTAAAGGATCTTTCTTCCTTGCAATTTGTCTAACTTTATGCAGAATGCCAGCTGACCTAGATTTTGAAAGAGTAAGACAGCTTGGTTCAAACTGCAGATAATACATTTAGAAGCTTTCAGGTATCTTAACAATACAGTGTAATGAAGCCACTAATTCCTTGAATGAAAATAAAGTGTAAAAATATCCACTCTAAGAAGATCCATTGAGAGAAAAGGGAAATGTTGGAATTAGGATTCCTTACCTACAAATTTTCAAAAGAATGAGGAACACTCTGAATTCGAAGTCTGTTGGACTCATACAGATTTTTTTACTCCTTGGGTGTTTGACCTGAAAAGACTGAAACTAGATGGTTTTTGCATGTTGAAGTATGTGGGTTATCATCTGAAAGTAGTCATATTTTTTCATGTCAAACCTAAAATGTTCCTACTTGTACACCATCTTTTAACCAGACTGTCACATACCATGATGTCTCAGTCTTGAGGTTTTTATCTTGTGATTTTATTAGAATAACAGTTTAAAATGGTAACTTAAATGTTTGTTCTCTGCTTTTTGGTGTTCATATGATGAATAAATACCGTTATTCTATTTGAATTTGTGTAATAACCAGCTGGATTTCCTATTTCTCTCTTTTATTGCCAATAAATAATACATAATAAAATAATATTCAATAAAATAAAATACATAAAAATAAATAAGATATTTAGTATTATTAATTCAATAAAATAAAATTATTAATAAAATAATATTCAATAATTAAAACTATTTAATGTCCCCCCACCCAGCACATGAATTGTGGGAAGAATCACAGAAAAGGAATCTTGGATTTGATCCTGTGTTAAAATACTGTAGGTAGTGGCAGCAGGAACCATGGTAAGAAAGGGGTAGGAATATTTTAATTTTTTCATTGTAACAATACCAAAAAGAAGTATCACTGGTTGCACATCATCCTGTTAGCCCGGCAAGATTTCTAGGGCCCTCTCCATTCTATTTTGTATTTGGTTATATAGTAATACCTTTTCTGAAGTCGTATAATATATAAATTGTGAAGGTGATTAAACCTGACCTATTGTGCTTTGCAATGGAAATAAGCTAAGAACATCCACATGCCCAGTTTTTAGATCTCAGCTGAGAAGTGGTCACATCTTAAGTTGAACTACACAAATTGTCTGTTATTTTGTGAATGTAGCCCAGGATGAGACAGTTCTAGCTCAGAAGTTATTCAGTGAAGAACAATATGTGAAGAACAGTTCCGAAAGGATGGAAGTTTTTCCCACTTGTACAGTGGGACATCTGATAAAGGAATACATTGTTTTTAACCTCTCAAAATGTAAGGCCAGTGAAAGACACTTGTCATAAGAGGAAAAGGCAGATGGGCTAAGTAAGTTCCAGCTTGATATTTCTTATTCTTCATCTGGGTGTTTGTATGCTTTCCTCCAGGTTTCTTTGATCTTTCTTTCTTTACCTCAAGTTATTTCGAGACTTATGCTTGAAATGCTTCAATATAGTCCACTGGAAAAGCAGTGTTGTGAATTTTTGCTGATGCATACCTTTTCTTAGGAGTTGAAGCTGTGCTGCAGTATCTGAGATAAGCAATACCACAGCCCATGCACTATAACTGGAGTCAGAAGGGGGTGAGAAGGCTGAATCCTTGGATTTTCAGTCAAGGACAGCTGCCAACGCAGTCACGCACCTCTCCAGACAACTCTGTTCTTTCTCAGTCCCACTACCTCAGATAAAGCATATTTTAACCATACCTTGTGTAGGATCACTCTAAATCCGAACTCCATCTTTTTTTCTTGTTAGGTAGCATGACATTTTCAAAGGCTAATGAGCATATGTGTTTACCACGACTTATATTTTACATAACCAGTGCAAACTGACCTTTCTACTGTGAAATAAACAGTGGGGAACAGGAGTTTTGGGTTTTCTTCCCACACGTGAAATCTTTTGTCAGATTAAAGAACAACTACTGAAGTAAAATCTTCTGCTCTGTGTGTGTCTGGGGTAGCATTTAGCCAGTCACAGATACTGTAAGAGTTAGGCAGGAATTTAATTTTTTCTTACATCCAAATTTAGTCTCAGAGCCTTCCTTATTTCCATCTTGCATCACTAATGCTTGGAATGACATCAAACACATGGACACCCAAGCACAGTTTCACTTCTGTGGTGCCGCAAGCAAAATGTGTAAAGAAATATCTGTGTGACCCAGAATTGTTTGGCTTTAACTCAGTTTTATAGCCATGACCCAATCCTCTGTTTTGCCTCTTTTCTCTGCCACACATTACCTGTGTGATCTTAGATTTATTACACTGTCTCACTGAGCCTCACACCCTGCCTGTCAAACACTGGTAATGGTGCTTCTCACCGCCCACATCTGTCCCATTTGTTTTCATGGCAAGCAATTCAGAGAGGGGACTGTCGGGCACAGCATCTGCACAGCACTTAGCATGACAGGACTTCACTGTCTGAAATCTTGCATGCTTCTGGAATGGCATCAGTAAAGAGTGATATGTAATAAACCTTGTGTAAACCCTCCCAGAGGACTTGCATTTTCCATTTCAATTTAAGTGCAGGCAGTGAAGGCACTGACATTTAGTAGGAGAGGCAAACTTTGTGTCTATAGAGCGAGTGAAAAGAGGTGCATTTTTCCCAGTCTGACATGTGCCTCACCTCTGGCTTGGAGGATTGACTTTTCTGGGTTGAAAGGCAGTTTATTTCCAAGGCTCATTCAGCTTTGGCCTCTCAGCCATGATTGCAATCAAAGATGTCAATCAGCATTAGCGGTAATTGTTTTATGATAGAGAACTGGAATGAGGCCACTGATTCATTTCCTACAGGCCACAAAGCAGCCATCTAATTGTTACAATTTTCAGTCGTTGCTGACCTCAGGCAGTTTCGTGCCGATATCTAGAGGTAAAAAGCTTAATATGTCATTACCTGGCAATAAAGTCATCTACTCCTTCAGATTCTCACTACTGAAACGACCTTTGGCCCGCCTATGCTTTCTCGTGTGCTTACAGCAGCTGTTTTGTACAAGAACAGAGAAGGGTGATCAGAGAGCCAGGCTTAGTCTATCCAGCTGCCACCTGCCCCTTCGCACAGCTTTTTTCTGCTGGGTGGCCTGAGGAACAGTAGTGGCTTTAAGCCATCTGATTCTCACCTAAAGAGGGAGTTAGTATTTATGGAAATGTTTGAACAAATAACTGCAGATTTTTTATCACTGTTTTGGGGACTGTTGTTCCAGAAGGGTAGGAAGCATTAGCAGGACTCTTTCCGTTAACTTGATATCAGCTTGATGTTTCATTTGGGAGCATTTACTCCTTTGGGAGTGACGGGAAGGCTGTTGTTTTTGTAATTTTTTTTTTCAACAGTGAAATGCTTGCTGAATGGTTGCTTTTCAATTTAGTTTTACAGTTTGCTTAGAAAGGTGTTTGAAAAACTTGTAGAAAATTTCACTCTGACAGTCACTCATGAATATAACCCATGATACTGTCTTCTTCTTTCCAGTTCCTCTCTTGCATTTATATGGTGCAGCTATCAAGATTTCCTAAATGTAATGTTATTTATTTCAAAGGTAGAGATGCTGGTATCTCTGGTTACATTTACTAGTATTTTATTGCAATAAGATATGAAATAATATCAAAAAGAACTGCTTGAGAAGGAAGATACTTTTTTTGTGAAAGTAAACATAGCAGGATTTGAGTTTCAGATTGTTTTGGATAAAAAGGCAAACTGCAGTCAGCATTACGTTTTCATTTTTTGTATAAGAGAGAAAAAGAAATCCAACTTAATAAAGCCTCAGAACATCTGAGGCTGATTTTATATGTATATATATATTCCTGCCTATAATTATTGTAGGTCAATATTTTGTCTCTGTTACAAGTAATAAGAGTAAAATAACATGTATGAACTTGTGAGAAACTAGAATGTCATAATAACTTTCTCCGGTTTGTTAAATTAACACAAACATTGTATCAAACATAACACCATGTTGTTCTTCTATCTACTATTTTTTATTTTATATAAAGTATTAAACAGATGACAGTAAAAAATAATTAACATCAAAGTAAGAACAAAACAACCCCCCCAAGAAAACCATTTTATGTCAAAGTCTCTGGCTTGCAACCCCAAATATTACTGAAATATTCTTTGAAAGAATTATGCTACCTATGTCTCAGCAAATGTTTTAGTAGCTGGAGGGGAGCAGGCAGGAGTGTACTGATCCACTGGTTATGGATGCTAGCAGAATACAACTGCAGATAGTATCCTTGCTTGTTTGTTATTCCTACAACCACTTTCAGAGCAAGAATAGTGGACTGGGATGTATTAACGGGCTGACCTAGTAGGATGCTTTCAGGGTATAACAAACAGAATCTTTTGAAAACTTCTCACCATTTGCTTCTAAAATTAAAATACAGATTTACTTGATTTATTGTAATGCATTTTACTAGGTTAAAATATCCTACTTTTACATATTACTTTGCCTTTTCTCCACTCTGTAGAGATGCTGTCTCCTTTTGTTATTTGTTGTCTTGAGTTTCAGATTTTCTTTGCTTTTATGCAAAAGTTACTGTTTAAAAAAAAACAGCAGGATGAAACAAGAAACCAGCCTCAGACCTTATTAGAAAATAAATAGGCATAAGCTTCTTGTCTAATAGCTCTACCCACTGAAACTGAACGTTCGCAGCCAAGCAGATATGTCATAATGCAGCATTTAGAACATTAAAAACACTTATGATTCAAAAACTAAGTTACTTATTTTAAAAATATTTACTGCCTCACCTCAAAATGGATTTTTGATATCTTTTGATGGAAAAATAGAAACTCGCATCTAGTTTGTCCTTAATCTTGTAAAGTGCTGAATGACTTCTGTTTGACTGGGATGGATGAGGTGTCAGAAATAAGATTAAACAATATTTCCAGTGACTCCAATCACTCTTTGTTGAGTCCTTTGCTTTCTTTTACTTTGTCTCTACTGTGGTCTCTGTCACATGCACAGAAATCGAGGGCTGGATAGCTTTTCTTGAACCAAAACTTTTAAGAAGTATAAGCAGCTTTAAGTGACACTGTATTATGAGTGGCTGAGGACTGAGGAAAGGAAAGAGAGTGAATTCAGACTTTCTGTCCTTTTTAAGAGAATAAAAAGGTTTCCTTTTGATTTCATCAGCAAGATGTTCAGAAGTCTCGGATACAGTAGCACAATGCAACCACAGATGGGAACAAGAAATGCTAATTTTCCTCCCTTAAGCCTTATCTTTTGAAAGTTCTTGCTTGCAACTTGAACAGTATTTCTGAGAACAAATCTCTGGAATCATACTGAAATCAAGCTCAGGAAACTCATACTGATTTAGATTAAGTATCCACTAAAGAATAGCTTTATTAATAATCATAAAATAAGAAAGACTGGGAGGAGTGATGGGGATATCTAAAAGGCACTATCTTTACTATATTACCTGGATCTCAGAAGCGCATGTGTAGTCTTGGCACTGACCTGAGCAAAAATGGCAGTGTGCTTTGTAATGGTGACCTAAGTCGTACTCCCTTAAGCTTTCCATCCTGTCTCTTTTCTGGCCTGTTAGCCTGGCTGTTGCATCATGTATTATTAAAGATGCTCTGGGGCTGCAAGTGTCTAAGACTTGAAGCCTGAGAATCTTAATACACATCACTTATCTCCACCCATACAGCCAAGATCTGTCACTCCAAGGTTGAAAGGCTTCTTCCGTGACTTCCTCATTAATTTAGCTATGCTCGGTAGCAACACAGTATCTGTACACAAAAAAATGTTGGAACCAGGAACCATGATTTACACTAGGAAGGTCATCAGTCTCCTTGTCAAGGCTGAAAGGAAATGTATTTATTGCTTCCCTTATCTTCATTTTACCTTCTGCAAACAAAAAATTCCACCAGCCGTGGGTGAAAAGGGGGCTCTTCTCACAGTGCAGCAATTATTAGACTTGCACTCTGACAGCACTGACTGAGCTTTGGAACAAGGGATCTTTCTGCTAGTCATTTAAGAAAATGGGCCTGATGCTTCACAGTTTGCTATTTATGCAGTCCTTTATACCCAGATAAAAGCAGGTATAAAATGCAATCAGTTCAGTCTTGTTCTCTTACATCTGCTTTGTACAGGCATAAATAATGCATGAGTTCCTTAGTAGTGAAGAATCAGGTCTGAAATATCTATGTTTTGTGAACATCGGTAGTTTCCTGTGAGTCAAAGCTAGGCTGGGAGGAAAAAACCTATTAGTGCAAACACTGGGGATAAAACAGTACTTCAAGGAACTCCAAGCAAGTAATGGTTGCAGTCTGTTGTGTAATGTATCTCATGAGCTTTGTCAACAGTGATCTGAACCTGCACCTGCCCAGGTTCTCAATACTCTGTCATTAATCCTCTGTCCAGGGACAACATTAGCCACCACCTTCCTTGGCATCCCCATGGATACAACAGATTCGGAGTACATGAATGTGCTGCTGCAAAGCTTTTCCTTCTGCTCTTTCAAACAGCACAAGACAAACACAGATGACACAGTACAAGTTATTGCCACACAAGTCACATATTTCCTGATTCATGTGACTGCAGACTGTTCTACCTCTCACATGTGCAAAAGTTTATTTTGAAGAGTGGGGGGTGAACCGAAGGGGATGACTGGGGAGGGTAGATTCTCAGCCTTCCTTTGGTGTCTCTTTTATGGAAGTTGCTGAGCTTCATAGCTCATAAAATATTCATCACATTGTTTAAAGAATTAAACAACATGTATGTGTCTGCTCCCAGCCCGTAAGAAAGAGAGAAATTCCTCCTGGATGTGATTTATATTCATTGTGTAAGTTTTCATGTGGTTGGTAAGTCAGTGAGAATAAAGATGGAGTGAAAAAATGGTTTGAAAAAGATGTTCTGTGTAGTAGCTCACAGCTCTCATTGTGCTGAAGAAATTTGATTTATTTTCAGATACTTCACTAACAAGACTCTCTGGTGAGATGGATGTTAATACCCACAGACTGCTTTTCCCCTGGAAAAAAAAAATTCCTAGAAGATATTTTTTAATGAGCTATAGGAGCAGCATATCCTTATCTATACCTCATATTAAAATGAAGTCAGCCAACTTCTTAAGACTATTTTACTGCACAAGTTAAAGAGAAACAAGCACTCAAAAATAAGGAGTGCTTGTAGAAATATTCTTATAGGTTACTACATTTTAATTTCAAAATTTTCCTTCTGGCTCCCCTTCTCCCTCCTGCTAGGGGGAGGAGGAATAACAAGGTCTCAGAAGCAGTGGCAACTGAAGCAGTGGCACCTTCCCTCAACTTTCTTCCCTGTTGCTCAGTCCTTATCACGCACATGTGTACAAACTGCACTCTAGTCTTTCAGCATCTCCAGATCTTTTATCATTTCTTTAGTAACATAGTCTTGTTTGGGTTTTTTTATTGTTGTTTTTCTGTTCTGGCCAGTTAAATTTCCTTCATGTGAAAATAAAGATGCTTTTGAAATTTTAAAACCAGTCACTTTCAGAGATGAAGTCCAATATTTTTAAAATTTTGTCTTTGCTAATTATCTGCTATACTGTGCTTGGTCATCTTTCTTTAGGAAAAGCTCATTGAAGTTAGTGGAAAAAATCCAGGTGACCCCATACTTTTGATCAGGCCCTTAATCTTCTCTTCAAAGCAATGCCTCATGCTGTCCCTAATCCTGGGGTGATTAACCTAATTTTTTTTCCATCATTTATTGTCTGTCATCCTTCAGACTTCTCCCCCCAAAATCTGTTTTACTCCGGAGGCGAACTTTTTTTGAGACTAAACCTAGGTCATCTCTCCTAGTTAAAAAGCATTTTCAAATGACAGAGATGATGTGGCTTTCCTAAAGGTCACCATTACATCACAGCTGTATATTTGGTGACGTGAAATCATGTGGTTCTTGTGTCGGTACCACTCACTCTAATGACACATGACAAAAGTTAACCTTTGGTATAGTTAGTATCAGTGTCATGGCTTGGGAATGTGATTTCTGGTGGTGTCTGGGTTTTGTAGAAGTTCTTCTTGGTCACCATGGCTACCTCAGTACCATTCAGGGAGTTTTTCGGGGTGGTAAGATGGTCCCAAGCTATGATCATCCTGCAATAGAGGAAGCATAAAATTTTTCTGTGGTCTTTTTCACTGTCAGACAGCTGCAGTTCCAGTTTTATTCTTCCATTGTAATTGGAATTACAGAGAAGCTTGCTTTGTGAAAACTAATTCTGTGCAGGTGTAAATATTCAGTAATAACTGTTAAGAGATAATAATTCTAACTGAAAATGTGGTGTTGGGGAGAAGACAAAAGACAGATTACTTGGATGATATGAAAGAATCAGAGTCTATACCATTTGGGGACTTTAAAAATAAGATAAAAATAATTGCCTGCCTCAGAAATGTTCCTGCTTTGTGTTACTTCTTATACCTTTTTCATGTAGTATGCCGGTATTTGTACTATCATCATACCTTGGCCGTGGTCCAGGACTCTCTTATAGTGGGTGGTATATAAGAAGAGAATAAAAACTCTCCTTCCTGTGGTGTTTACGATGTATGTTTAAGATGACACAACAATTGGAAACAGACATGCTAGGGGAATACAAGACAGTGAAGCAGTACTGATCAATACGCCAGGCAGTGTTCTCAGCAGTACCTAATTGATGCTAGTGTTTTGTGCAAGCAGCATAGCAAAGGAGAGTTTTAAGGAGGCTTTGAATGTGTTTATAGGCAGTTCTAAAGTTGTGTGAGAAAGCACAGAAACAGACGTACATCTGTTATACAGTCAAATCCATAAATGGGAAGATGATAATTATATTGCAATAAAACAATTTTCAGTTGTGCTAGGGCAATGCAACAGGCAATCTGAACTGAAATATTCTCCACATAGCACTAACCAATAGAGTGCCTTGGAATAATAATTTAAGCTTTCAGAGTTTTACAAGACATCAAAGGTTGCAGAGGAGATTCATCTTAGCTGACCCTTTCTGTAGAAAACCCTGTCAGCAGCAGAATACCTGAAAGGGTCTGCAAGGTCTTCTGCCTGAAGACGAGCTAACATTATTCTCTTAATTCTAGAATTTCACCAAAGTGGTATGCCCGTGAGTCAACTTTCTTATGTATAACCACAAAATGGGAGAAATTGTGGTTCCCTTTTCAGCCACACGGGCAGATCTCTTGTTTCGGAATAATGATTTAAGTGACTATAACTGATAACACGCACTCACATCCCCCAAAAAATGTGCATAAAAAAAACTACAGCAGAAAGAACTTGGTATGCTTTTTGCTTAGGGTAAGAAAGAAACAAAGAAAATCCTCAGGTCAAAGTAGATGAAAATGCCACTGTCACTCTATGTTGTATCTTCAAAGAAGAGTCAAAGTCAGGAATCATATGTTAATTTTAAGCAGAGAAAATAAACATATCATAGAATCATAGAATCAGAATGGTTTGTGTTGGAAGGGAAACTCAAAGGTCATCTAGTCCAACACCCCTGCCATGGGCAGGGACATCTTTCACTAAATAATGTTGCTCAAAGCCCCATTAAGCCTTACCTCAAACTCTTCCAGGGACAGTGCATCCACAACTTCTCTAGGCAGACCTTCCCAGTCTTGCCACTCTCATCATAAAAAATGCCTTCTTTATATTGAGTCTAAATCTACCCTCTTTCAGTTTAAAACCATTGCCCATTGTCATGTCACTACAGGCCTTGGTAAGAAGTATTTCTCCATCTTTATTATAAGCCCACTTTAAATATTGAAAGGTCACAAGGTTATATCCCTTTTTCTCTAGCAAAACACTACATACTACAGTATTATGGAAAATGTGCATGATAATTTTTTCTTAGTGCTGATTTGATTTACAGCTGTGTCTGTGTGACAGCCTTTGGGAAGCTTCATTTCTTCAAAAAAAGAAAATATCACTACTGAAGGTTAAATATCTTAAGCCCTTTGTATACAACTTACAGAATAGATATACTAGAAAAAAGGGTCTCCCATTTCTATGGTGACTGAAATGCAACTTTAAAGGCATCAAGCTCAACAAAATAAGACACATTTGTCACTTAATGTCAAAATTCATATGCTTCTCCACTAATATTTACTCTATACTGAGATTTAGTAACCAGCTTATTCAATACCAGTGCAACTTTTTCTCCTGGAAAAATAAAAAGCGTACTGTGACTTCTGAATTTCAACACTAAATTTTGGAGTTACTGGCAGTACTACTGTTATCACAAGAAAATTGAGACTATTTTCCAGCTGATGCTTGAAAACAATTCAGTTACAATTCCAAGAGTGAGATGTTTTTTGTGGGTATTTTTTTCCGTATGCTAAGGTAAGATTTTTCTAGAATAACCTTTAAACATTTTTAAAATAACTTGAAATATTCTAAAGAGAAGAAAGGAAGAAATATTAATTTTATTAAAGACAGATATTTATTCTTCCTATTTGAAGCTCAATTTAAATGTGCTGCTTTCTTTGAATAAAAAATAAAAACCCAATTTAATGTTAATGATCGGGGAAGAATTTTTATTTCTGACTGAAAGAATTATAGCTCATCTTTTCTTTAATAGAAACAGTAAGTAACAATAATTGTTCATGCATGCTTGCCATCTCATTAGGCATTTGATGTAAAAAACTCTCCAATAAAATCTCTAAGTAGTTGGTGGGTTTTTTTTTATGAGGTTAGAGTGGGTAAGGTTCATTATTTCCATTAGGCCTTAGAATTTGATTATTCAATCAACCTACTTCAATCCAGGAAGTCACTTATGGTCCATTAATTTAGTGTTGCTTCTTGGTTTGTACCATGATTGTTTAAAGAAAAAAATTGTTCTAATTGATTCTCTGGTTTTTGTCACTCTCACAGCAAACTTCACATGCAGAGAAGGAGGAGAATCCTAAAGAACAGAAGCAAGACAGAGGAGACTGGCAGCTTTCCTTGAGCAAATATCAGTCTGGTCAGGGGTAAATTAGGAATTGTTTCTTTACATTTAAAGGCGCCTTTTTAATAATTTCTGCAGTCTTCAAGAGTTATCCTGGAAACTGACTTCTATCTCTGCGCCTTATCTAAAGAAGAGCTTACACTGAGACTGTAGGAATACTAGGAGAGTTCTTACCTACCAATTCCCAAACTCTTTGTGATGACTTAGTATAGGACCACAATCTTTATACAGGAACACATATAACCTTTAAGTATCTGTGATACAGGATTCAGCCACTCCTCCGCAAGCTTAAGACTTGGTTTTTCAAAAGTCCTTGAAGTGGCTAATTCCTGTTAAAACCAAGAAAAGTTTCAGTGCGTAAATAATCTTCTAGAACTGTTCCAGTGAGTCTGTGAAATGCAGAATCAGGTATTATATAGCCTGATCTCAGGAGACTATTATTGTATATTAATAGCAACATTTGAAACATCCATTTAAGGGTAGCATTTATGGATACTTAAAGTAGATTTGTTGAAAGGGAAACTCTCAGCACAGTGCTAAGGGCAACAGAAATTTTGAGAGTCCTCCCTGTGGTTACAACAGGAGATCTGAGAGGGAACCCTAACCTGCTTTTGTGTCTTGAGATACATTTGAGGCCTCCTGCCATGGGAAGTAAATACACTGAAGCTGACAGTAGCTTTTGTTGATTCTCTGACGTCTAGGATGTGACTGGGATGAGGACATGTGGTAAATGAGCACTTGTGGTCGCTCTCCACTTGCCTGTTGTACACCTCTGGGGACCCTTCAATACAGTTTAATTCTGCTTGCACTGAAAGCAAGAGCTGAATAAATACTACGGTCTAAAATCAAAGTGCTGAAGATGATGTAAGCTGTCATGTGAATAATAAGCACCATGAAGGATGCTGAGGTTGGAAAGAGTTACAGAAACATAGAATCCTGGAGGACAAAGCTGGTTCATATTTAAGAACAGCCTCATCAGAGCACAAGAATGGTTTATCTCAATGTGTGAAAAGTTGAGCAAGTGTGGCAGAAAAAGCTGGCATAGATAAACATGGAGCTTCATGACCTCAAGTTGAGTCAGGGAAGGTTTAGGTTGAATATTAGGAAAAATTTCTTTACTAAAAGAAAGAGTGGTCAAACATTGGAACACGCTGGGAAGTGGTAGAGTCATCATCCCTGGAGGTGTTCAAAAAACTTTCAGACATTGCACTTCAGGACATGGTTTAGCAGGCATGGTGTTGGGTTGACAGCTGGACTTGATGATCTTAGAGGTGTTTTCTAACATTAATACTTCAACGATTCTATGATTCTGAGCTCAAACACATGAAAGACACACAGTATGTGGACGTGGACTTCCATGTAAAAGGATGGCTAATGAAAGTGTGAGCCCATTGCTACATGTGGCAAGGGAAGAAGTGACCAAAGACGTGGAGATGACAGATGTACTTTTTCACCTCAGTATTTACTGATAAGATTTGCCCACAAGCCACCCAGGTTCCTAAGCCTTCTGGTCCATGGGACCAGACAGGATGTACCAAAGGGAGCTGGCTGATGTCTTTGCAGGGCTGTTGTCTGTCATCTTCAAAACATTGTGGCTTCATTTTGATGCCTAAAACAAGGCAAACATTGCACCCATCTTCAAAAAGAGTAACAAGGAGAATCCATGCTGTACAGGAAGGTCAGCCTCCCTGTAGTCACAGGGAAGGGTCTGGATGTACCCTGACTTTAGTAAGACCTTTGCAAAGGGACACCTTTGTCTCCTTATCACTAAATTCATGAGATCAGGTCTGGATAGCGGAACAAGAAGATGAGTGAGAATTTGGCTGGATGCAGAGGCTCAAAGGTCTGTGATCAATAGTGAAAATTCCACCTCACAGGCAGTAATTGGTGGTGTCTAGTAGCTGAATTTATGCTGTGCACATCCAGTTTACTGCCTTCATTAACAGCCTAGATGGGACAGAAGGCACTCTCAGATGGTTTGTGGATGACACCAGATTGCAGCGAGCAGTCAGTGAGCTGGAGAGCAGGACTGTTGTTGAGAGGGACCTGGAAAAATGGGCTGATGGGAATCCCACGGAGTTCCCCTCAGGCCAAGGCAAAATCTGGCCTCAGGAATGCAGAACAGGTTGGGGCCACCCTGCAGCAGAACAGGCTGACACCAAGCAGCCCTGAAGAGCTCTGCAGAAAAGGCCCTTGAGGCCTCAGGAGGCGACAAGCTGTCAGGAGGCAGCAGGGCATCCAGGCAGCAACACAGCCTCTGCACCAGGGACTGCACCCTCAAGGGGACAGCCAGCAGGGCCAGGCATAGGTCCTGTGCCACTGCTCAGCAGCAGAGAGCCCACTTGCTCTAGGTTTGGACACCTACTGCGAGATGGACCCTGATGTGCAGGAGTGAATCCAGCAGAGGCTCACCATGATGACATGGGTTGGAGCACAGGGCAAAAGAAGAGAGACTGAGAGCTGGGTTAGTCCAGAAAACAGTGGTTCACATGGTTGACACAAAGAAATACGTCACATCATATACATAATAATCTAGTAACATTTCTGGAAGACTGGACAGAATCAATAAATGTGTGTTATACTAGTATTATTTTACTTGATATGAATGCAAAATCTTCACAAAGCTGGTAAAAACGTAAACCAATCACCAAAGGCACTTGGTTGACTTGTTTGGTATATAACCTTGCTGAAGTCAGAATACACAACACCCGGTGGCATCCTCTCACCCAAAGTACTAGTCTCCTCACTGCAGAAGGAAGTCAGGTTGCTGAGGCAAGACTCGCCCTTGGTAAATCCGTTCTGGCTACTCCCAGTCACCTTGCCCCTTGTAGCTGCAAGTGTCCGCAGAAGGATTCACTCCATCCCCTTGCCAGGAATTTAAATGGGGCTGAGCTATCGGGCCGTAGTTCCCCAGACCCTCCCTTTAGCCTTCTTGAAGACTGGGGTGAAGTTAATTTCTTCACTTTTTTGATCATTTACCACCTTATTCTGAACAGGAAAAAAACTGGAATACAAGATGATAAATTTGGAAAGAGGGTTAAATGTACTGTCTTCCTTTTAAGAGGTTAAGGAGAACAAATTTTCCAAGTTTCTGGTAGAGTGTGGATTGGGGTATTTTTAATGTGTTCCACTAGTCTTGTACCTGTTACAACCTCAGTTAATTTTTGCTATTTCGGAATATACGTTTAATCATGAGAGGAAACCTGTTGTTTTGAAAATTGGGATTTGATTCAATGCCTTCACAGATCAGGACCACTGCTGCCTCATTTTTAAAAGTCTCCATCAGTTGATCTTTTTATATTCTGAACCAGAATTTGCTTTCCTGATCTAATCAGTCCCACATCCTTCTAAAATACCTGCTGGCTTGATGGCAGCGTTGCAGCTAAACCAGAGACTGTCATGGTTTTCAGTCCAAGCCTTGATGTTCAGGCGATAGAGATTTCAAAAAGCGTTGACCTAAATCAACTTTCTACTTCTACCATAGCATTGAAAGCTATCAGATTTCATCATTAGCCTTTGGATCTGATTCTGTATTAAAACGGATCTTAAAACCTTGCTAAAACTTCATAAAGAAATTTCATGCTGTAGTGGCGAACAGTTAAGAATGACCTTGCTTGAAGAAAGAAAAGTTATATTGATTTCTTGGATTTTTAATCCTACCTTGCTTCCTTTTTTCATTGGTATACCACTAAATTAAAGAACTAAAAGATACTACATGCATTTTATAGAATCATAGAATACTTTGGGTTGGAAGGGACCTTTAGAGGTCACCTAGCCCAATCCCCCTGCAGTGAGCAGGGACCTATTCAACCAGATCAGGCTACTCGGAGCCCTGTCCAACCTGACCTTGAATGTTTCCAGGGATCGGGCATCTACCGGCTCTTTGGGCAACCTGTGCCAGTGTTTCACCACCCTCACTGTACAATGTTTCTTCCTTCTATCTAGTCTAAATCTACCCTCTTTTGGTTTAAAACCATTACTCCTTGTCCTTTCACAACAGGACTTGTAAAAAAACTGCCCCCATCTTTCTTATAAGCCCCTTTTAAGTACTGGAAGGCTGCAGTAAGGTCTCCCCACAGCCTTCTGTTCCCCAGGCTGAACAAGCCCTACTCTCTCAGCCTTTCTCCATAGCAAAAGTGTTCCATCCCTCTAATTATTTTTGTGGCCCTCCTCTGAACCTGCTCTAACAGGTTCAATCTCTTTTAGCCAAGATTAAGTGAAATATTGATTATTTAGCTAATATCTCCCCATCCATCCATATGACTATACACGCCAATATTTCTGTTATTGTCAACCTTGAGAAAACCATATGAATAGCACAAAAAATGTCACAGGCTCACTATGAACAAGACATTTTTGATCTTTGTGAAGATATTTTTGATCTTTGTGCGGTGGTTAACGAGGCCTGTGTTTTATTAACAGTTAATGGTCTTAAATATATAAGAAACAATTGCTTGCTCTTGCTTAACATTGATGTCTTTTTGCAGTTACAAATGAAATATTTCCTGTGTCAGTGAATCAAAACTGACAAAGCAGCAAGACTGCAACCATATTCATTTTGCTTATTCAATGTGTCTTGGGTGTGGTCTTAATAAACCACTGTTAGGAATAACAGAGTTTCTCATGACTGAATCTGAAGCAGTAGCCAGTAATTTGTCTTCATTCTCTACATTGAGGAATGGTGTTGGTGTAGAGACATCATTTCTTGTTGTCTGGTATATATTATAAAAAGCGATGTAGTTCATAAACACTTGTGCCAGCCATAGTCATTCTTCATGCATTTGGTTTATGACCAACGCACAGGCAGTTGGGTAGTTCATAACCTGGCATAGTACAAGCACACAAAACAAAAATTCTTGCCAGAGTTATGCAAATGGTAGGCTTCTGTCAAGATCCAATTAAAGTGTATTTTGCAGACTTCTCCAAGCTCCTGGATGCCCTGTCTCCTCTGTTTCTTTTCAGAAGGCAGCTGCAAGTGGCTTGATGCTGCACTTAGATATGCAGGTTTTATGCCATGTTTGGACTTCATGTCAGAGCAAAAGTTGATGTACTCCTTCTTACAAGGCATCCTATTAAAATTGTCTGGCTGGCTATAAGTAAGCATAATCCAGCATGCATTCCTCTACCCATCATCTTTTTCATTAGAAAAATACTGTATCTCACCCCCTCCACGTTTTGCCACTGTCTTGATGTTACAGTACTACCTGTTACTTTATCGGTATCCTGCTAGGACAGACAAGGAAGTTGCTGTTTGAAGTTACTCCTCCCAGCACAATTTGGAGCTGCTATTAGGTTGTCAGAGAGTAGAACCAGATTAATCTGCTTTCATTTCAGCTTCTTTGCAAAACTCTCCAAAAGACAGAGCAGAATTTGTGAAACCACATACGTGAGTGGCTGCAGACAGGATTTCAAAGGTGCTGTGGGGTCTGTGATTGTGCTATTCAAAGGTGGGAGTTTAACAAACCGAAGCGATAGGGCTGCAAGTGACTATTCCTGCTGTGATCAGCTTTGTTAGGAGGAAAAACAGAAGCGATTTTCATTTTCACTCGCTGGTTAGATGTTCCATTTAGCTAATGCTCTGAGGATTTTAAAATGCAGGTCAACAGCTGTCTGCTGTGCAGTAATTATATTTCTCTTGTGTGAACCAGTTTGTTGGTTGTCTTAAATAGCTGGACAATAAGGATTTTCTTGCTTCTACACATCCTAGTGTCTATGAGGACATAGGTACTGCTGGGGAGGATGACTGATGACGTACTGTTGTAACAGCAATGATTATACACAGATCTGTCTGTGAAGCAGAGCATGAGGACACAGTGTAAATCTCTCGAAGCTTTTAAAATTAAACCACATGTAGTGGACGCTTCATGGGAACAGTGCTTATTTAAAAACCATTCACTTCCCAGAACAGCAAAAGCAATTCATCTACAGGCTAGCAATGTTGTACCTGTTCTTGCTTTTTAGACAGAAGATCAATAAATACGAGTGACTCCAAAAACTAACCACCTTTTGATGCTCACTGCTGGGGAGACTCTGAGAATTGACTTTGCATTGAGACAATCACAGAAGTTGGTAGCTGTCTATATTCATTTCTGGCGTCAGTGGGCAGCAACTAGGGTAGACATACTTGAGAAATAATGATGCTTTATATAACCATTCCCACCTTCAGTGTCAAGGCTCTAGATTTCATGTAGCTCATTTATGTCAGATAAGCTAAAAAAGTTGTCCCAAATTGCTTCTTTGTTACGAGTAAACAGATAGAACACTTTCCGGCGATCGATACCTTTCTTCAGCACCAGATGATGGACAAAATAGAACCTATTAAGGCTGCATGAATATAAATCGGTAGCACATCTCTATACTTGTAAAACTGATCTTTCTAATAGCACATCATTCCAGGGAACCAACCATTTGTGTCTTGGTACCATAAATCGACCTGCCTCTGATATTTTTATTTCTTTATTTGGGATTTTGATTTTTAGAAAAATTTGTTTAGGATTATTGTTACTGTTTTCATTGAGAGCTGCTAAATGTTTAGCATTTTGAAAAATCGTGGCCTACAAAGGCAGTACTGTGAAAGAGGATCAGAACTCAAGTATTATGCTGCTATAGAGCATTTCTGATAACTGCCTTTGTAATATCCTGTGCAGCATAATCAACAGACAACTCATATTAAAAAAAATATATTAGTATCTGATATTCTTTATTCTGTTATAATACTCATTAACATGTTTTTGATAGGAGTCAATTCTTATAAAATACAGGCAATTATTATATGATATAACGACAGAACCCATTCTGTCCTATACATTTGGGTCATTATACAGCGTTGTAATAATTTTTTTTATATGCAGTGAACGAGTAGTTTTTGATCAGAGCAAGGGACACACTGGGTAAAACAACAAAGGCACTGTTGTTCTAGCCCAAAACTTCAGTAAAAAGTAAAAAAAATTAAAGATATCAATTGTATTTCAGTCTCACTGGCAACTCTTCTAACTCAGCAAGAGTCCGAACAAGAGGCTGAAGCTTCTTGTTCAATTACATGCCTTGGAAAAGAAAAGACACTCATTTGTGATTTTGCCTGCAGTTAATTATGATTATTTCTTTGTTGCATGTTCTCTCAGTGTGCTCCCAGCTGCAGTTTAGAAGTGAGTAGGGAAGCTTTGCTTTGCTGAATTTGGGCACAAACTGAGGCACAGGAAGTTCCGTCTGAACATGAGGAAGAACTTCTTCCCTCTGAGGGTGACGGAGCCCTGGAACAGGCTGCCCAGGGAGGTTGTGGAGTCTCCTTCTCTGGAGATATTCAAG
>Ga0065711_1035816_pt1 | contig 21801 bp, 12 predicted proteins | sample Hoacrofraction12_FD_59098 | JGI IMG/M metagenome (GOLD analysis project Ga0065711, IMG submission 59098) | Hoatzin crop microbial communities from Cojedes, Venezuela - Epithelial fraction 12 v2 (version 2) | ecosystem: Host-associated > Birds > Digestive system > Esophagus > Crop | place... | reverse complement strand
GAACTTCCTGTGCCTCAGTTTGTGCCCATTGCCCCTTGTCCTGTCGCTGGGCACTACTGAAAAGAGCTTGGCCCCATCCTCCTGACACCCACCCTTCAGATATTTGTAAGTACATATTAGGTCCCGTCGCAGCCTTCTCTTCTTCAGGCTGAACAAGCCCAGCTCCCTCAGCCTCTCCTCGTAGGAGAGATGTTCCAGTCCCCTCACCATCCTTGTAGCCCTCCGCTGGACTCTCTCCAGTAGTTCTTCATCTTTCTTGAACTTTTATTATTGAATTAATTATTATTATTATTATTGAATTATTTTTATTATTTATTATTATTATTATTAAATAACTATTAGCTTGGAGGCTGTAGAAGAACAGTGTGCTGGATTTCGAGTTTTTTGATGATAGTTCATTCTTGGGGATCAACTGAAACTTTGGAGTGTGTGCACTGCTACAAGTATACCCTGAAAAAAATGAACAAGCCTAGTCTACATGTTGATTACATTGTCTTTTCACAGTCTTGAGAATTCAAATTAGGTGGAATTTAATGCTGTCCTACTTTGCCTTTGAAATCACGAGGTAAGCAATGGATGTTGGAAGGTGTAGCTGAGCAGTAGCTGTGTGTTGCAGCACATCCTCCATCCTGGTCACCCAACTATCTCAAGGACCTGACCTGAATGAGATATACATATTTTGTACCTCTGGTGGAAACCAGGTTGCTACAATGGGCTGTGTTCCCTTGGTCATGCTCCAAAATGGGATCAAGGTGGATCTGCAGCATAAACTGACACCAGGAGCTCCAAAGCCCTTCTAGACAGATCTTTATAGCCAGAATCAAACAGAGCAACCCAGAAGTGGCTTCTCTTGTTTGGCATGAATCAATCCCCTTTTTAGTTCAAAATGCAGATAAAATCTGAAAAGATTTTATCACTGGTGAATTCCCCAGCACCAAACTATTACTGTCTTTTTTTAATTCTCGTTGTAGGCAGAAATTGCATATATTATTAAGCAAGAGTAGTCTGGGTGGTCACAGGTCTTTGAAAAAACCTCATTAAAAAAAGGAGGATGAAAAAAAGTACTCAGAAAACAAAATTGGAAATTAATTTCCCTTAAATTAACCATTAAGAAATATGATTGGATACAGCTTCTCTTAAATCACATTAATTATATTTTATTTAAGGCAAGTTGCTACATATCACGTTGTGCAGCAAAGTTACTAACGACTGATGCCCTTTGGGTTTCAAGTTTTGGAGCCTGAGTGTGTTGGCTCCAAAAGGCAACATCATCAGTTTTACTGGAAGCTTAACATTATACCTGAATTATGGCAAGGTATTCTCTGTTGACAGAAAACTACCTGAGAATTTGTCACGTGAGTGACAGTCACAACTAAAATCTGATGTATGGATAATGTAAGTAGAATTGCAAGATAATTTATACAAGACTACCACTCTTGTCAGAATGCAGTCTCTGGGCCATAGAGATTAATTTATGAACACTGTCTGGAGTGGCTAATGAGCAGTCAATAAAAAGTCCTTTCTAAACTAAAGGAATACTTTTAAAAAATGAAGAATAATACAGTATGATTACATGTCTGAAGCAGCTAGTGAGAAACGTACCCCCATGTGAAGCTAATCTACCTTATCTCTTATTTGACACTGGGAAGAAGAAATTGAGGCACCCCAGCTAATTTTTTCCTGTGGTGAGAAATTCTCCTTCTCCCCAAGGTGAATTTGAACTCCCCAAGGCAGGTAAAGGACTGACTCTTTAATCTCCTGTTTTCTTGGACCAGGATGACCAAAAACCTTTACTTCTCAAGGGCAGAATAGTGGGAACCATCCTAGATGTCTCTGTGTCTCCACAGGGTCCACTGATGGCTGTCTGGTAACTAGATGTCTAGTCTAAACTTGTTGCTTACACAGTTGTTGGAGAATAGGCTCCCACGTTCACAGGGAGGAGGCTGAAAGGGGTGAGGAGTCCTGCCCAATGGGAACCTCTCCATCTCCTGACCATTTCAGGGGCCTGGGTGACTACCTTGATCCAAATGATGTCTTTTCCTCCAAAGTGTCTCCAAAACACTCGGAAAGTGGAGGATGCTACCTCAAAGGTATTTTTTTTCTGTTGCCTTTCTTCCTTTGATCCTGGTCAAAAAATACTGTTTTTAAGTAATGCAAGCTCTTAATACCCTGAAAATAACAAAAGACTCCCTGTTTTAAAGGACCAGTCCAACAGCTGCCGAGGCAGCTGAACGTTGCGTTGCCTTCGGTGGGTGTTGGACGAGGTCTATAATAAGCAACCTGGGAATTAGCTGAGTGAAAGGATTACATCAGGGCAGCCAGACGGGTTTATGTCAGGCAAAACAACACGAGCAGGGTCTGTCAGCAGGATGGAAAAGCAACTGGACTAGTGAAGTGGCCAGGCTTAGTTTCGAGCGGCACCAGTTTAATAAAAAAACCCCCAAACAGTCAAATTCCCAGAGTATGTAGCAGCTAACCACCCCCAGTGCTGCACACTTTTCAGACCATTAGAGTAGAAAGGGAAGATCTCTGACTAATGTGCAAGCCAGCTGTGGTAGGAGTGAGCTGGTATTAGAGCTACAATCCCTTGTTGCTTTGCAATATCTCAAACATTTGAAAATGCAAAGCTCAGCTTGCACACTTCCAGTCCAGAATCTTTTGGAAAATAAAATAGTGAGGTAACATGTGGGCAGTGGCCTTCAACAGGTAGCTGGTAAGAATGTGTTTCAGTCCAAAAAATGATGCCTTTATGGCTGCACATGACTGCAGGTGCAACATATGTTTAGCAAATAATAAAAAATACAGAATAGCAGAACGGACTGCATTGCATTGGTAGGAGCAAAGCCAGAAAAGCAGAAAAATCTGTGGTCTCCAGGCACAGAGGGAGAGCTAACCGTATGTGACTTGCAGTAAGGGGTTGAAATTTACGGCTGCTGTGATGACAGACAATGCAGTCAAAATCAGCAGGATGATTTCTGAGTCCACTTGTAATGAATTTGTATCATGTTCTTTGTTCCTTGTTAATAGGTGGTGTTCTAGGAACCATAATGATGGGATTTATTGTGCCCGTTCTATCAACAACAGATCAAAATGTTTTTGCAGTCCAAGTACAGAAAATCCTTGAAGACACTTCAAGATTCTTATAATCACTTCATAGACTGCTGCCTGCCTCTTCAGGATAGATTAGATTATGGGCAGAGTGCAGTGAGCTAAGAGAATGTCAGCTAACAGCGACAGCAATAAATACACAGAAGGAAGTAAAACTGAATCTGATTTTAGGCATTTCTTCACACTTTATGACCTCTGTAGATCTTTAAAATTTCTAATAGATGATTAAATGTTAAAAATACAGCGAGTAAATAGTGAATGGCGAAGTAAAATGTTGACAATACTGAGGAATGGATGTTGTAGGTAAGAAGAATGAAGACAAATTAAGCATTTAATGATTATGTTTAATTGGATTTCTACAATTTCTTCCTCTGATACAATGGTGTTTGTTAGATGTAATACACATGACTGACTTCCTATATGGGATAACATGACATACAAAAATATTAAGGTCTTACTCCTGAAGGCAGGGTTGTTTGGTAAAGGAATGTCATGTGTTTATGGCTTGAAGGGTTGATACTATTTCAGCCAACAACTACAGAAGATCAGAAAGGAACGATCACTGCTGTGTGGTTACTATAGAAAGAATCTCTCTTCACTGATTATTGTAGGAAATGTCATAGATGCTGTTCCATAAAGGAAATACTTAGAGCTTGCTCTAACCAGGTCTAGGTGCGGAGCTTTAGAGACGAGACTGAAGGCAGAGCTTTTTGACAACAGGCTGAGACAATTTGGCATCTAAGAGGATAAGTAAGTGAAGTAGTGACGGACACCACACCAGCTGACTTTCCCTGCAGTGCAGTGTGTTGTATGCAGACAGGACACCAATGCTGTTAGAGCCTTCCCCTCAGACAGGGAGAACTGAGTGGATAGAAAGACAACGAACACTTTATGAGGTGTCGCTGGTCAGCAGTTTGCGGCTGCTCACACACAGATGTTACCTCCATCTGAAACCTTGGGGCAAGGCAAACACACTGCCTGCTTAGGCAACAGCCTCGCAGGAGCTGGGAAGCTGCAGCAGCCAAGAGCATGCAGCTAACCCATTGCTGTGTCAATGCAAGGCAAGCATCTGAACACATTTCCTTAAAAGAAATCAAATTTATTTTTTCTGTTGGGAGTTTGCTATAATAAGCAAGAGCTAGCAACACATTTCTAACAATGCTCTTACTCTTCAGCTCTTCAAATTTGACAACCATCATATAAAGACAGCCCTTCTTTTTTTTGGGGAGGGTGAGCTCAGTCCGCCAAAGACAGCAAGACATCTTAATTTGGTTTTACGCTTAAACCTGCAGTACAGGCCACTTCTGAGGAAATGTAAAATGTCTAGGGGGAAATGCTGCTCTAAAAATGGAGAATTTAGAACATTGGGTGCTTCATAGCTCACAGGGTACAAAGCACCTGAAAGGTGTAAAGAATCAGTTTGGAGGCAAGTCCTGCCCGACATATTTCCGGTGGGGATAGCAAGATGAAGCACTCATAAGCCTGGCTACAGAGAACAACTGTGTAAAGATGAAGGGAGAAAAGTTTTCAGAAAGAAGCAATGAAAGCTGCAGCTCGTGATTTCAGTGCTATTCCACAATTTAAAGTTAGAAAGCACTAGATAACAAAAGATGAGCTTCAGGGGGGCGATCTTTCAGGGCAGAGAGATAACAGTGAACAATGCAGGAAGCCTTTTACACAGCTGGTTTATATAGTCCTAAAGCCACAGGATGGACACAGAGATAATTCTGGGGCAAGGATTGAGAAAGTTTCGGTGACACACCACTAAAGTGATCAGGACACTTTTCCAGGATAGCTGAGAGACAGCTGGATGATGAATATACCAGCACCAGCTTAGCCAACTAGTAATACGGCTCTGTAAGATTACGGAAAACAGGGATGAACCACCTCATTATTGTTTGTCTTCAGAAAGTGCTTGGTTTCTTGGTTTCTTACACACATGATCTGACCTGTCTCCAAGAAATAATCCACTTATGGGGTCAATGCTGGCTTTAACATTTCTAATACATAATTTGAGAGTTTGCCTGAGAACAGCAACTGTGGGATTTCAATCTCTGTTGAGCAGCTGAAGAAGTTCCTGCTGGAACAAGTCAAAGGCTGAGCGGGACAGCAGCATCACCCTGACAGTCGGAGGAAGAATCGCTCCAGGATGAGTCAGTCCCCTGGGGCAATGCCTAACAGCTTGCCTGCCCTACCAGTGCTTTCTGCAGCCCCTGTGGTTCTCCACTCACTGTCACCACTGTTTTTCCTCCAGAATAACTGCTGATCATTACAAGAACCTGGACTCATATATACCATCCACCTCCCAAGCTGTCTACACATCTGGTTTTGACAGGGATCTCGCCTCCTTGCATGTCTTACAGACATCAGCTGTCATTGCATACCAGCTCCACAGGACAGCATTTAGGGCTCCCCAAAGCTAAGTTCTCCGGCCATCACCTTCTGCCACTCCTTCCAGTTAGGTGTCTGTCTGTCATTGTGCAACTCCACTCTATCACAAGCGCAGAGAAGGAGTGCTGCTCTGTTCTGGTTGACCAAACTTCTTGTTGGCTAAACCTTGCAGCATGGCACCCCCTTACCCTTGCGATAAGGGGGGGATGGCAGGAGGTGACTAGAGTGCATCTCAGAGCATGGGGCTTGGCTGAGGATGTGTCTCCAGGGCTTCAAGGCCAAAATTTTGCCCGGTTCTCAACACTCCTCACAGTAACAGCTACTCTCTTCTTTCTCTGCCAGCTGCTATCATTGTTCGGTAAAGCTTCAGGTACCAAAAGTCAGTTCATCAATTACAGCACATCGCAGTCTCTGCAAATTCTGCTGTAATTTGTGATCCAATGTACACACATCTCCAGATGCATCTCTCGTTCCTCTTTGTCTGCAGCCTTGCAGAACGGGGGAAAGGATCTGCATTTGCAAAAGTCAAGGCCTTGGTGAACACTTTGTGGTATAAAAGCCAAGTTTCCTGCATAAGGTCAGTTATTCCTTCAGGCTGAAACAGTGCTAGCTGCTGTACAGGCTATGTAATGAAACGGTTCAAAGCAGCAGCTATCTCAAGTGATGCATTTTCTTCCCATCTGTGTGTCCTGTTTCCCTGTGGCTGGAACACCAGCGTTGCCACGGCCTGATCACGAATGCAAACCCAGCAGTAAATGTGGGCAATGCACTGTTTGCCATCTTGTAGCTTTCCAGTGGGACTCAGGCGAGCAAGGCAGGCATGTGTGTTCGGTGATGTCTGCCGTGCCCCAGCGTTGGGAAACTCTGTAATAGTGCACTGAGCTCCCAACAAGCAGGTCGGGCAGAGCTCTCTGCTTTCACGCCACTCTCATTTTGCCCTTCTGATGTTCACAACCTCAGAGCCACCTCCAGCGCTGCTCTCCACCTTCCAGCTGGAAATTACAGCACCAGTGCAAGATCTGACTCGCGGGATGTAGTGCGTTTTGTTAGAGCAGCAGCAGTGCTGGAAAGAATAACTTCTCGGGTTTTAGCCTCTCACCATGAAGCTCAAGAGCTACCTGGTCAGGAAAGTTTTCTGCTTGGTTCTACAGAAAGCTACCCTGCAGGCTCTTGGAAGTAGCCACTTTGTTTCCTTCTGGCCATTTCTAGTTTGTTTTCACACATTCATTTGAGTAACCAGTGTGGCAATGCTTGCCAAGGAAGGCTTTTGTTTAATTTTTTAAAAAACAGTATCTTGGAACATATTTTTGAAAGAAAACCAAACTTATTAAAAATCACAGAGGGACTTAGCAAAAAACCAAACACATGCAGAGTAAAACTCTGAGCCTTGCCATCCTCAATTTATCTGCTTATATTGGCAAACAGCAAAAGAATGGAAAAAATTCACAAGCAAGATTCATTAAAAAAATCTGACACTCTTATGAATATTCACAAGGAACAGCAGTAAACAGATTTGCAGTGCAGTGTAACAAGTACCCAAGGCCTGAAACATATACTACAGAGTAAAACTTGTAGCTAAAACCATAGCAGACTTTGAAAAACAGGAAGGAACAATAATACAGAAATGAAGAGGAAAAAAACAGAGGAAAACGTGTGGATGGTATCATCATTCAGTATTTATACTTTATTTGTCAATAGAAGGAACAGGGGACAGATGTGCTGTCCAGTTACCCATTGGTACTTCAAAATGTGTTCGTCACAATAAATTTCACTCATTTAATATCAGGCTCTCAGTCTGATTCCAGGATTCTGATGTTTTCACTGCTGCAAGTTACTGTTTTGTTTTGTGTCACCTTCGTGCTCCTCCAGCCCCATCTCTAGGGATCCTTCCCCTATGAAAGGTGCCCCTAATTACTCCTTTGACAGTACTTGTCCCATGCTTTCCTGTTACAGCCCCAGGAGAAACTCAAGACAAGAAATAAAAGTAAAACCTTTATAGCTTTGTGCTTTATTTGAGATGGGCAGTCCAAGCAGGAGCAGCTGCACAGAGTTCATATGTTTCAAACTTGGAGATGCTTACAGATATTGAACAGCAGAAGCCTAGGCTCTTATCCCTTCAGATTTACCCTGGCAGAGAAGTGCTACAGTTGCTCCATGTTGTGTCCTGTTTCTCTTTATCGTAAATCCTTTGTGCATTATAGTACAGAGGGCTGGCATGGGGGTGGAGGAGGGAGAAGCAGCAGAAAGGCCCCTGTCAATGAATGCTAGCACAGTACTACCAGGGTCTTCAGCATCAGTGGGTTAATTAGATACCAGCCTAGTGTTTATCACATTACACTCAGCAATGCCCAAAGTCTTGGCTGGAATTGTTTTGAGACCAGTAAGTGGTGTTTTGGCCTCGAGCAGTGAAAGGGATGATGGCCTCACACCCCCTCACCTCTGAATCAGCTTCAGCATCACTGGGGCTTCCAGAGAAAGACTCTGTTTCCTATGCATTTCCTGTAAGGCTGAGTGTGTGGCACGGGAAAAATGTCTAGGCATGAGTATTTCTAATATTGTCAGCTGGGGAAAAAGAGCGTGTTATGTGGATTTGCACAGTGTGACATATTGTGCAGTGACTCCTCTCGCATTCACAGTTGGTCACTCTTTCCACCTTAAAGCCTTGCGTTTAGTACTCAGAGCTTGTCTGTGAAACTGCTCCTAACTGAACCGTGGTGTACTTCTATCTGTCGAAGAGGGGTGGTGTCTCTGTAGTTGTTTGTGCAATGGACTCTGCTCCACCTCCACCCACCAGATTTTGATTGCATGGGGGCATTACCAGGTCTGTTCTTAAGTTACTGGTGATCGGCTACTTGCTGCTGCACGAAAAGCACGGCCATTACACAGGGGAGGTAGAGGTCACTCGCGTTGGCACAAAATCTATGCCACTTCAGAGCGCGTACAAGCATCTTCAGGAAGGTTTTCTGCTCAATTAAGGTATAACCTCTGGCTCCACATAGGGGTAGACGGGCAGCAAGGATGGACAGAAAAGGGGCTACTGGAGCTGCACATAAAGCAATCAAATTCTACAGTGACCCTCCAAGGTGTAAGTGCGTGTGAATGGGGATCCTGTGCTCCCCTGTGCATGCAGAGGGGAGTCTGGAGCTCCAGCCTTGCCCAGTGCCCTGGGCTTCGTCCGGAACGCTTTGGGAGATGACACAGAGGACCCTACAAACGGTGTGGAAAATAATGCTGTAGATGTTGGTCAGTCACTCCCCAGGGCCAACCAGCAAAGGCTTTACCCACCCAGAATGGCTTGAAAGTAACATTTTCACTGCTTAGTGAGAAAGAAGGAAATAAAAAAGAAAACAGAAACCAGACAAAAGGGGGAAAAATCACACAGATTAGGTTAAGCCCTCTTCCCAGACTCCTAAAGGGTCCCACTACTTTGTTTTGTTTCTTCCTCATTCTTTAAGAGCTCACAACTGTAAAAGTTATGCCAATATTCACGTGCTTTTTTGGTTCATATTAATTCGTGAAGAGTTGAGGAACAACAGTTTACCATAGGCTTTGTAAGATAAAAACAGTGATTTGTTCATTAATCCTGGGTAGAACCATTTAAGGTCTTTAAAATAGCTAATTCTTATCTTGGCAGACTTCAGATGACTCTTCTAGGAATTAGACACATATTTATATATATAATTTCTTCAAACTCCATGGAAATAGTATTTTTGTAAAAGTATGTTTGCCTTTGCCTAGTTTTGTATGATAAAGGGCAAGAGAGACTTTGCTAACACAGTGCATTAGGACATCCACCCTCAGGAGGCTGCTTTTCCAGATTTTACTGCATTCAGCTGTTTCACTAAGCACAGGACATTTGCAGCATTTATAAACATGGGTGTTAAGCTAACAGCAGGGGAGCTGGCAAAACCTCTCCGCCCGTTCCAGCTGGAGGTAACTTTATATGGTGGAGTCCTTTCAAAAGGAGACCATATATCAAGATCCGAATGACAGACACTTTCTGCAGTTATTGTGTCTCCTATCACGAGAGCAACTCGGGAGCCTAGTTTCTTTGTTTACCAGTCCTCTTCTGTACCACATTTCCTAAAAAGCTCAAGGTCACATTTTTCAAGTGCTCAGCATCCACAATTAAACTCAAGCTTCTCAAACGAAACACGTCTTCCATTTGGTCACCTATGTAACAGGCAGCTTCTCAAAAAGCATCTGTACCCAGTAAACCGAGATCTCCCAGAAAGACACACAGCTTATTTTGGTACCTAACGAGGGCCTGAGTGCTTTAGAAAATCCAGCCTTCCTATACATCTGCGTCACTGCAATTTGACTTTATCCTGATACTCGCATCTCCAGCTACATCAAACACAGTTCATTCTCCTCTCCTCAGAAGTGCTGGTCTCCTTTGTGTAAGGCACTCACTGGTAGTAACATAATCTTCCTCAATGCACCCAAGTCGTCAAACTCATCCAGCAGCAACTTTATCGGGTTTCTAATCTGTCCTACATCTCGTTTGGCCCTTTTTATGTAACCATATATGCAGTACCTTGGTGGAAGGCAGTGGAAACTAAAGCAGAAAGCTACTGTTGCACAAAGCAGCACGAGAAGCTGATGTGGACTCATGATCTTGATTTTTTTTAAACTTTGTAAATAAATAACATGTGATTCCCAAAGAGTGACATTTGTGCTTACTCTGCCCTTAAAAAAACTGTTAACAGATGGTCTCCTATCCCACAGAAGAGACTTGGTGCTGACAGATAAAATGAAAGCATGATATTGGAAAAAATGGAGCCATTAACTGGCAAACTAGATATTTTTAAAGACGTTCTTATGATGGGGAAAGGAAGGATCGTGCAGGTTCCTACCTGAAGAGTAATTGTGAGTTTTTGTTACGTATTGAAAATATCTAGTGGAACTTTCTCCAGGAGAGTAGGTAACAGGAGAATGGGAGTGGGAGGTTCTGGCAGCCAGGACCAGAATCTTGCTAAGGAGATGGAAACAAAATGCACTAAGATAAAGCAGGAGTTTACAAGTTCATAAATATGAAGGTCCACACTGAGGATGATTTGTCCAGCACCTCACACTGTCAAGTATGCCTGAACACAAGGGAAATATTGCGTTCTTACCTCTAATGTAAGAGGTGATATGGATGACTAAAGGAATTCTGTGGGAGTCGTAGGAAATTTTTAAAGCAGTTATCCAAGAAGTTTCTAAACTGCAGATAAAGTGTTAATTTTCTCTTTGTGTACATTTTATTTCTCAGAATTTTTACATCCTTGGACTTGCAAGATGAGTTTGTGAATTACTGGTCCTGGAAGAGCAGCACGGGCTGAACATTTTTTCAGTAGAACCCATTACCATCACGTAATGCAGCTCAGCTGAAATAAAAATGTTTTGAGGAAATGCGTCACACTCAGGAAAACAAATCCTGGGAAAATGTCAGAACTGATAATTTCAACTTTATCTTTTCCTTTTAATAAAGCAAAAAGTTTCAGTGTGACTTTATCTTTTTAATAATTTTGTTTTGGCATTTATATTAGATGTTAAGTTTAGCATTACAGTGGTTTTGACAGTTTTGAGAAAACAATTCACTGCCAATGAAGTGAAATAACTCAGTGTTTCCAGATAATTTTTAACTTCCATCCCACCAGGAAATTTTGATGTTTTGTTCCAATTTGCAGTGAAAATAAATATAAATGTCAAAATTTCCCTTGGAATGGGAATTTCAGATTCTAACCAGCTCTAATCAACAGCAAAGCCATCTGCTTTGTATTAATGACTTAGGGCAGTATGTAATGCTGCAGAACAGGGTAATATTCTCCTGTTCAGAATTGCTCATGGAAGTCAATGACATATGGCAAGTTTCTTTCTCCTACTTGTCTAGGGAAGTTTGAGGCTAGTCACTTCTATTTTATTCCTCATGCTGTCTTGCCAAATTCACGGAATTCATTATTCAAACTCAAGATTTTCCTGCGAATGTATGAGAAAACATCCTCCCAGTGACATATGGCACAGCCTACAGCCCCTAAATCTGAAGGGAACTCATAAATCCCAAATTACAGAGCAGAAAGCTACTTTCATTTTACAAAGGTTTTAAATTGATAATTTCAATAAAGTATTTGTTGCTTGATAAATGCCTATTTTTGAACATTAATAGGAAAATAAATCTATTTGTTTTAAAAAGATAACTTTGTCCAAATGAGGCATAATTTGAATTCTATTTGAGAAGTTTTATTGACATGAAGGACTTTAGCACCAACAAAATAAAATAACATTTTAATTCTGGTTTAAGACAATATCTTTGTTACTTTTCCTAAAAGCTCTTCTCTTTCTTCACAGATGTATTCTTCATGCTGTAGATGAGAAGCCCACATAATTGCCCCCAAGCTGGTCCAGCAACCTGGTCAGCTTGCTAAGCTCAGCCAGGGACCCCAGTTCAGGCACTTTGCTGTGCCCCCTGAAAAGCTTCCTGTGGACAAGAATGCAGTTACCTTTGGTGATGACGGTATCTCCGCTTTTTCCTAACAATTTCACGATTACTCAAGCCACCTCAGGGTACCTGCATCTCCCCACTTTATGTGGGCAGCTGACCTGGGAGGGTTGGATCGCAGGGTGTAGAACAGGGGTTTTATGTGGAGATACTGCTCTCTGTTCCTTCAGAGCACCATTTGTGTACTAACCTGATGGGAAGCTTAGCTTGGGTATGACCTATAAGAGTACTGGAAGAAGATTTTGATTTGCATTAATTTTGAAAGTCAGAATGACATCCAGTCCTGACAGCCCGCTGTGAAAAACACAGACCCGTATCTTACCCGGCTGCTATTTCATACATAACACAGTGTGCTGCCTGATTTTAGAAATTACTCAACAGGAATGAATTTGGGAATTTGAACAACATGGTAAAGGTCGGTAAGCAGACTCCCTAAAGAGGCATAGAAAAACATCTCACAAATTAAGTGCAAAAATAATTTGCTGTGCTTCTCTGTCCATCGCTCACTCACACATATAAAGAAATGCTTGTATAATATTTGTGTTCTTACTATTGGTTATTATCTGTAAGCAAAACCCCAGCAGTTCTCAATATTAATTGTAGGTAGCAGCCACTTCTATAAACAATACTATTTTACAAAGGAACCTTTTTAATGGCATCTATCATATAGTCACAATACAGATTGTAGTAAAAAAAAAATTGTTTGCAAGAAGTCAACAAAAATTATTTACATGTTCAGAGCATTACACAAGCTGCAGTGAGCAATACTGTATAAAAGCTAGAACTGAATCTAAACCGAGAAGTCTGAATGATTGGTTTGAACACTTTTCTGCCATCACTGAAAATGTTCTATAAATTCAACTAAGAACCTGTCCACAAATGAGTGGGTTAACAGCATTTCTGCCTTCACTGTTAACATACTCCAAGGAAGTAAAGAAAGTTCATCAGATGATAACTGTTTTCAAACAAATGAACTATATTTTTCTCATGTGAAGAGCAAACAATTTGTATTATTGTTGTAGAAAAGTAGAACCAGAAACTTCTTTCCAAAGTTTAACTTAAGAAAACCAGGTTTTATCCAATGTGGAGTAAAATGCCTTTTTTCACCACTTCCTAGTGACTGTAGATAAATAGAAATGTTGATCGTATTACATTTTTAGGCCAGTTTACTTTCACCTCTTTGCTGTTCTCAAAATGTCAGCTTCTCTGAGATTTCTTGTATGCGACTTTTAGTGTCTCTGCCCATTTTTCACTTCCTAGGACTTTTATTTACTGTGTTCTTTCATAAAACTTTGTTCTTTCTTTGCTGTTTTTGTTTTTGTTTTCCCTTATCTCTTACTTTTCACTATAATGTCTTAGCCCCCTAGAACAAATACCACCTTTCTTTCTTTTTCTGCTATCTTTGAAAAAGTCCATGTAACATAATTTATTTTAAATTTTTCTCTATTTCCTCTGTATTTCTGCTGATACTAGTAACGTTTCCAAGTATTGGCGTTTCCCACACCATGCACTGTGTCAAAACAGTATCCTAACAGTGAAATATATTATGACTGAAGCAGGAGGGTTTGGAAACCTTGGAAGGAGACCATCTACGGTTTAATCTCTGTGTCTCTTTCTCCAATTAAATCATCCAAAAGAAATAGTTAGGGAAGATTTATTCTGTATCTAATTCCTGGCAAATTATTACTGTTTCATCCATGATACTGTCGCCTTGCTGCTTTTGTCTTAATGGTAGAGTACCAGAGCTGCTGTTATTAGGAACAGTTTCTGAACTCTGAACAGCATCATCACCAATATTGATTACAATTTCATATTTTGATGATCTGATTCCTTTTCCTGGGAAACAACACTTTCCAGACATGGAGAGGAGTGGAAACGTATGCGAGTGTGTGAGATGCTGACTCTAATCAGGATTTTTTCCTGTGGCTAACACAAAGTTCACCAGTTACATGATGAACAATATTTCAGATCCATACGTGCTTTTATGTAATCATAATCTCACCGATAGAGATCCCTATCTCTGGCATTATTTGTTCCAGTTTCTTTTCTTGCTCTTTATGCTCTGTACACCCTGTTCTTTCTACAGTAACCTTAACTGCTTGCGTTGTCCATATCATTCCTTATATAAATAAAGTCTTTGTAGACAAAATGTCTCCTTCTCACTGCCTGGTACATATAGCTTTTAAGATGTCCTTAAAATATTTTCAGTTGTCAATTCTCTCTTCCACATCAACTTTACCAGTAAGTTCAGCCCCAACCCACTCCCTGGACACTCGACGCTTCCTCTCTATGCATCAAATATTTCCTAATTCTCTCCTCTGCTACCAACGTTCTGAAAACCAGTGAAGCTCCGCTGCTTGGAGACAGGATGAACACTGAAGAATCAGCCCACTGTTTGTAAAGTGCCGTATAAAATCACCATACAAATCACTTATTCAATAATAAAAGCACATCCTGTTCCACAAAACATGTCTCATATCTTAATGTTCTAATGACTTCACTGGAAAGTCACTCAAACCAGTGAGCAACACAGGGATCCTCCTGTGAATTGCCAAAGGAATCCTCCAAGCAAGATGAAGAAATTGATAACTATGCAAATATATATACATATGAAACTGATTTTCTACTTGCTTTTTATTTATTAAAAGAAGGATGTTCCGCAGGAGACTTAATGCTTTTTTAAATTAATGTTTTAGGAAAGGGAGCCATTTGTAAAAAACCAGTACATATTTCATTGCAAGGTGCTCTAAAATCTATCACTCATTAAATGAAAATAAGGCTGTTTTCACATTAGTCTCAACAGGATGATGAAATATCACTTATCAACAGTTTACCACCCAGCACTTGGTAAGATTCATCTGATCTCAATCTAAATGAAAGATGTAGCTATCATCATATCATGAACACAGTTCAAACCCACACGTCGTTCATTCATTTGTGATCAGATGGGAACTGGTTTCAGTGATCTCATACTGATTTGTGAAACCTCCTATCACCATTTCTTGTCATTCCTCTGACTTTTAAAAGGTTGGCAGTAAAGTTGGCTTTCAGGTTGGTTTTCAGACACTTGAAAAAAAGAAAAAAAGAAAAAAAAGAAGCCCCCCACACAACAACTTTGGGAGAAAGCCAGAATTTTCTTGGAAGTTTCTTTGATGAAGGAGTAGGAGTGCCATAGAGCAATATCCTCCGTTTTGGCAGCAAACCTTTCTTCTGGCAATTTCATTAAAAAGCCATTCCACTTTATTAGTTATCAGCAGAGTTCGCATTTCTGAGCATGACTGATGGTGCTCCTTGTGCTGACAAAATTAGAAACATCAATAATTCTTAGATTAATTGCTTAGAAAATTACCAAAAGGCAAACATTTCCTTATTTTTAGACCTTTGTTTTCTGTTGTAGTCAAAGCAGTAGAGGCCAAAGTTCAACTACATGTACTTCATTTAAATGATGGGATCCCTTTACTCTGAGTTTTATATGTGCCCAGAAGCAAACGTGCATCAGTGCTATGTGGGTGGGGGGAGTCCTATGGTGAGCCCCCAATTCCCAGTCCTTGAATAAATCCTGATCTATCTCACAGAAACCTAGAAACAGTCTTCTTGCCCACTTGTCTATATATACTTCCAAAGGAGCAAAGGATACGGATATACTAGGGCCTCTGACAGGGACTACCTGGGACCAGGAATGTGAGTGCATGAGGGAGAATACATGACACATGATGCTGCCTCAGCCATAATGAAGTTTTACATGTGGCTAGCAAGTGGTAAAAAAGCCTGTATTGGCCAAGACGTGAGGATCCACACTCGCAATGACATGGTCTGCTGGATTCCTGGCACAACAGTTGTAGCCATCTCAAGCACAAAGCTGAACTGCTGCAAAATAATGCAAGCCTCATCACTTAGATTTTCCCTGTTGCTCATGCAGGAAAAAAGATATCTTTCTGAACAAGTGTTGTGTGCCCTTCTCCACCCACTGCTTAGATATGCATCTGGAAATCCTATAGCGGGGTTTGGTTCTCACTGAAGGTCTGTATTAGCGCTCCTGGAAGGCCCCCATGCCGCGCCTTAGCAGGGTACCAGCAGGTAGTCCTCAACGGCACAAAGCTTGTGTGTCTTCACCCTCTTTTCACATGAAATGGATAGAAAAGGATAAATACTGCAGAACTGCATGAGAAAGGTTAAAAAACACTGCTAAGAAGCTGCATTTGTGAAGAAAGGACTTCACAGCTCTTCTATTTGACCACCTAATGAGATGAAAATAAATAGACTCTCACAGGTACCTTACAGGTCAGACAAAGCAGTGAGCCCCAAGCTAAACACAGTAGAGAAACAGGTTGCCTGTAAATTAATCATTGTTAATGCACAAGCAACATGACAGAAAAGGGTAATTAGCACGTTTGGAGCAGAGAGGAGTATTAGTGGAGGGGGAGGTGGTCATTAACCTCAGTGGAGGCCGTTAGCACCTGAAAAGCAGCAGATTAGCAAAAGTGTGGTGAAAGGTGTATTAAAGTGGGTCACAAACTGTGCCAAACCTGAGACTGGGTTCTTTATTAGACACCTCAAGCTCATTTAAAGTATTTTATACAGGTTTTCTCTTCAGGAGCAGGACTGTGAGACCAGCTTTAGAGTGGCCATTTTAAAAAAGAACATTTTCCTAATTGTAATTATATATCTGTATTTCTCAGTTGTCCGCGGGGGCTCATTCTGACTTGCAGACCTTAAGCAGTCTCATCTTCTTCATTTTAAAGGAGGGAGATGATGCATTACAAGATCTGTATTATATCTGGTGACAAACATGGCTGGAATCCTTTGATTTTGTCAAGGCCTGATTTCACCTGATGTTACTTGGTTCTTGGGACAACTGCCTTCCGCTGATGAACTGGGTGAGGTTGGAGGCTAATTGAAACAAAGTGGGAGATCTCCAGAAAAAACTTACTTCCAGGTGTGACCTCATTCCAGCCCAGGCTGTAATTGTTTTATGATTTCTCTGTGTAGATCCCAGCCTGTGACACTCACCAGTATACATCAAAGGTGCATTCTGCTTTTTCACAGTATTTAAACTGATCTAATAAAAATATTATCTCTCTTACTAATCTCTTATACTCTTAAATCATCATGGTGACAACACCTGTTTCACACTATGTGGGCAGGTATAGCCATGCACACATGTATTCGCTTGTCTAATTCTTGATTAGTGACAATAAAGAATGAAGAAATGGAGAAGGCAACTCCTGAATGCTATAACAGGTCTGAACACAGACACCTCACAGCCAAGCAGATGCTCAGTTTTACCAGCATCTTATCAGCTAAGAGGTTCCAGTTGTTCATCTGTGTGCACATGCAGGAGATTTTTTTCCTTCTGCTTCAATGTGGAAGGCAGAACTGGACAGCCTAGGCTAAACATGTAGCAGCAACTTGAGGACATACATACCTCCAAATGCCCTCTGCACCAGGCAGCACACGGGGCCTTACACTGAGCAGAGCATGGGTTGTCCAGCTCCCCTTGCAATGATGGGCATGGACCTCTAGTATTTTACACATTTCACTTAGAATTCAATCTTACAGTTTATTAAATAAATTCCAGTACTTTTAGGCACAGCTTTAAAGCGGGCCTGAAGTATATAAGGATGCTCAGGAAAGATTAGACAGCTCAGGTTTATCATTAAATAATTTGTTCATCAGAGTATGTGTGAGATGATACCCAAAGAAAGTAGCCTATGTACGTAGTAGTTGGACTGGAGAAAAGAGCAAAGACGTTACATTTTGGAGAACAAAAACTCCTACATTCAACAGAGGTTTGGTACAACACCTAGCTAGGAAGATTCTGTCTCTCATTTCTGAGTCATTCTCTATGTATCTGCTGAATTACCAACTTACTGATGGTCACAGAGGTGAATGAACAGTTTATTTAAATTTGTATAATCTTACTGTATTACATATACACTTATCATACACAAAACACAGACTGTTTCTTCCAGTACTGTTTCCAGATCTAACACACACTTTTAAGCAAAGCAAGTAACTGATGCAAAGAGAGACAAAGATATCATCATTGAACTCAACAGTATGTTGTTTCCTAAAAAATATAACACATGAACTTTAAAAGTAGTCTTAAACAAAAATAAATTATCCTGGTGACTTTTGTTCTGCAGAAGTCTATCTCCGCAGATTACTACTCTTGACTCCATTAAATGCCTGCTTGAGAAATTACATTTTCACCTGAGGGTTCTGCAGCTCTTATATATTCCAAACCCATTCACTTACAAATCTAGCTGATGACTGAAAAATGTCTAGAATCTCATTCACAGTATGACTCCTCGATAAGATGATCTTCTAGAAACACACTGAGACCCTACCGAAAGGTGTATGCTAATCATCGTGAAACAAGGATGTCAGGATGCATCTTATTATTTCTGAGAAAGACACATCTATTGGATTGTCCGAAATAGGAAGCTCTCCAAATATTTCCTGAGATATTCACAGATCCGTACTCAAGTAAATGAGCAAAGTTGCACTTGACGGGACAGTAATGTGTCTAAGTCCTCTTGTACGCTCACATACAGAAACACTCAAAGTTTTTAGGGGGGAGAGTTGTGGTGGGATGCAGGGGAGGTTCCATCAATTTGCAAGTAAACACTCTCCCTACCTTTGAGGAAGCACTGAATAAAAGGCTCAGGGTTGCACACTTTTTGAATAATAAGTAAATTCCCCCTCTCCAAAGCAATCTTCTTCATTCACAAAAAGATCCTACTCTTGAATTTCTGCAAGTAGTTTCCAAGGGGTGTCACAAAAATGAAGCATAAAGGCAAGGCACATCTCTCACTGTGTTAATATATATGCTCGAATTATATGAAAATGGGTGCAAGCTATAAGAGTTGAGAGGTGAAAGCACAGATCACCCAAATTTCAACTTTTCCAAATCCTTAAATTTGAAAATTCACTTTTATCTTTCAATGTAATATATGTGTATGTACATGTATGAAGTCTATATATGTATATATATGTGTGTGTGCATATGTATATAGGTAACATTAGCTTAAACAATGTAGAAACATGGACACACTTTCAAGAGGAGAAAGCCAGAGGCCCCCTGTGTTAGGTTATCAGATAGGTTAGTACAAACCAGAGTGAGGAGCGGGCTGCAGAGGTGGGATGCCAGACTGAACTGTGAATGCCGTGAGGAGAGAACTAAATAGGTCCTTCAAATCTGCTGGATGGAACAGATCTGAAGACAGCCATCAGATCTGCTTGGCACAGAACTCACTTTGTGAGACCTTTGAGCTACAGGTCTGCTGAGCTGCTGCAGTGAGAGATGTGATCAGACATGCGTGGAGTGTGAAGCAGATGCTGGAAGCTGGGCACATGCTGCTTTGCATAACTCCAAACTAAAAATATGTCTTAAGTAAGATATTGATTAAAAGCTTTCTTCCCACTGAACAGATCCTCTCCTGCTTGTCCTGCTTCAGCGAGATTATGTTTCTGTTCTATGACAAGATGATCCACTTGGTGGATGAGGGGAAGGTTGTGGATGTTCTCTACCTTGACTTTAGTAAAGCCTTTGACACTGTTCCCCATTGCGTTTTACAGGAGAAACTGGCTGTGCATAGCCTGGAAGGGCATACACTTCACTAGGTAAAAAACTGCCTGGATAGCCAAGTCTGAAGAGTGGTGGTGAATGGAGTTAAATCCAGCTGGTGACCAGTAGCAAGTGGTGTTTCCCAGGGCTCAGTACTGGGGCCAGTTCTGTTTAATATCTTTATCAATGATCTGGATGAGGAGATGGAGTGCACTCTCAGTAAGTTTGCAGAAAACACCAAGCTAGGCGAGAGTGTTGATCTGCTTGAGGGTAGGAAGGGTCTACAGAGGGATCTGGACAGGCTGGATCAATGGGCTAAGGCCAATTGTATGAGGTTCAACAAGGCCAAGTGCTGGGTCCTGCACTTGGGTCACAGTGACCCCACGCAACGCTACAGGCTTGGGGAAGAGTGGCTGGGAAGGTTTTGGCAAAAAAGGACTTTGGGGTATTGGTTGACAGGCGGCTGAACATGAGCCAGCAGTGTGCCCAGGTGGTCAAGAAGGCCAATGGCATCCTGGCTTCTATCAGGAATAGTGTGACCAGCAGGAGCAGGGAGGCACTGTGTTCAGTTTTGGGCCCCTCAGTACAAGAAGGATGTTGAGGTGCTGGATCGTGCCCAGAGAAGGGCAACGAGGCTGGTGAGGGGTCTGGAGAACAAGTCTTATGAGGAACGGCTGAGGGAACTTGAGTTGTTTAGCCTGGAGAAAAGGAGGCTGAGGGAAGACCTTATCGCTCTCTGCAACAGCCTGAAAGGAGGCTGTAACTAGGTAGGTGTCAGTCAGTCTCTTCTCACAAGTGACAAGTGGTAGAATGAAGGAAACTGCCTCAAACTGCACCAGGGGAAGTTTAGACTGGATACTAGGAAACATTTTTTCACCAGAAAGGTTATCAAACATTGGCACAGGCTGCCCAGGGAAGTGATTGAGTCACCATCCCTGGAGGTATTTAAAAAACCTGTAGATGTGGCACTTAGGACATGGTTTAGAGGTGGAGTTGGCAGTGTTAGGTTTATGGTTCCACTTTATGATCTTGAAGGTCCTTTCCAACCTAAATGATCGTATGATTCTACGATTCTGGCCTATATAGGTGTCATGGTTTGACAATACACCTCTGAGACCAACTGTGAGAGCCATATTGTGACCAGTGATGACCAAATCAACATAATGAATGCTTATCACTATTTTGTTTTAACACGCTCTGGTCAGATCTGCTGTGGCTTGACCCAGCAGCCGTCAACTAAGCACTAGATAGCTACATGCTCACCCCTCCACTTCGTCCCCAGAGGGATGGGGAGGAGGAATGGACAAGAGGTAAAGCTCGTAGGTTGAGATAAATACAGTTTAATAAGGCAACAAAGGAAATATTACTACTACTCCTATTACTATTAATGATAATGATAATAATAATAATTCTAATAATGAATATGCAAAACAAGCTATACACAATACAATTTTCTCACTACCTGATGACCGATTTGCAGTCGGACCTAAACAGAAATCGCGGAACCTGGAACTTGCCGATTCTGCAAATTCTGCAAAACTCCAGGAAAAGATAGAACTCCTGGAAAAGTTCAAACTTCCAGACAAGAGAGGATTCAAACCCACAGAAAAGAGAAAAAGAAGAGATCCCTTCCCCCTGGGCAACCCCCATTCATAAACTGAGTATGTCATCTATGATATGGAGTATTTCCATTGGGCAGCTTGGCTGTCTGTCTGTGCTCCCTCCCAGCTCCTGCACACCTGCTCGTCAGCTGAATATGAGAAAGGGGAAAAAGTCCTTGAATTCATAGCAACTACTAAAAACGTCAATGTTATTAACATTATGCTCCTACTAAATCCGAATCACAGCAGCTACTGGGAGGAAAATTAACTCTATCCCAGCGAAAACCAGGACGCTGTGTAACAGATTATTTCTTTCCTAAACTAACTCAGACAGGCTAAGTAGCATGGTATTAAGCTTTGGCCAAGTTATTTAGGGTAAGTCTGTAGCGTCATGCTACTGTTGTAGAAAGCATCAGTTCCTAAAGCCCAAAGCTCAGCCTTGCATGGTCAAAGCAGAAGGGACTGCTGGGCAGCTAGCCTGCTCCCTGCCACGGCTGAGAGGCACGTCCATCGTCACAGAATCACAGAATGGTAGGGGTTGGAAGGGACCTCTGTGGGTGATCTAGTCCAACCCTCCTGCCGAAGCAGGGTCACCTACAGCAGGCTGCACAGGACCTTGTCCAGGCGGGTCTTGAATATCTCCAGAGAAG
>Ga0065711_1035815_pt1 | contig 21801 bp, 27 predicted proteins | sample Hoacrofraction12_FD_59098 | JGI IMG/M metagenome (GOLD analysis project Ga0065711, IMG submission 59098) | Hoatzin crop microbial communities from Cojedes, Venezuela - Epithelial fraction 12 v2 (version 2) | ecosystem: Host-associated > Birds > Digestive system > Esophagus > Crop | place... | reverse complement strand
CCCCGGAGCAGAGCCCCGCACCCCCTCTACCTCCCCTAGCCCCCCCCATCCCGCGCGGGGGATGCCAGAGGTCCCCCTCCCGTGGGGGATGCGAAAGCGCCGGGGTCCCCCCCGTGTCCCCCTCGCCGTGTCCACCCACCCCCTGCCCCCGGGTCCTTCCCCGCAGGCAGGGCCGCGACCCCCAGGTCGGTGTGCGAGGGGTGCCAGCGAGTCATTTCGGACCGGTTCCTGCTGCGCCTCAATGACAGCCTCTGGCACGAGCGGTGCGTCCAGTGCACCTCCTGCAAGGAGCCCCTGCAGACCACCTGCTTCTACCGCGACAAGAAGCTCTACTGCAAGCTGGACTACGAGAAGTAAGTGGCCCCTTGCCCCCCAGCCCCAGCGAACGCCCCGCTCTGCTCCCGCCGCCCTGCCGACGAAAAGGCGGTGGGCCAAGGGCGGTCCCGGCGTCCCCCCGCACTTCCCCGCTTCCCCCGGCCGGTGCGTCCCGAGGTGTCGGCTGCACCCTGGCTGCGTGGCGAGGCGTGTTCCTGCCCCGCAGCCTCCTCGCGCCCCCGCTTCGCCCCTTTTTAAGAGGGGTCTCGCTGCGCTTGTGTCTTGGGAATCGGGGAGCCGTTTGTCGGGAACCTGTGAGACCCCCCCAGTGACCCCGGGGCCGCGGAGGGATGGGGCCAAGAGTTTTCCCGTCCGCTCTGGATTTATTTTCCTAGTAAGCGTCCACAGGAGGGATGTTCTATCCTCCCTGACCTGGTCCTGGACGGGGCTGTTTTCCCAATATTCCCGTAGGCAGGGCAATGCTATTGCTCCCCTGGCCGGGTGGGGAAACTGAGGCACTCAGCAGGGACGAGGGAAGGCCCCGCTGAATTTGGGGTGTTTGGTATCACACGCTGGAGGCTTTGCCTGCATCTGTGGCTGTGATGCGGCGGGAAATTGGATGTAAATGTGATGGGTGTAAAGGTGGTTAAAGCTTCCAACACCGACCCTTCCCCTTTGGCAAGTGCGGGGCTGGGGAGCGGGGAAGACGAGGAGAAAATTATTTTTCTTTTTTTTCAAGAAAAACCTTTCCATTGGGAAAGGGGAGAAGGCTGTTGAGTCTTTCCTCTCCTGCAGCTGCTTTCGTTTTTTTCCTGCTCATCCCGCTCTTGCTGTCCCTGCCGGACCCCGCTCCCTGGCCGGGTTTCGGAGCCGTTAAATTTGTGTTGCCTCCGGGCCGGTTGTTTCTCGAGGAGGCTGTAGATGGGGGGGCTGGATCCCTTGCTATGATGATAGCACGGCTGCTGGAGCCCCGCAATTGGATTCCCATGTCGCTGGTTGATGGGAAAACAGCCGTCCGCGCTGCGCTGGTCCCTGGCCTTCGGCGGGTCGGGGAGCGTGCCGGGGGCTAGCGCTACTCCAGGCCTTTTTAAAGTTTTTTCCTTTAAGTCCCGTATTGTGGGTCTGAGTTTAATCACTATGGATACAAGGCAAATTGAAAGCAGAATTTGTGCGCGTGACCTTGTTTTCAAATGTTTACGAAAGAGCGGAAGAATTAGCTGCCGCGAGAGTGGAAAGGAGAGAGCTGCGCTGCGGGATTTTTTTAGGCAAAAATTTGTCGAGATGGTGTGCGCTGCTGGTTTGTCTGCAGAAATTTGGCTATTGGTTCCCAGAGGTTTCCGACACAATTTAACGTGTGTTTTCTGCTCTGTCAATGCCCCCGTTTGGAGCGTTAAGTGGACACTGGGGTTAATATTATGGCAGAAAAGCCTTCCCAGCTTGAAGTGGATTTTACACGTTCGGCTGTGGCTTCTGAATGCTGGAAGCTGGCTCCAACCTGAAACCCTCCTCTTCCGTCTCTTGGCCGTGAAAGAAATCGGTGCCGCAGCTGGCTGCTTGCTGTGCCTGTCGCGCTGTCGGGGTAGACGAGGATGGTGGCGAAAAAAAGAAAGAATTTGTAAATATTTCCTCAGCTCTGGTGGTGGCACCATTTATCCCGGTTATTTCCCAGCTGCGTTCGGGTCGGTGACTTTTGCTTGAGCCGGGGAGCGAGCTCTGCGGCAGGCGGGTTCCCCGAGGGGGGACGGCTTCAGCCCTGAATTGCTGCCGGCCTCTTCCCCTCCTGCACTCGCCTGCCCCTTGCTATCACGTCGTTGTCCCCTTGGATTTTATTTTATTTTATCTTTTTGGTGTGGGGCTGGCAGGTCTCTGTCCCCGCTCCCTCCGTCCCTCCGGCGGGGCTCGCAGCGGGATGGCAAGGACGCGGGGCAGAGTCCCAAAGAGCCATTTCCTACGGGCTCTGCGGAGCTTCACATTGCGACTCTGTATTTAACAAAAAACCCTCTCTCTTCGCCCAAACTGCCTGTCCTGCCTTTGGGCTGAGCATTTTCCCCGGGCGCAGTGCCTGCGTCCGCCGCGGCGCCGATGCCGGGGCTTTCAGTGTGGAACACGCGGGGGAAAAGCCGCTGCTCTTGGACTGAGCTAATTATCTCGAGCCGAGAGCTGGTTAATTATCGCGGGCGATGGACGCTGCTCACGCCGAGCGTCTCGGGGCGCGACGGACGGCGCGAAGCAGCCGATCCTCCCCACGGCACCGGCGGTCGCGGCAGCGGAGCTGGGCTCCGGGAGCCTCTCCGCCGGCACAGCGGGGCTGCCTGCCTGCGGAACGCCGGTGGCAGGGAAGCGGGCGGGATGCTACCCGCCGGTGTCGTGGAGGTGGTGATTTTGTTAGTTTTTTTTTTTTTATTAAATCAAAAGAAGGGATTTCTCTGACAGATGGTGACTGTTGGGATGTTTTACCAGAGACGAGTAGGTGCGGTGTTTTCTGACACGTATCTCCGCTCGCTGAGCTCAGCTTATAACGAGTCTGCAGAGGGTTAATGGCAGAGCGTGAGACGGCAGAGTTCTGCCTTTAGTTATAAATACACCCGTGGAAAGTGTTACGGACGTTTTTGAGCGAGCATCTGACTTGCTGGACTCTAGAAATTGAGGAGTCATTTATTAAAACAGATGTTTTACATTTCTTTGTCTTTCATGAAGAGGAAGACGTTGGGAGAGGACCTGGAGAGGGACGGGTTATAGACCAGGGATGCTGGGGCCAGGTCTCGGCATCTCTTTGGGGTGCCCAGGGCCGTGGCTCAGGACCCGTGGGCTGTTTGGATAGCGGTGCCGGCCGGGGACTCGGGGGGCCGGGGGTCGCATTTGGACCAGTTTCCCCCTCGTTGACGGGTAGGGCTCCTGGGGAGGGACCGCTCGAGCCCGCGCCCCTGGGACAGCGTCTATTTGGGGCAGAGGACGTTTGTTACAGAACATCCTGAATCCTGCGGCAGCCCCCGGCGCTTGTCCAAACCTGATAAGACTCAACTATGACAAGGTTCAGGCTTCGCCCTGGCCGGCTCCCCGACTGCAGAGCGGCCCCGGGGATGCTCCCTGGCTGCGGGGCCCCTGGGTTGGTGACCAGGGGGGTGGGCTTTCGCGGTGGTAGATTTGGGGGAGAGCAATGTCAAACCGGGTCGTAAATGGAGAAGGGTGCTGGAAGCGCTGGGAAGACTGGTGCTGGCGAAAGGGGCTGAAAATCCAGGTGAGGATGGGAACGGCTGAGCCCCGCTTGCCCAGAGGGGTTTCATGGTGGGTTTGCAAGAGCCAAGCGGAGCCAGAGCTGCAAGGGAGGACCTGGAGCTGTGGACATGTCCCCATCCCAGAGCCCCATTGTGGGCGATGCCGTCAGCGTGCAGAAACCCCGCCGTCCAGTTCCAGGGGCCGGGAGCACCGACAGCGGTGCGGTCGTGGCGGGGGGCGCAGCTGGGGAGCGTGGCGACGGCGGGACGGCTTTGGCACGTCCCCAGCCGCGGCGCAGAGCCCCGGCCCCCAGCCCCGGCTGGCAGGAGCAGATGGCCAGCACATCTCGGAGCAGGCCTGGCATGTGGGCGCCGGCAGCGGAGGGGCGGCCGTAGCCCCCGAGTTGTCGCCGCCGTGCCGGGCTTCCCGGCCGAGGGAGGCAGTTGTGTGATGCTCGCCCTGTCTTTGCATGGCTTGACGGCTCTGTGCCGCTGCCAGCTTCCGCGCCGTCATTGCGAAGCTCGCCCTGCTTGGCTCCGAAATCCCCTGCTCCCGGAGTCATGGGGTTGCGCGCGGGTACCTCCACCTCCTCCTCCGTGAAATAAAATGATGGGGGGGGAGGAATCAAATCCTTCCGACCTCTGAATGCCCACAAAACAAAACATGTGCGAAGAAACGCATGGGTGTTGGGTTTTAGAAATCACGCCCAGCATCTTCGTGCGGGGGATGAGCCTGAATCCCCGGCAGCATGGTCCCAGCAGCCCGTGGGTGGCTCTGCCCAGGGGAGAGTTGGGATCTGCCGGGCTCGGGGCAGCGCAGCCTCCTGTCGCTTGCCGCTGCCGGAGGTTTGAAACGTGGTGGCTGTTTGTCTTGCTTGACGTGGGTAATGAGTGTGATCGCGCAATTAGCTGCAAACCGTGGCACTGCTTCTCCAGCCGGGAAGGGTGGCAAGGAGGATAATCCCAAAGGGATTGAACAAATAAGGTGATGCTGATGCTGAATGCTTTAGGGCAGCCTGGTCCTACCGGCCGTAGACTTCTTACGGTCTGGAGGGTTCGTGCTGGTGGGGTGCCTTCTCTAGCCTGGAGAAACAGAACTTTTTGCTCGTCGTGTGGCTGATGGGAGAGTACAGTCCCTCCAGAGAGCCACGGGTCAGCCCGGCTACGGTGTGATGTACTCTCTGGAGGTCCTTTTCCCTTCTTGTAGGGGATCCTATGGAGACGTGGGTGCTAACTTGGGCTCTTCCAGTTGACTGGGGACTGGGGGCAGTCAGGCTGGCCTGGATGGGGTAGCAGGGCACATGGCAGCTCTGTGGTATGAAGTCTCTCTTGCCAGTCGCTCTTTTCCCATCCCTAAACCTTTTCTTCTGGTGCTTCCCAACCTTGTTGCCTGCTCTCCATCTTTACCCAGCACCTTGCCTCCCCTAGCAAATCCCTCTTGGTCCTCACCACCTTTCCCATAGCTCCTGGATGAAATGTGCTGACTCTTTGTGGGCTGGGATGAGCACGGCTCTCGGCTAGGCGAATTTGTCCTCAACCCTGCCAGAGATGCGGTGGGTACCACTGGGCTGGGACCAGGCACCGGTCCTTTGTTTTTGTGATTAAGTCGCCTTGTTCTGCTGTTGGGGGGGAAAAGCAGGGAAGCAGCGGGATGTGGCAACGAGTGGGGCGTTACGGAGGCCACTGCAGGATCTGTGCTGGAAACGCCAGGCGAGCAAAATACGCCTTTCCCCCTTCTCCGCTGCCCCCCATCCTCCTGCTTGCCGGGCTCCCCCTTTCCAAAGGGAGCGGAGAAGAGATCTGGCATCTTGTCCCTTCCCCCTGCCCTTAATTAGACTTGGGGCTTACAATTAATGTTTCATAGAAAGGCCTGGAAGGGAGCAACGTTTGTCAGCAACGTTTGTCAGCTTAGGAACACGGCAGTCGAATATACTCGTCATCTGTCCCTCCGTGGTGGGCACAGGGGTGGCTTCGGGGTCGGCTTTTCTCCCGCTCATGGGCAGTGGGACCCCAGAAGCTGTGGGTCAGTGCCGGCAGAGCTGGGCCCTGAGCATCCTTGGTACCCTCCAAGGTACCTTGCTATCTTATTTTGGACCTGCAATGACTTTTTTTTTTTCCTTTTTGTTTTCTTTCTCCCTCCCCCTGTGGCACGGCGCTCCCTGACCAGCCCTGGATGGGACGCTTGGAGCTAGGGGAACCGCTTCAGATTTTTGTGGTCCCGGTGAAGGCGCTGAGAAGAAATCAGCTCGGGGAAAGAAAGGGGGGTTTGTTTCGGTTTGATGAGAATTTTGTCTCTACCAGCTGGAGAGACAGCTGGGGTCCTCTCCTGCCCCGGCTCGCCAGCCCTCGCCTCGCCAGTTCTTCACCTGCTCGCGGCACCAGGCGCAGGGAGGGATTTGCTGAGCCGTGTGTTGAAGAGAGTCCGGAATTTGGTTTCTTGCTCGCTCCTTCCTTGGGGAGCTTTCTGGCAGGGTCTAAACCCCAAGCCGTGGTCCCCCCCTGGTTGGTTTTGGAGAGGGTGGTGGCCTCGGGTGTTCGCTGTGCTGATGGCTGGCCAGCGCAGGGGCAGGAGTTACCTGCAGCCGGGGAGGCTGAGCTCCCCGTGCCACCCCTGTCCCCGCTGGCAGCTGTGGGGTGGCCTCAGCGTACCCCAACCTGCAGCGGTTTCTGACTCTGCTGCCGCACAGTCGCGCCAGGGTGCGGCCGAGGGGATGCCGGAGCACCCTCTGCCTTGGAGGGGGAGGAGGGACTTTTGGGGATGAAGGTTGGTCTCCTCTTCTGCTCGCAAGGGCGCAAGTCCCGCTTCTGGCTGAGGAGTGGGACAAGCCGATGGTTTGGATCAGGTTTGGGTACCTGGATTCACGTTTTCTCACTTCTGGTGAACGCCGGGGCGTGCAGCCAAGGGAGGCACTCCTTACATCCCATGTCCTTGATATTTTTCTGCTCAGGATGCTCTTTGTCCCTTTGTGCTCCATTCTGTCTGTGGCTCTTGTCCTCTGCAGATGCAAACGTGGGGTGGGGACACTGGCATGGGGACAGCGGGCCTGGGCTGGAGGACTGTGCTTCTGCCTGCGATTTAATAAAGCATCTCCTCTGTAATAGGAGTGAAGAATAGCTTTAAAGCAGCGAGAAAATATTTGCATTTTATTAAGGTGAAATACTGGGGTTGACTCAAAATATTTTTTTTTTCTTTTGTAAATATGTTTTCATGAGAATTTTGAATTTCTGGATAAGAGATTTCGGAAGGGGGAGGTGGGGGGGACTAACGGCGCTCACTGACACGGCAAACGCTGTGCAGGTGTGTGTGAAAGCCAGTAGCCACGGTACGCTGGCCTGTAACTTCGGTTTTCTTCCCCAGTACTTTTAACCTGGGAGGAATCCTTCTCCCAGTGCTGTTGGTCCCCAGGGGTGACGGATGCACCCGGGCTGTCTCGTGCGTCTCCGTGAAACCGGCAGGCATCTCGCTGCAGTTCTGTTTGAGGTTTGGGTTTGTTTTTTTTAAGATCATCAAACTTTGGTTGCCCAGGAGAGGGGTTCTGCAATCCCTGGCTTCCCACCCCAAATATTTACGGACAGCCGGATCCCGAAGCTTTTGCAAAAGGCATGGGGCAGGGTGACCGCTGAGCAGTGCCGCACCAGGGCTGCGCCGGCAGCAGGGGCACAGCATCGGGCTGGTGGCACCAGTCTCTCTTTATTTGGGGGTTTTTGGTTTTTTTTTTTGTTTTAATTTTTTTCTGTCAAAGGGCTCTGTCTTCTGGCTTCTCTGCTTTGCTGGGACCTTCTTAACAAAAGACCAATTTCTTCAGCTTGTCGGGGATCCTTCAGGTGCCCTGCATTTTGTAGGCTGGCTGGCTGAAAACCGTGTTTTCTCTGACAAAGGCTGGATTTGTCAGAAGGGTGGCGAGTGCGTTTCTCCGTGCAGGGCTGAAATCGTGTTATGTTTGATGCAAACAATTTATTTTCTCATCTTGCACCGTGTGCTTGCATGCACCTACGTGTTTTCTGCAGAGGCTTAGCATTTCCCATACCCATGGATACGATGTTGTGGTTGGGTTCAGGTCTCCTGTAGCTGGTGCCTGGTTTGGCTATGATGGGCCATGGTCGCATGCAGGAAAACGAGCTGAGGCTCATCTCCTTCACCCATGAAATGGAGCTAGATATATGAATATGGCTAAAAAAGGCTTCATTTATCATCGCAAGTGCTTTGAGCATCTCGCTGGGGGAGTTTGGAGGCTGGGAATGAATTCTCAGTCTCTGTCCAGATTTGCCTAATTTTTATGTCATGCCTACCTTTGCGTTTTCCACCTTGGTCACCTTTGCCCAAAGATGCTGCAGAGATACCGGCTTCTGCCAGGGGTTGTTTCAGGAGAACTGCTCGTCTCTGTATCCCGGCACATCCCGGCAGGCAGCGATGCTTCCCCTCATCCAAGGGCTGCTGGGGCTTTGCAGCCACAGATGAAAGGTTCAGCCTGCACCAAGGCATCCTGCTCTTCCTCAGGGAAAATGCCCTGAAGGGCAGAGCGTGCCAGAGGAGGCTTCCTCGGCCAGTACTCGTGCTCTGCGAGCCCATCGGGGCCCAGCATTGATCCTTCCCAGCTGTCCCCCTGTCACCGTCATCCGTACATTGTCTCTCGCCGCTCCCTACCCCTCTCCTTCCCTTGTGGGCTTCATTTCCTAACGTTGCTCTTAGGGAGAGCTTTCTGTCCTTGACAGCGGAACAAATCCCTTTTTCACGCGGCCATCACTCCTCAGCCCATTGTCCTCCGCCTCCACCGCCACCGTGCAAAATCTGCCCCCCGGTACGTCTGTTCCTCTGGAATGATAACCACCATCGCGGTGGGGCGGCGAGCCTTCGAAATCCCTCTGGGCAAGGTCCTCTGCCCTGCGAGGGAGCAAAGCAGGGTCTTGAAAGCATGACGAGAGGTAAGAGCGATTCCCGGAGAAGAGGTTTATTTGGGGCCATTTGGATGCGATTGATCTCTTAGGGAAGTGCGTCCTCTCCTCTGGTTTGGTGCTGCAGGGCTGCTTGGATGAACCTGGAGCCTCTGTGTGCCGAGGACTCCTTCTTCCCTGCCTGGGGCCGAGGGGGCCACGCTAGAAGTTGATTTTTCACTACATAGCATCGCCCAAGGCAGCTAAGCAGGAGGAGGGAGGCGGGAATTTTCTCTTTGCTATTGAAAGCTCAGGGAAACATTTGGCAGGAAAAATTTGGAAAGGGGAGAGAAATAGGCTCAGGGACCTGAAGGCAGTTCTCAGCTGCAGCGATTTTTTATTTGCAAGAGTCGGTGTTGTCATTTCTTCCCTCCAACCCCCGCCATCATAGAAACACAGGGGTGCTTTGGTTGTCAGAATTTCTGCTCGGCATTTGCTGGCTCTGTTAAGTCCTTATTCCTGCAGAACAGCATCTTAGCTGTGCGAAATGTTGCTAACCTCTGCAGTTACGTGTCTAATCAGGACGAGGGCAAAACAACACGGAAAATGTTCACAACTGATTCCACAGGGGTGATTTTGATGCTGTTGGATGAATAAATTCACGGGTGCTGGTAGTGGAGGTGGAAGTTTGTCAAGGCAGTACAGCATGCTTCTGGGGCATCTTTTCCATTGCTGATCTGAGAGGGGACCCTCCAGGCGACAGGAGAGGAGGGACCAGCAGCCGTGCAGTGCATACATCGGTTGTGCAGGACCTCAGCCCTGCGCTGGGTGTTTTGAGGATGGGTTGACAGTCTTCTCTCTGCTTGCAGACCAGTTTCCGTAGGCTCCTGCAAGGGCTGAAGAGAAGGAAGAGGCTCCTCCAGAGCAGAGGGTTTGGCCAAGCCAAGGTCTGAATTGCCCGATGGAGATGCTGGTCTCCAAGTATTGGCTGCAGGGAGAGCTGAGAGCTCCTTGCTCACCTGAACCACATCTGTGAGCCAACCATTCTCTTGACTTGGGCACCTGTGGTCTCTGGTGCAGTGGGATGGCTCAGGCTCATGTGTCCTGAGTCTCACGTGTTGCAAATGGGCAGCCAGCTGGGTTGGCGATGGGGAACTGAAATACTGAATTATGTATATCTCAGCATCTCCACTGCCGGTCAGAGTGCTGGAGTGGTATCGAGCAGAGCCTTTTAAACGGTGATATGGATGTGGGAGCTTGGTTAGGAAAGCCATTAAGTGTTTGAATCTTCTTGGTGTCTGCTCAGGTGAATGTTGCTAAGGAGCCTTCTGCCTCTGTAATTATGAAAGACTGAAAGAGCAACCTCAACGGACTGGCTTAAAAGTTTAATGAAGCTTAAAATCTTGTTGGTTGGGCTCTAGAGTCTGAGCTTGTTTCAGCTCTTGCCCTAGGAAGGAGGGTTAACCAGAAAAGGAGGAGAGGCTTCCTGCGCACATTATTTCAAGCTCATCAAAATGCACATTGATGGGAGGTTCTGTTGTGGAGATGGATTAGGTGAAAGTAATGGGAGAGGAGGTCCAATATGAGTGAAGGGCCCTGCATGGGGAAAGTAGATCCAAAGATGCACGTATCCTTGGTAAAGGGAAAGCTGCCCATGGCCGGGATGAGATTTCCTGGACACAGGGATGAGATTTTCTGGCTGATGCTGTGCAAGATGCTTGTGTGACGGATGCCCTCTGCTCTGCAGCTCCAAACCCAGGTAGCGCTGATGGATGGGTGCCAGGGTGCAGCAGGACCCCAGTGTCTCACCTGCTCTGCCTGGCGCAGCATGCTCCTCACAGTGCCTGCTTGGAGATGCTTCGAGCTGGGGAGGGTTCCTGGTGTGCCCATGCTGACAGTTTCCGACTGGGTGCCAGAAGGAGCCAAAGCGTCTGTACCTCTGGCCAGGTCGCTAGAGGAGTTTCCTCTGCAGCACCAAACCCACATTTGCACCTTTTTTTTTGGATTGCTGAGATGTGGAGCTGCTGGCTGGCATGGGGCTGGGGGATAAGGGCTCTCCTTCCAGATGTGCTGTGTTGCAAATCTCCACTGGGTCCGGTTTTGAGTTTCATGGTAAGGGTTTGCAGTGGGAATGACCTCTGATCGTGTGTACTGGGCTGCTGCCCGCTCCCAGCCCTTCACCTTTCTCCTCCTCTTGCCTCGTGGTGAAACTGTAGCTCTTCATGGGTGGAGTGAAGATGGAAGAAAAGTGATCAGTGCTTTGATGCTGGGGTACGTGTGGGGACACAACTAGCTTCATGGGACCGTTTCTCCATGGCCAGCCAAGGTCAGAGGCACTGATGCCACCCATCCTTATCCGAGCAGGGTGATGTGAAGCAGTGAGTCTGGCAGCTAAACTGGAGAGCCTGATTCCACCCTGGTGTGCTGGGATGGCCCATGCCCATTCTCCAGAGAAAATGAAATTTCCCTGCCAGTAGTGTCTTTATGCTGCTTCCAACCGCGTAACAAAAATTGCAGGAACTCCCTGAATACTTGGCTTTTAAAGTAAATATACCCCCACCCTGAACTGATTTATTTTTGTCTGTTTTGGGGACTTCTGCCTCCAAACGTCAACCTTGGTCCTTCCTGCCCCGGCCTGACGCCTGCAGAGCATCGTCCTGGCGCGGAGCAGCCGCTGGCCTCACCTCAGGGCGATGCTTTGCAGGTCTCCTTGGTTGGCCGGAGAAGCGTGTCAGGCACGCTGTGGGTGAAAGGTGACAATGAAACAAAAACCAAATCTACGTCTTCCCCTTTCATGTCTTTGTGCTGGGAAAGTGCAGCAAGTCGACTGACGACGCATCTTGCCGAAGCTGCATTTTTTTTTCCGTAAGGATTAGTGGTTCGAGAGCAGGGAATTTCAAACTGACAAGCCCTTGGCAGAGACATAATTATAGGCTTTTTATGCTTTGTCTTTCCTAAGTAGTTCTAAATAACTTTTTCCCTTGGGGCATTTTTTTTTAAGTCCACAAAATGGGGGGGAAAAATGCGTATTTCCTTAGCGTCCTTGAAAATATGCAAGATGTGGAGAGCATTCAACTTTCAGCTGTAAGATTTTTTTTTTGTGTGTGTGTGTGTTTGCTTTAACCACGTCCAATCAACCAAAGTTTCTTGGCCGGTGATGTTTTAGAAACGGATCTTAGACATGGGAGATGGAGGGAGATAGATGTGATCACTTCTCTGCCATCTCAGGAATGCGGGTTTTGCCTCTGCACTGCATTCCCCAGGGTTTTACCCCGCTCCTTGCTGTAAGAGAGGATTTCTGGGTCCAGCGGAGCTGGTTTCCCCCATCAGCATCCATTGCTGGCTTGCGCCGAGCTGCTGCGCGTCCCACGGGGAAACGCTGGCCTTACCCCTTCTGCCAGCATCCTGCTGCCATTCCCGGGGCTCGCCCAGCCCTGTCCTCCGCTGGGTCCTCTCCTTGTCTGCGCCTCCATCCTGACGGCTTTGGCCAGCCTTTTTCATTTCCAAAAAGGCAGTGTGATGTTAAAAAAGCCACCCGGGGGTGGCTGGGGGTAGCTCCAAGGCAAAAGTGAGTTCATGCCTGTTATTGCAAGCAAAATTCACCTCCTGTAAATTTCTATGCAAGCCCTTAACGAGGTACCCTAATTTTCTGAGCACATCTCCATGTCACAGCGTGTTTTACCATGGCTCAGTCCCACCCCCCGAGCTCTTTGCTCCCTAATTTTTTGCCCCCTCCAGAGGATGCCGTCCTACACCTGAGCTATCCTATGCCTGACCGGGGAGGGGGTATCCATCCCCTCATCCCTGATACCAAACGTCGCTTGCGATGTGAGGGGGAACCTGGGAGAGGACCCTGCTGGCGCTGACGCTCACTGCAATATAAAAGGGCAGCGCTGGGGCCCAGAGGGGCCGTGTTATTGCATCCGCTGTCGTGGTAGTGCCGGGGTGCTCCGGTGGGATTACCGGTGCAATATTCCTGCTGTCGGCAAGGAGAGGGGGGGCCAGGCTGCTGTTAATAACGGCGTTGCTCTACCTTGGCTTTATTAAGTGAGGGAAGCCTCCGTTCCTCGCGCCCCAGGCGTGTATGGGTCCGGGGCTTAGCGGTGAGAGAGAAGGGGGTGAGGGTGGAGAGAGGGAGGTGGGGACATGGTGTTTGAGGTAATTAGAGCAGCTTGACAGAGAGGGGGGAGTTGCCAAGAGGGATGGCAGTGGTACCTTGATGGGGTGTCCTGCCCTGCCCTGCTGCAAAACCCGCCTGTGGGCTCTGGCCAACCCACTCCCCTCCTCTGGGCCATTCATCTCCTTGGGGGCTGTGGCGCTTGGCGAGTGGAGTGGCGAACACCTCGCTTCCCCCATTTCCACCTCTTCTGAAGACCCTCCTATGTTAGCTGAAGTCTGGTTGAGCTTGTGAGGAGACCATACCATAGCCCCAAAGCTTGTAAAGTCCCTTGTGCCCTTGTTGTGGCAGGTGACACTGCAGAAGGACACAGTGCCAGGAAGGGACCTGCCTGTCCTCTCTCTCCTCTGCCCAAGCCATCATTTCTCGGGGGAAAGGTTTTTTTTTTTTTCTCATCTTCCACCATCCAGACGCTGTGAATCCCACTAAAACTTTTGACTGGAGCAGGGATTACGTGCTCAGGTTTCAGCCGTTGTCTGCAAGCGGTCTAAACTTTCTGCCAGAGCTCGAGTGACATTTTGTGGGAGATAGGAGAGTATTAAGTGTTGGTCCTTGCAGATAAAAATAGCTGCTGGCCTGACGACGTTTTCTGTCGTCTTGTCACTGGTCTGACCCGGCTCCATCGCCTCCACGCTGGTGCTCCCGACCTGGTCTTTTGTTAGCATTGGGTGCTGGGGGTACCCACGGCCTGACCCGGCGCGGTCCCACTCTGAGCATCCCCACCTGCTTGTCACCACGATGCTCCTTTGCTCCCCGAAGCATTGCGGCTGGGACGGTGCCGGGCTCTCGGTGGAGGCTGGAGGGCAAACTGGACTGGGAGCAGCAGGTCCTGGGTTTATGTTCGCAGGGGCTGGAAGGAAACCCCATCCCGCCCTAACCAAGCGCGGCGTCCCCCTTCCATGAAATCAGAGCCTGCGGATCGAAGCAGGTACCCCAAATTGCCCGTTATTGAAGTCTGGCTGCTAACATAGGAGTGATCCTGGTTACAGGAGTCCTCACGCATGCAGACGTGTCCGCCTGTCTGTTTTTCCCATTGCTGTGTTTCAGAGCTGATGTTTTCATCCTGAAGTTGTAGCCAGAGCTGGCTCGGGGCCTCTCAGCAGCGTCGGCAGAGCTGACTCTTGCCGCTCCAGAAACACGGGGCTGGGGCCGGTCGAAAGGAAAGAGAAAGAGAGGAGGAGGAGGAGGAGGGAGCGGCAGGGTCTGGCTCACTGCTGAACTGGGACCAGATCCGCTGCTGGGAGAGGCTCTCCCACCCTGCCTGCCCTGCGCCTTTCCCGGGCCCTGCTTCAGAGCAGCATCCAGCCGCTCCACCTCCGAAAATAGCCAGCGTGGCTCTGGAAGGGCTTGCGTACAGCCGGTGGGAAGGCAGCAGGGACAGTCCCTCCTGGTGTTGAGCCTTTCTTTCTCATGGCTGGGCTGGGAAGTCCCCACGCATTGGCCTCTGTGGACTGAGCATCCTTCGAGGATGCCTCCATTCCCGCTGCTTGTTCTGGTGTCCACCACAGCATCGTTCTCCCCAAGGATCTCTTCGTGGACCTACTAGCTGCATAGTCAGGCTGCCTTCAATGCAACTTTTCGATTGCAGTCCTTAAATACCTTTCTCAAGTGAAAGCTTTTGGGAACAGCATGTTTTCCAGATTCCCTTTACTCTCTGCTTCAAGGCCCACCTGCCACTGGGGGATTCGTGATCCTGCGTGGTGTCAGCCATCAGCTGAAGTGTCTCGCCCATCAGAAATAAGGAATGAGGCCCTCATGTGTCTGGAGCCGAACCGATGAAATGGCACTTGGCCACTTACAGTAGTGGGCGATTACTGAGCCCCTGCCAGGAATTCTTCCAGTGGGATCGGGAACGCTCTCGGGTGTTAAATTTGTCCTGCGGTGTGTAACCTCTAAGTAGAGCCCATCGTGTTTTGTAACGGGTCATATGATGCCGGTGATGGCAGGCGCCCGCCCTGCATTTCAAGGTCAGCGCTGAGCTCGGGGCCGGAGGGGCAGCTCCGGCTGCAGCCTCGCCTGGCCACTGAACCATCTCGCAGGGCTCTGCTCCCTCCTGGGGTGAAGCCTCCGGAGCTCAGGGTAGGAGATGGAGGCTGTTTGGCTGCCAGCCAGTGAGGCTGCAGCCCGCATCTCGGGACCTCCACTCGTGGAGTGGGCTCCTGGGATCAGCGTTGCCCTGGGATGCAAACTTTGCCCGCATCTGTCCTGCAGCCCCACGAGGGCTTCTCCTGTGCTACCAACATGCTGTCCCCACATCTGGAAACTGCTGTCTCTTAGCCAGAGCCCATGCGTCAGGTGCGGCTCCATCCCGAGAGCTTACAGCATCATGCTAAGGACAGGACCTTCCAGCACTCACACAGACGACCTTCCCTCGCTTCTCAGTGCCTTAAAATACCTCCTGGTAAGGACTTCATCTTGTGTCCCTGAAGCCAGGGGAACTGCTGTGTGGAGAGGGGTTTGCTGGCAGCAGTGAGGAGCGCAGAGTCCATGTCTCGATGGACAACAAGTGCAGTGATGCTGCTGTCTGCTCTGGCCCTTGCAGGAAAGCACGGCCATCCCCACGAGAAGAGTGTCCCATGGTCTTTATCAGTAAATACGTGTTTTAGGCGTATCCCTGTATCGAGCAATTAGGAGGGACTTTTCAGACAGGTCGTTAAATTAGCGGGGTTTTAAAATATTAATAGGCAATTGGCTCTCACCAATTCCTGTGTCAGAAAAACAGTTCATTTATAATTTGGACCCGAGCTGGGATGGGCTGAGAGATGCTCAGGCTGCAGCCTGCGCACGGGGGTTAATGTGGTGCTCTCTCCTGCCAGAAAATAATAAAAGCCAGGGACTGTCTAGGGATGGTGCATGAAGGATTAGGAAGGGGATGTGCATAGGCCTGTCTGCAGCTGGTTGAAGTCTAACGCAGAGGGGTGAGCCTGGAAATCATTGTTTTCTGATGGCTGTGAGGGGGCCAGCGTGGAAAGGGAGCTTGTTTCCTAAAACCTGTGGAGCTCCGCAGCCAGCCGATGTTTTCAGTGGGAGGCAGCGAGTGGATCCTCTCTCCCTGAGAGGTGGCTGTGCTGCTCGGGAAGGAGGGAATCACCTTGGGGTGGATGCTTCTGCCTCCCCTTTCCAGGTGCTGCAGTTGTTCATTGGGAACAGAGGATGCTGGGCTCTAGGGACTGGGTTTTTTTGGTGTGAATGGAGCATGCTGGGCTCCACGGACCCGAGGTTTCCAGCTTTTTACAGGATGACCCATCAGATCTCCAGATTCTGCTGGAGGTCTGTCTTCATCCACAACATTGTCTATGGCTTTTTGTTTTTTAAAGCCAGAGGTCCACGAGTCAGGGGACTCAATGAAGCCATCTCCTACCTTTCAGTAGGGAGCACTTCCAGCTTTCTGGTTGTAAGGAAAGCTGGAAGATGCTTGGGTCTTGTGTTTGTTTGACTTCTTGGAGTTCGCAGTGCTGTTTCCTGAAACGGTCACCCTGAGCTGGCTTGGGAAGCTGGAGTCACAGCTCTCTGAATTAGCACGTGCATGAAGATTTCCTAGCATCAGTTCTTCAGCATTAGATTTACCTTGCAACCACCACGCTCGTGGAAGGTGTCTGCTGAGATGGAGGCATCCAAATTCCCTAAGGTGAGTTAGGGTTTTATGGCCCTCGCCCAAGAGAAGCACGTTACTTTTGCAGCAACTATTAATTGCTTCCTGCATTTAAAAAGCATAAACAAACTCGTTTGCCAGGGAGCGAGTTACCCAGTGCATAAATGTTTTGCCGTTAATGTGTGGCTGACCCTGACAATGATGTGAGGACCAGAAGAGCTTTAAAGAATTTACCAGAAACCATTTCAGGGGAGGCTGTGTGTTGTAAATCCTTAAGTAATGGGATGGAGGGAATTAGATTAGATAATAGTTTGCAGAACCTGGGCACAATTCCCCATTGAGGATCTTGAGATTGTTAGAAACACAGCATGGCGAGGCCCCCGTGTGTCCTTATCCCAGTGACCGACGAGTGAGTTTACAACTTGGAAAATGAGATTATCGAAGGGTGTGTTTTACACACCGCAATAACGAGCGACGTTGGGGAGCAATACAGGGTCCTGTTACATCCAAGGGTGCATTGTAAAGCCGCAGCGGTTCCTGGAGGAGCAGCCCAGGACGGGGCTGTTTGCGCTGGATCAGGGGTGCCTGTTGCATCCAGCACCCACCGCACTAGCTCCTGGGCACCTTGCAGCTTTGGCACGGTTGTCTTGGGCAGTCCCATGCCTCTGCTGAGCTCACCCCAGCTCAGGGACCTGCTTCACAAGGACTTTTACCCGCTATGACAAGGGAGGTGGTGTCCTATCTTGCTTTCACAATCTGCCCTGGTCTATACGTCTGCCTCTCCGCTCCTGCCATGAGGTGGCCTAAAGCCGTCTGTAGGTTTTTAGGGGACCCCAGCCCCTCCTCGCCAATCCCCCAGCCCGTGGATGGGGCCGCTGAGCTATTTCGCAGGGAGATGCTGGCACGTGGGGCTGTTTGCTGCCTCCCCGCTTCATGTGCTTGCTACCTCTGCTGGTTTGCTCCTCCTCAGGCTCCCCCTGCACTGGAGGGATGAGGTTGGGTCAGTGCTAGAAATGCCGGTGGCTTTTGGTGACAGATCTGCTGTTACCATCTGGGGCATGTGTTGGGTTTTCCCCCGGATGTTTGGAGATGGTGCCTGCTGCAAAAAGCCGGGGAGCTCGACAAACACTGTTAAAACACTCTCATTTCAAAGGGCAGGTATGGGGAAAAAAAAACCACGCTTTGCCTGCGGCAAAAAAGTATTTCCCAGATCCAATATCTATGCAATGAGGGGTACCGCGGTGGGAATTGCGCATCCTTTCGTGGGGCAGTTCTTGCAGGGAAAGCAGTCAGCGGTCAGGCTGCCTCGAGCCCTAATAACAGTCGTGCTGGCTGCCTGGGGCAACGCACCGGTGCTTAAAAGATGAAGTCTAGTGGCTGATATTCAGCTGCCTGTTAATGTTGGCATAGCAGATCACATCTGGCTTCTCCGCCTGTTGTGGGGCTGCCTGGCACATGCGGGGATCAGTGATGTTTTCAGGATGACAGCGCTTGACACCAGGGAAGGCGTTAAGTCTAGATTAGCGTTGGGGTGTGTGTTTTTGCATCTCCAGATTTCACTCTCTCCAGCACAAGGACAGAGTTCAAAGGGGCTCTGACCTTCCTGGAATAGGAAACGGCGGGATCCACCCTGGAGCCTTTTCTCCTCTTGCCCAGAAGGGTCCCACCCCAGCCGAGAAGCCCTAAATCCAGCTGGGTGTGGAAACGGGGGCGGAAAGGTCCGTGTGAGGACTGTGCTTCATTCCTACCACCCCAGGGCCGGTCATTCCCCAGCACGCGTGAGGCTGTGTTTGATCTGGGTCCGAGCTTAGGCTTTGTCTTTACTCTTCTTTAGAAAGGGGCGGAAAGAAATTCAGGAGCCCCTGGCGAGATGGGCTTGGAGCAGGGCGGCTCTCGCTCCACAGAGCAGGCGCTGGCATCCAATTTTCTGTCTCACTTTGTTTAATGGACCTGCAAACCCACTGCAAAGCCGAGATTGCACAGGCGAACGCCCCGTGGCCGGATTGCAGGGTCTTGCTTCACCCGGCGCTGATGGGTTTCTCCCCTCAGTTTTCATGCGAGGTCTCGGCTTCACCTTTTCACCAGTGAGGAACTCCCCAGAGCGGCGCAGCCAACCCTGGGGAACGGGGGTTTTATTTCGGAGGCGAGTTTTACTCAGCCTTGTAGATGCTTTCTGGCCGTATTTAGGTAAAGGTGGGAAGTACTTTGTGATGGCCAGAAGGATGGAGAGGCTGCTTTGCACTGTGCTCTAGAAATGAGTCTCCTGCTTTCTCCCTCTCAGGAGGTAGCTTGGAGGCACCTTTTCATGCTGGTGACACGCAGGTCACTCTTTGTCTTAACCACCCCAAGAGGTATCAGCTCAGAAGGTGTTCAGTGGGTTGGCAGGTGACATCATTAGGTTTCAGTGGTAACGCGCTGTGGAAGTAAGCAGGGAGACTTGCTCAGTGGTTGACTCCCTAACCAGGGGATCTGTGTTGCTTCGATTTGGACTCTGTTCGTGCTCAGTTGGTTTTCCTCCTGATGGGTACCTTCCTCACAGGCTTTCACAGCAGACTCCAGCAGGCGCAGGCTCTCAGGCAGGCTTTGGCTTTCTGCCGGCCAACACATAGCCTCGTGGCCTGGGGTGACATTACCGCTGTGGTTGGGCTTTGTGCGAGTCCTTTCCCACTTCTGCATCCTGCAGAGGACTTCCAGGGATAGAGGAGGCACCTGAGGGAGGGGACATGCTGTTGAAATCAAGGCACAGTGGCCTGGTGTGCTGTGTCCATTGCCATGTCCACCACTGCTGCCCAGTGGGTCACATCCCTGCCCGGCTTTGGGGACCACCAGTCCCAGAGGCAGGAAGCACCTGGTGTGGATATTTTTCTGGGAAATAGGGGCAGAAAAATACAACATCCGCGTTTCCAAGCCACCAAGGACATCTCTGGAAGAGGAGGTGTGAAGGTACTTAGGATGCAGCTTGTGGAGGGGCTGGGGTGAGTTTTGGAGGGTTGTAGTTCCCTTCACATGGACGCTGCTGGGAAAGGCTGTTTTTATCTGGCATTTTCCACCTCTCCCAAGGGTGAAGGGTTCCCCTGCCTGCCCTGGCTGCCAGCAGGGCTGTGCAGGCAAGAGGCAGGCAGGGAAGGAAAGGAGGAGAGGATAACGTCCCAGCTGTGGGCCCTGGCCATTTCTGGACGAGTAGGTCATCTGGGTGTGGGAGGGGAGCCGGTGTCCAAGCCAGCCCGGAGAGGCTGAGGTTGGGTGTATGTGTGATTTGGGGGAAAGTGAGAAGGGATTTCTTAGGCGAGAGGAATGCGAGTTTCCTCCTTCACATATGTCTCCTGTTCTTCCAGTTTGCAACAAAAGTCATCAAATTGCCCAAGACCTGGCAGCAAGGACGGCCCGAGAGCAGCCCACAAATCACGGGAAAGCATCTCCCCTCCTCCCCGCCTGCCTCCAGATACTCACGCATCAGGAACAGCTTTAATCCCCCCTTGGGTGATGAAACTCCTGCCCCTTCCCCATGCCAGGCGGCTGCACAGCCCAGAGCTTCCGGAGCTCCCGCACGCTGTAGCACCGGCCCTGGCAGATTAGAAATCTTGGTTTCCCTTGAATCGAGTGCACTTTTAAACTCTCCAAATGGTCCTGGGAAGAGCTGCGGTGCTTCAGAGGTGACAGCGGCCATTCGGAGGAGTCACGGTGATGTAGTTGGCATGGCTTTCTTTGTCCCCAAGTGGTGGGGACAAGTGGCAGTGACTCAGGTCCTGCTTGGTCCGCCTGAATGATGAGGCACTGGGAGAGGAGACAGCGACTCCCAAGGATGCTCAGCCAGGCAGCACCGGCGTTTGGGGGTGTAGGGCTCCAGCTGAGAGGCTAAGGAGCCGTTGTGTCTCAGGATGAAGGGTGATTTTAGTGAGCCCAGCCTTTCCTTGCAGTCCTGCCGGCTGTTGTTTTTTTGTTTGGCAGAAAGAGCCGTTGGCGAAGCAGAGCTGCAGAGATCAGGTGAGCCTTTCTGAGCTCTGCTGTTCACCCCGTACATCACGGGGATGGGCAAAGTCCCTTCTGCCTTTGTAACTGCGAGGTTAGGATCGCTGCTGAAGAGGTGCTTCATGCTGTTTCATCTGTCTCGCCTGGGGCTCCCGGAGCAGCGTGAGAGCAGCTCCAGCCCCACCATCCTCCCCGCATGAGCCTGGTTTTGCAGCCACCTGGTTTGCACCAGGAGGTGCTGGTCCCTTAGGATCCCTGTAAGAAGGGCTCTCAGTTTACTCCATTTTGGTTGTTTGAGTTATTTCAGGATTTTCTTACAAGAAAACAATTCCATCAGTCTTATTATTAAGTGTAGACTAGCAGTGATACCAGAACTAGGACCACCAAAGTGTCCCACCCTCAGGGTCCATCCCTCGTCCCATGTCCCGTGAGACAGCGCCGGTGCAGCTTTCACCAGTTGGTCCAGGCGCTTGTGTGATGGAGGAGACACGGCGGGGCTTCAGCGTGGCTGAAGGGCTGGGGTATCCAGCACTTTGTGCTTAATACACAGCACACAGCGTGCGAAGGCGGCGGTGTGAGGCTCTGGAGAGGAGGAGGAATTACTTCTATGGACAGCTTGGGAGAGGGGGTCTCCTCTAGTAGCGTGGACACTACCCCACCCCAGCAGCATGCCCTGTGGATCACCAGTGTGCGGTGCTGATCCTTCTCCAACCATCCCGGTGAAGCCTTGCAGACTGTCCCGCTCGCCGAGCAGCTCACGGGCAAGACCTGGTCTGCAGGGTTGGCTTCCTTCGCTTGCCCGACACGCTGCTGCTGAGCCGAGCTGCTTTCTGCTTCCCTGCTCCCTCCTTCCTGCCAGCATCTCCTCCGGATGTTTTTCTCCCAGAACTGCAGAAGCTGTGTTTTTCCAAGTTGAATTTCCTTTGTTATTTTTTTTTTAATTTATCTCTCCAGGGTCCCCTTCAGATTGTTTTGCTCTGTTCCATCTTCTCCAGTTTATTATCTCCTGCTAATGTTATTAACATGCTAATTAGTCCCTAATTGCAATTGACAATGAAGATGTCAGATAAGGCTGATACTAACCCTGATCCTTCCCTCACTCTTTTGCTCTGAATTCTGTACCTCTCCCATTGTCTTGATTGTGTTATCTGGCTTGGCTTCCCGGAGGAATGCTCACGTCTGTGCGAGTGCGATTGCTGCACTAGTAAGGACTCGCTGCGATGCACTATGGGGTGGTTTATGAACCCTCCAGGCCCAGGTCAGCGGTGGGTGTAGCTCTGAGAGGCATTTTCTGTCTGGTCCCAAAGTCTGGTCGCAAAGGCAGGGTGTGTGTCTGGCTCTCTGTGACAGCCCCCTTGGGAGGCAGAAAGAAAAGGACTTTGGAAAGATGAAGAGTGGCATTTGCCATCCCGCCTATACACTCAACCCTCTGGCTGCTCGGGCGTTGTGCAAAGGTCTTCCATGACTATAAATAGGCAGAGAGGTAGGCAAAGAAATGGTGAGACGGGGTAAGGACAGGCGGTCAGCCAGCCTTGGCCGGCATCTGGAGCTCTCATCGCCTTCGTGCGCAGAAGAGGTGCGGTTTGTTCCGGCCACGCTGCTCTCGTCAGGCAAAGTTTGCCCCCGCAGAGCCTATTTTTGAACACAACCCCCCCCCCCAC
>Ga0065711_1035814_pt1 | contig 21801 bp, 13 predicted proteins | sample Hoacrofraction12_FD_59098 | JGI IMG/M metagenome (GOLD analysis project Ga0065711, IMG submission 59098) | Hoatzin crop microbial communities from Cojedes, Venezuela - Epithelial fraction 12 v2 (version 2) | ecosystem: Host-associated > Birds > Digestive system > Esophagus > Crop | place... | reverse complement strand
GCCCGCAGGCTCCGCCCCGCCGCGGGCAGCCCGGCCCGGCGCGGCCGGCACCTGCTCTGCCGGGAGCCCGGGGCTCCAGCGCCCGCTGCCCAGCCTGTGCCTTCCCCTCGGTGCCCCCCCGCACCCCGGCTCCGTTTCCCACCTGGGCTCCCGCGTCTCGCCCCACGCCGCATCCCGTGCGGCCTCAGCCTTGTGCAGCGGCAGGGCTGTGCTTCAGGCGGCTGCCGCTCGCACCCTCGCTCGGTGTCCTTCACCCACTCCAGGCGATGTTCGTTTCTGGATCCTCGTTCAGATTTCTTCTTCAAAGAGGCACAAATTGCTCCAGTAGTTTTGTTTGAGTTATGATTTCAAAGTTTTCTTTACCGTCACAGTGACTAAATCTTCATTAAAACTACGTGTACAAACCAGATTCCAATAAAGCCCTGGGCTACAGAAGCGGAGATAGGTGCTTGGCCTGATAAACTCTGCATTTGATCAGTGTTCCCGGATGCCACCATAGTCTTTCCCACTGGTTGCCCCATATTCCTATCCCAGCTAAACTCTGCCCAAGGTGTCTGACACCTGTTCTGCCTTCCCCATCCACTTCTCTCTCTTCGCTCCAGCTCTGCTGTCTCCATTACATTTTCCTCTTGCTATCTCTGTATCTCCATGTTCTCCTTTGCCATAAACAAGACAGCAAAGGATCTTTTAAGAACCGCACACCCGGCTCTCCTCCAGCCCACGTAGCTCTCATGCTGTCGACTTTCTTCATCCAAACAAGAAAAGCAAAATTCCCAGTGGCAATGGTGTATTTCATAAAGAGGATTAGAAACTGGTACTGCAATGGTCCTGTTCAAATGAAGTACTCTTTTCTAGTGATACGATCATGAAAAATGTTGGTCAAGACAAATATGCATAGAACACATCCTTCTTAAAATGTGGAATGTTAAATTACATCTAGAAAACCACAGTCAGGGAAGTCTAAGAGGGTTAATGGTATCTGGTCAGCCACCAGAATCTGCTTATGATAGCCTGGTGGAAGCTTGGTTAAAGTCAGTGGAGAATACCAACAAGCAATTGAGAAAATGTCAGTAGAGAAAAAAATTGCTCCAGGGTGTGTAACTGGTTAGATGACGGCCCCGCGTCGCTGTGCTGCAGCTGGTCGGCGGGGATCCAGCCCCGACCCCTTTCAAATCATTTCCTCCTGTGCTGCCATTCCCCTGCGATACTTTCCTCTCTGCATGGCTCTGCTCTACACCAGCTCTGCAAAGTGACCGGCTTTACAAAAACCATCTGTCCGGGAGAATTCCTTTATTTATTTATTCCAATCAAATCCCATTAGGGGCTGGATGCCGAGTGCGGCTTGTGAACAGCCAAGCAGCACCAGCGGGAGTGCCGCAGCCTCGGGAGGGCACAGCCTTGGACCAGGGGCTTCTTCAGCTGCATTTCTCTCACGGGGAATCATAATGCGGGTGTTCGACATCTTCTGTAACTGAAGCCACGCCTGCACCGAGCAGGAGCTGCGCCCATGGGTGCTGACAAGGCTGCCATTTCGGTAGGAGTGCTTTCACCGCCATGGGCATCGCCCATCGAGGTTTGCTCCTGCCACCTGCGGAGCCACACCAGCGCGGGCAGCAAACCTGCCACAGGCTGTCGTCGTGCAGCGCAGCTTCTTCCTGTTGCAACCACCAAGCTGTACACTGGCGCACCTACGCGATGGAGGAAATGCCCAGTGCAGATAAGGATCGTACGAAACACTCAGATCTACACATCCATCTCAGCATCTTACACTGCTGCCCCGGTCACCACAAAATCTGAACCTCTTCCTAGTGCATGGCCAGCTTCTTTCTCATCTCTTTTGCAAACACCTGCAAAATCCTTCATTTAACAAATAACCTGCTTGGAAACGTTCACTAAGCAAAGACTCACCGTGCCTGCTTACACGTGCCGCCGCAGTTAGGCCACTTACAATGAATGTCTCATTTAGCTGTTGTAGCTACTCCCTCCAGCTGCCCGCAGTCCTGGGCTGCCAGGTCTCGTCTGCCTGCACAGTCAAACTAAGCCTGCCCGTGGTTCTGCAGATCTCAAACACCGCAATCACGGTGGCCAAGAGCAGAGGAGGACCGGGTAAGCCCCAGTGTAAGTTCAAAATCACCATTGGTTTTAATATACTAAAAAGTAGCCTATACCGAACTGACTGGTTTTTTAAGGTGAGGGATGTTTGCGTATATCTTAAAATGAGCTCAAGGTAATCTTCAGTAACAGTTGGTACTTTCCCAGTGAAAAATGAAGACTTAAAAAAAAGAGAAACAAAGCACATACATAAAAAAAAAAAAAGAAAAGAAGAGCAAAGAATAGCGAGTCACATCAGAGTTTCTGGGCAGCTCTCTTCTTTCCTGCCCTCACTGCGTTCTAGCTCAGGTTACACTACGGGTTACACCAGCACAAAAAATGCAACTGTCATTTAATTTTTTTTCTTTACACTTGAAGCAGAGTCATCCTGACATTTTGTAATGAGGACATTTCAGCAATGTAATTAATAGTTACACCAGTTTCAGGCACCAGTACTGAGGATGTTTGGGCAGATATTTTCAATGCCATTCGAACTAGGGCAGTCTTATTACAAAATCTGTTTGCAGAACTGACTTTTAGGCTGTATTTCAATTTAATAATACCATATTTTAAGTTCTTACTTCTCAGTCTGCTGCTCTTATCCACTTATGGGGACAACTGAAGTAGAAACAGAAATCCATTCTCCTCCCACAAATATTTCAGCTCATCAAACAGATTTGCTCCATTTTTTCTCATATTCAACTGCAGATTTTTATTTTTAAATGAGAGAAAAGATATGATAGGATTCACTTCACATCATAATTTTATAAAAGGAGCAGCTGAAGAACCTAAACAGGATGTTGTACTTGACCAAAACTGTCACAAGTTATGACACCATTGCCACAAAACCACTGGTTTAATGCTGTAACTGGCTGAAACAATAATCCTAGCCTCCAGCCTTAAGGCTCAATCTGCAATTAAAATATAACTTATCAAATATCACTGTTATTTGCTTTGAGGTGGAAACAGCACTGGATTTTAACACAGCCAACAGTCTTTTAAGCACAACATTTTGGCCCTTGATATCTTTGTGTTTCAGACACAAATGAATGATATCCCTCCTTTATGTGGAGCAGCTAAACTTCCTTCCCATCATTTCTGCACATTGCCCAACTCCGCCACCCAAGAACATGGGAGGAGAACCAACTGACTGTCGTACGGTGACTCTCAATTCCAGTGATCCTAACAGAGGAGCATAGGGATGCACAGCCAGGTTTACATCTATCTGCATAATCAGGCGTAACGAATTTGGCAAAATGGTGATAGCAATCAAGTGACAGTGATACTGCACCCTGCAGACTTAACTCCTGCAGCATCCGAGGATTCAAACAAGCTTTCAAAGCCTCCCTTGCAGGCACCCTAGTTTTCTGCCTTTTATTGTAACACTTTTGACTTTTAGTTAGAAAATGACTGTGAAAGATCAAGACTAGGCTGAACCCGAATGGGCTAAATCCACACCTTGACGTATTTCTTGCGTAGCATTAACTTTGCTATAAAGATTTTCCATGTGATCTCACCATTCACAGCAGGTATGCGCTCTCCTGATTTCCAAGCCTTTGATTTTCATTTGCCTGTTGAGAAGGAATGCCCAAAGGAAAACCTCCAGCCTCAGACTGAGAAGTTACATTTATTAAATCAAGTGAAATAAAACCTATTTTGGTTTTTCTGATGCCACAGGCTGCTTCTTCTGATGCTTAATTTTTGTAAGCACAGAACTTGAAACTCACAAAGGAGTCCTGCAAGCTGCAGAATCCATACTGCACAACTGCTAATTAAAAGGAGCTGATTTATTTACCATAATTTTAAATTATTATCTATGTTTTTTCTCCCAGGACCTTTTTGCCCAGATGATTAAATTAACATCACAGCAAGCAGAGTTTTATTCCCCTCCCTTCTCCCCTCTCCCCTAATGGTTTGTCATGGAACCAATTCTGGACCCCTTGGTCTCCTCTGAGGCTGTCCTGCAGGGAGAGTTTATCACACGCTGTCAGTGTTTTCATCACTGCACGTTGTAGATCCCATTTCAAAACCAGAAATTGCTTATTGGCAAGTCCAAGGTTGAGCCCCCATTTTTAATGCGAAAGGTTGTACAAAACTACCAGGTTGTTGACTGGAATGATTTAATATCTGTTCCCAGAGCAGGCAGCACAAGCACGCTTGTTTTGCAAGTAGGATTATGTTTTCTGCGCTGCATAGTCCTGAGTCTCGTGTGGTCTGCCACTCAAATTTGCGAAGACGAGGCAAAATTCAAGCTGGCAAAGCACAGCCTATGGGCACAACTGGCTGGCAGGGCGTGCCTAAATCAAACCAGACATTTCCGTGTCCATGAGCCTTTACCATAGTAGCTCCCAGTGTTCTGGAAGCAAGTCTTCCTGTCTTACCTCTTTTTCCTTTCTCCCCCACTTCTCCATTGCACCCCTGCATTACAGAGCACCGCCACCCCCTCGTCCCCACAGCTTCATCTCCTCCTTTCTGCCTGGAACACCAGGTGCTCACCCACAGGTGATGCCTTCCAGTGGGTTTCACTGATCCTCAAATGCATCCAGGTCTCTAAGCTCCACTGATTAAAGAACATGTAAATAAACTGCATTTTGGGGGTGTGCCTATGTACCTCCAAGGAGCAAGTCCGAGTGCCAGTTTCCCACTCAAACAATGGATGGTGGTTTTGACAATGCACTTGCAAATTGTACTCATTACTTATTCAGCACAATATGCTATAAATTTTCTTACATTTTAGTTGTGCTACTAAATAAATAATTGATGTTTTTATGCAAAGGACTCCAGTGTTTTTGCCTGATGAACACTGTAGAAGGTCATAATAACAATATCCTGTTTCACTTTTTATATGCTGGAAGATTAATTCAATTTTGAAACTACATTTGTTTTTGCTTACTTTATTTATTTTTTTCCCTAAACATGAGTATCAAATTATAGGTAATTCTGACATCTAAGGAGATGGCTAGGACAGTAGGTGTGTAACTGGTTGCACTAAATGATTACAATTCCGCAGGCTATTCAAGTTGTGAAATTATTCTTTGTACCTGCTATTATCTGATTTCATAAGTGCATGTTTTACAAATCCCAGGGCACACCTTCTTTGTCTGAAAAGGTAGCCCATTGCACATGGTATTTTGAGCTTTGTTTCGGAGCTGTGTTTGCAGCTGCACCATTTGTAAGGAAGATGAGCATGCAGGAGCGGGGATTTGGTTGCTAAGGGCTTGAAAACTTGCAGTCATGCAGTAACTGCGCAGCAGGCAGCCTTGTATACCACGTTAGTTCCCCATGCTACTGACTCACTTCCACAAATGGCAAGGGAAGAGGTGGGTTTGGTGCAGTGAAACATCGCTCTCTCTCAAGGCAGTACTGAAACAGGCTTGGACTATGACATTCAATCCCTCCAAAGAAGAGCAAACGTGCCAAAGCTGCCCATTCCTGGGGCACAGCAGCTGCACACGTGCAGAGTCATTGCTAGGAAGGAGCATTTTAGTAAGAGCAATGCAAACATGAGCTGGGATGCCGAAGCAAGAATCATTAGCAATGTGGTATCATTGTACGGGTGCCCTCAGCCTGCACAAGATGCATTCATCTTTTAAATTTATCTTTTAAATGTCTGAACTCAGACAAGACTACTGCAATTAACTGGCAAGTTAAACACTACCAGATTATAATGCACTGTTAACACCTGCATCTCTGAGCTGCACGGATGGCTTTGATATTATTTTTACTTTTGACAAGTGGGCGATAGCGGATATCCTTTAAGCCTATATTTAATGAAGCCCTCCATAAATCCATCAACACTTGCTAAGGGAAACTACAATAAAGCTCATACTGCCATAGGCTGTGTTATCGAGAGAACATTTGGCATTCTCATAATGAAGGTTCAGAGCAGATACTTCTCATGCTGATCTGAGGAACTGCAGTATTTGTATAGGATCTTTTTCTTCCTCGCACAATTATATGTTGCAGACCAAGAAGAAAACAAACCTTCAGTACCTAATTTTCAAAACAATAATAGTCAAACTGTCAGTCATCTAGGACAGCTGTCAAATACAAGAAACGAAGAAAGAAAAAGGTGCAGCTTTCTAGGCAAATAAACTCCCATTTTTATTTTGTTAGCTCTTGCAATGATTTTGCTATTAGCTGTAGCTGTTTATTGAATTCTCACCATACTGATTTTTATTTCTGTGTTACACTTCCTGTGGGTGTAATAAAAAATGTAAAGCTATAAATCGAGAATAAATTGGTACTTGTTACACATTTTATATTTTCAAATTTTCTTAAAAAAACCCACCCCTACATAAAGTGGTTATTTTGTCAGTTAAGACTGAAAGAATTGATGGAGGAGCAGTAGAATAGGTAATGAGGAAATCTGATTTTTTCCAAATCTGGACATCATGAGTTGAGAGGGGTAGAGTACTTTTAATACATGCAGAAATTTAGGTACCCCAAAGCAGCAAATTGCCTGAATGTGTGCTGAACTTTAAGGACTTAAGTAGTCAAACTGGTTTCATGGAAACAATGAGTGGGTCAAAAAAAAAAAAAAGTAAAAATTTATATTTGGCATTCTAAACATCTAGACTACATGGAAATATTTTTTTCTAAAAATGAACTTTGCAAAGTGGATCTACAGGACTGTAAAAGGCTGTTAAGCCAATTCAGTTAACTTGATTTAAAAGCATCCTCTCTCATAGTACTGCAAAGCCATTGAGGATCTAGGAAGATAATTTGCATAAAAGGTTTCGGGACACATTCTATATTACTACACTAAGAACGCAGGTTATTTGTCAAGTAGTTATTTGCCCCATATATTCATCCTGCATCACCTTTCTGTTCAGAACACATCACACTTTGTGCCCCTCGCCCTCACATTTTTACGGTTTCATAAGTTGGGTGCTTTGACTTTTGGTCAGCTCACAGGTTGTTTTGGGTTTTTTGTTTGGGTTTTTGTTGGATTTTTTTTTTTAATTTGAAAGCTTAAATGAGCTGATTGAAGTATAGACAAGAACATTATTAATAAAAAAGGTATCTTATTTATGCTTTGAATCATTTTTGCCCCTAAACCTATGTAAGCAAAAGCATAGGAACACCTCTACACAACACTTACCAAACTGTTTTTAAAAAAGCTTTGTTCGTGCTGTTCAACGTGTCCAGCTTAACCAGAGTGAGAAGGAACACAGAGGCATTCTGACCTACCATGAGTGCTCAGGTGCGGTGTCTGCCCACCAAAGCCAGCCTTTGGCATCGTGGAGGAGCCAAGGAACCCCTCCCCGCAGGCAGACGGGCTTCAGCTTCTTCAGCTTTCCCTCCTGCTCCAGCAGTCCCTTAGTGACCATCAGTTTGACAGCGCACTTTCAGCAGAGATGGCTCTCATGCGTCCAAGCCTACAGAAGCCGTGACTGCACTCCACTGTTAAAGAGATTCAAACACCGTGAGAGTGGATTTGTATTCCTGACCCTGCACCAATGCCCATTGCGGCTTGAGGTTGTGGTCTTTATATTTCACCCTGTTCCTCCCTTTTGCTCTTGTAGTTCTAGATACCGTGTTGACAGTATGGACAGTAAATATATGGAGGAAAAGCAAAGGTAGACTCTACGTTAGACTAAAAAAAAATATATATATATATAAAATAATAGCACTAGGTACTGTGAATTGTATTTGATTATTTTTTAGGTTTTCTAGTGAGACACTCTTACACAAACCTTTAATAATGTTTGGATTTTGCTTAAACCAAGTATTGAAAAATAAGGCACACAATGAGACCCCCCTGCTCTCATTCTGAATCAAGATATTTTCTGCATGAAGTAATTGAATCAGAGAAGTTAATCTTTGGACTGCAAGATGGAACAACCAGAGAGACTAATAAAGAAGTTTGAAAGGAGAGGGATGCTGCTTTAGATTGGCTGGGATGTCCAGCATATGTTTCAGTTATAATGGGCATTAAAAAGCTTGCTTTCCAATAAATCAGACAGCTTGAAGTATCAGTGGTATTAACAGCAATCAAAATGTTGCAAAAATCACTGCCCTTTATAGGAAATTAACTCAAAGTGCAGAAAATAGAAGATATGATAATGAAATAGATAACATGATAATAGGCAGGAGTGTGTAATTGCCAGTGCTTTCCTCTGCTTCTGAGTTATCTTTCCTGTCCTGTGGTGGCTGTGCAGTGAGAGCCACTTTTCTAGGTCAGCCATGAACATGAGCTGAAGTTAAACATACGCGAGTCCACACCCCACCAATGTAGAGCACTCACCGGTGAGCGTGTGCGGGAGGCTATGGGAAGTGCATGCAGAGAGGAGCCCTCTCATCTGAGCACACAAGCAGAAAGAGACCAAGAAAGCCTCAGTCCCCCAGCAGCAGCCTTGTGGAATCACACAGACACTAAGGCAGCTTTCTGCCCAAGCTGTTATTCTGAAAATAGAAGTCATCATCTTTCCCAATTCCAAATGTACTGCAAACCCTGCAGTAAGCACAATGGTTTTCAACGGGAAAAATAAAAAAATAATGCAACACCCATTCCTTTTCCTTTGTTTCAGCCTCTCTCTGCCACCCCATCTGCTCAAGCACCTCAGCCAGGTCCCTTCCCCTCTGCAAACCCAAGCACAGTGGTCATTTATGCTTTGCTCCATGTTGTATTTATCAGCAGCCCCAGGAAGGCTCCCACCTCCTCGCTGCCAGCTGTTGGAGAGACAATCAGCCTCACTGAGCGCAGCCCAGAGACCTGATTATCTACATGATTTTCTTATCTACATGATTTTCAGACAAACCCACTCCTCAAAGTTCCCATTAACTTTTTGTAAAGTTCTGAACAGAAAGGGCAGGTCAAGAGAAATGTTACTTTCGAGGAATAGAGCTAATAAATTAAGTACCTAATTCACTTTTTTTTTAAAGCAATGCAACTTTTAATTTCAAATTTAACATTTTAACTAAGCCAGCCTTTACCTTAGCTCATGCAAGTAAATATGCTGCTTACACAAAAGCAACAGCCTGGGCAAATCCTTTATGCGATGAGCAAAGTAAGCAATAACAAATAAGAACAGGAAAGTCCTTCAGGCAAGAAGAGAGGCTAATGAGCAGAGACAGGGCACATGCCATGCGCTCTTCTGCTCTCACACCAGTGTAGCTGTATGAGCTTCAGTAAGCTTGTTCCTAATTTACATCAGCATAGGGAAGAAGAGAATCATCTGTTTTTTCCTATTGTTAAGATGCAACATTACTGTAAACTGTACATGCTCGCCAGTGCGGCGAGTTCCACCACGCTGAGTGTCAGAGGTGTTGGTTCAGCTCTTGTACGCAGGAGAGCAGCTATTTTCCAGTCCCACTTGCTTTGGAAACACAATCTCTCCCCTAGCTACCTGCAGCAGAAATATCTTTATGGCACAGCCGGCTTTCTGCTGTGGGGACAATGGTCAGATAGGTCCTACCCATTCCTCAAGTTTCGTGACAAGATCCGTGACTTGCCCACAGCAGCTTAGCTAGGGATCCTGCTAGGCTCCAGCCCGGAGCTGCTATGTCACTGAGCTGTGAGATACAGCTTTGGGCACGGCGAGAGCTTGACACCATGGCCTGGGGAGTAAAGCCTTGCAGTGCCTCTGCGCCAAGCCACACCGCTTCATTTTCATTGCTGTCCACCCGGCCAAGGCAGGCCCTAGCTGCATCTACCCGATTCCCCTGAGCAACCCTATGCTGCAGGACATCGTATGATTATTTGCGAAAATCTTTTGTTGTCCTGGTTTCCCAACAGTTTCCTGACATTTTATTTCTAGAATAGAGCTCATGCTTTAATAAACTCCTCCCTCCTCATCTCCCCTTCATTTCCAACCTGAGTTCAGCCCTCATGGGACAGGGTCAGAGTCTACATTTAAGAGAGAAAGTGACCCCACACCTTAGGAGCTGCTTTGATGAGGAAACATCAGCAGATACTACCAAGGTGCAAAGGCCCAAGACAGCAGATTGTGTTGGTTTCCTGCTAGCAAAATGGCTCCTTTCCTCCTGCTGCTGACATATTTTCATGGCATCACGATACCACTTGGTATCCAGCTATCAGTGAAGAGCAGGCTTGTTATTACAGGTTCTTCTGAAGCCAGGCCACTTTTTCACAGTACCCACAGCTAGCCCATGCTGGAGGGCCAATTTCCCAGTTAGGGCAGGTCTTTAGATGTGATCCACCTGTCCCGTAAACCCAACACCTCCTCCTTCATACCACATTGGTCCTAGTGCTGCTGCAGTCAGCCCCGCACAGCCAGCAGGTCCTGCATGGGGTGCCCAGCACCACCAGTGTAAGGAACCAGCCAGAAATCCAGCCCAAAGTCTGAAGGGACAGAGCAGGGGCTCTGGGAGCAAGCCCATCCAGGCACCCAGAGCAACACCGCTCTCAAAGCAGGTTATAAGCTCAGTGGTTAACGGCATCCATGCAAGCAGGAGTGCATAGTTTATTTTTACTTATCACCACTGAGAGACCTCTTGCTATACTCATCCACTGCGGTTCAGGTATAGTTCCTTGGTTTCCCTGAAAAGAGAAGCGTCATATCTTCTCTTGCACCAAGTATTTTGCCTCCCAGAACTATAGTGGTGCTTTTAAACAAGTAGACTAGTAAGCGTTGTATTCTATCTACCTTCCCGCACATGCGCCCTGCATCATTACCTTTTCTTCTGCTGCTAGGTTGATTTTGCCCACATTCCTGGACCACCTCACACCCGGTCCCCAGTCCTGCCCTCCCCATCCCTTCTTTTTTCATTCCTCCAGAGCGCATGGTAAAGCCTGGATAGCAAGAATTTCCTTTCTTCCTTGTTATTCCACTTTCACATGTGAGCCTTGTACAATGGGCACCGTGATCAGGCAGCACCGATGTTGGAAGGGTGCACCTTATGGGCACACAGGTTCTGCACCCTTTTCCTCTACTCTTGCCTCCCAAGCACAAAATACATATGCTCTTTTAGGTTGTTAGTATCAGAATCTTTCCATCATATCAGGGCTGTTTTCAGAACTCTGTTCTCCTTTGCTCTTTAGGCAAGTTATTTAGCATTTTTCTATGCAGCCAGCATCTTCAGGCACTGGTAATTTGATAACTTCGTATTCCTTTTTCATTCTAGGGTGATCACAATACAGGAATTACTGCCATCCTATTTTAGTGTGGGAATCAATATCCCTAGCAACTACCAATCCCTACATCAAACCCCAACTCTTCCCAAGAAACTGATCTAAAGACTCCTGGCACTGCTCCCTAGTTTCTACTGTTTTAAGTAACAACCTACAGCATAACCCTGGATCATGGATTTTAAAAGTCACTGGAGTGAGACAGCATGCTGCCTATTGAACCTACTCTTCAGGAGACAAATGCTTTGCCAGAAAAAATTAAGCACCAAGTGTGAAAAAGCCATCCCAAAATTTATTCTCAAAATGTCAACAGAAACGCATCAGTAGATACTCAAAACTACAGAGTTCTTAAAAGTCATACATTCACAATGCAGAAACTTGACAACTGGGATGCCTTTTGCATGGTCTATGTAACAATATCCATTTTACAGTGTAAACAGGTACTGGTATGTTCTTACTTACAAGTCCAGCAGGAAAGGCACAACTCGGCATACAGAGATCATAAGCAAGAATCAGGTGCAACAATATTACACAAACTTTTGGTAATCTGCATTTCTGGGGCCTTCCACAAGGGAGACCAGCCTTGAAGATTTCCTGCAGTCAACAACTAGACTTCTTCCCATCGTTCAGTCCTTCCATACCAAATGCTCACTTTCCAGCCTGGTTTAGATTCCATTACACATACAGTTCCAGCAGACGTTAGAGGAATAGCGAAAGGTCAGTCCAATAAGTCTTCAGGTGCTTCCACTAATACATCAGGTTTTGGTTTCAGATAGTGCATGGAAGCATCTGCTTGAATCTCAGTTCATTACAGTGGTCATTAATAGAAAAATAGACACTACAACTACAAAAGGAAAAAAAATGAGGTAGATAACTTAGAATCCAGATGACTATCCCAGCAACCTTCATACAATACACACGGATCATTAATTACCATTTTGGTAGAATGCAAATTCACAGACCACCAAGAAACTTAATGACCAGAGTAGGAATGCCATCCAAAAACCCACAAAACATTTAACCTAAGCATGAATACTTCATATTTAAATACAGGTTTACACAGACTGATCTTCTAAATTACCCAAATGAAAAAAATAAAAATAAAAAAGTCTCTTGCTAAGGAAACCAGTTCCCATGCCTAATTGCAACAGTCACCTGAGGTTCCTTGCAGAGCTTTTAGACCTGACTTCCCAAGGCAAGTCTTCCCTTTCAAGAGGAAAAAAAAAAAAAGTATATACATACCCACCCATGCTTGTTTGGGGCTCTTGGTATTGAAATAAAACATCTAGGAAAAACTGCACATCTTTGGAAGTAGGAGTTTTGGCACTATACTTGAAGGACTGTCCTAGTAGTAGTATTAAATAAGCAGCAGTCAACAATACAGAGAATTAATTCCTTAGGAGCAGTGATTAAAGAAAAACAGCAACTTGCTTTTCATAGAACTTCTGAGGCAAAAGAAATTAAAAAAAAAAATTTGTAGTTTTTATAGCCATTATAGTAAAAAGTACATTCAGAAACCACACAGAGCCAAAAATCCAAACAGAAATACTATTTCTAAGAGGGTGGCAGACATTCTAGGATATTTACCCGCATTAATAGTTTTCATTTCTCATCAGTAAATAGAAGCTTTTCCATCAACAGAAGGTTGTTGCCACTCTATTCAAAACCCCCAAATATTTCACTCTAAACAAAGAAGTAAATATTCTAACCTTTGGAATTTCAAGTTGTAGAAACTTCTGTAAGGCTGTACATATTAAAGTCACACGTAATAACTACTTTGCAAGACCCGCATCTTTCCAAACAGAAGGAAATACTATTCTTTATTATTTACTATTTGCAAAGCAATATCATGATTGTACTCTGGGCAACTCTTACAAAGACAACCATAAAATCATTTGCACGTCAATAGGAAAATAGGAGGCTGAAGTGGAATCTCTTAAAAATATATGTTTGTGTATATATATATTGTTCTTTCCATACGTCAACTTCACTAGAGTTTTTAACTAACAGCAATTTTGTTCTCCTCCATGAAGTGAGGGAACTGGTGTTTTGGCACACTGTCTGCAGCAGCACCACTGGCCTTCTCTGTATCAGAACCAGTCCCAGACTGGGTCCCATCTATTTTGGAGACCGTAGCAGTATTTATTGCTGAACCACCCCCAATGGTGACTGGAAGGGTAGGTAAGCCACCGCTCTGGATCACCGAGATCTCGTTCGTCTTCATTGCTATGCCATTGCTGAGTACCGCTGCATACTGATTCCATACTGTGGGGTCAATGCTCACTGAAGGAGGCATTATATCCTTTGGAAACATTTCAGATACCTTCTTGGGATCATTCCCCAGCAGAGCCATGGGGTTATCAATTGAAAGCCTTCTTCCCCGCCTGGCAGAGTTATTCCACATGTGAGTTCCTACATGGACCTTCCAGAGGGGAAAAAGTAGAGAATCATTAATACTGAGGTTCTTTTAAGGCACACCCAAGTTCTACTTTGCTTACAGCCAAGTTGCTCAAAAGAAGTCATGTATGCTCCATTTTCCATTCAGGAAGTACTTAACCTGGCTAGTTCCTGTCTTTGTTCTCTTCCTGGCACGTGTAAGATACAGTCGCTCTACTGCCTGACATCACCATGGCTCTCTGCAGTTTACTGCCAAAGTGCTTGTAGGACTCGGTTTTTATACTTATTGTAAATGGTGTTTGCAAAGGTGTCCCTCTCCCCCACCAAAATAAAAGCCACTATATTTGCTGCGAACAGACTACAAAAAAAAAGAAAAAAAAAATACAGACTACAAAAAAAAAAAAATGCTAGTTAATGTACAAAAACTCACCAAGGAATTTGGAAGAGAGTTATGCCTAAGCTAAAATGTTCCACACCACAAATACTGCTAGTGCTTCCCCATCAGCATTTACGTGAGACCGAGAGCTTGAAGAGGTTCTCATGGGAAACAAGAACCCTCTGAGCGAGTAAGGGAGCTGCGAGTCCCTTACGGGGCAGACGGATTAATCTGACAGTAAGGACGGACTTGCAGCACTTCTTCAGCAAGTGCTCACACATACAAGCCTCAACTACTTTGTGCCATCTCAGGATTATCTTCTCAGTTTTATCCCTCCTCATCCTGCACGATGTTTCAAGCAGCGCAGCGTAACGCATGTACTCTGCGGGCATCATTCTGTAGCATTCAGTCTACAAAATTTTTATGTCTTGACATATTCAAATCCAAATAAAAACAAAGCAATCTTGTTAGTGAGGGCTAAGCCTTCCCTACCACCCAAAAAGGAAAGTCAAGGACAGTAGCAAAGACTTCTGTGGGCAATCTCAGTACACTGTTCAGCAAGTTGCGTGAAGAATTCAGGAAACAGACAGAAGTCAAAGATAACCATTTGAGGGACTACTACAAGAACATCTTAAGTTGTCCCCAAAGGCAGGACAGATATTAGAAATAGTCTTTCCCTCTCTAGTATGACTTTCCCCAACAAAGGGATCACAACATATGAGACAACTTGCCTTCAGGTTTCCTTTCGTTGTAAAGGCTCTTCCACAGATGGTGCAGGCAAATGGCTTTTCGCCAGTATGGGTCCGTTCGTGAATCTGCAGGGCGCTGGCAGAGGAGAAGTTCTTCCCACACGTAGTGCAGATGTGCTGTTTGGCGGGACGGCAGAATTTCGGTCGTGGCACAAGGAGAGGGGCAACACCAGGGGAGAGAGCTGGTGGGCCAACGAAATGGCTAGTGCTAACAGGACGCTCGCTGGGCATCTCCATTTTTATGAGGGCTGGTGGGGCTCTAACAAAAGCAGCTGGAATACTACTTCGACCTGGAAAGAAAGCAAAGGTAACGTTTATCCCAAGCTGCTTCTGCTTCCAATCTTAAATCTGGCAAAGACACCAGGGGCCCTGCATTTGGAGGGCTTTGCAGGCATGCTCTTCAGGCACATGCAGCTCCGAACACGCGCGGCAGGGCTACTACTACACTTGCTAAGATGCTCTGAAAGAAATCAGTTCATCCCAATTTTTGTTGGTAAGCCTAGGAGTTAGGTCTCACTTTCAGGTCAAATTTAGATTAACATTAGCCTTAATGTTAAAGAACTCAAAAACCCCAGAGTTTTAATGTCACCTTCTTGGGTTAAGCAGTTTTCCATGAAACACAAATGTGTTATCTTTAGAGAGCTATAGGGAGGTATCAGGTGAGACCATGAAATGTAGTAAGTGCACAGCCTTTGTTTATTTTAAGGACCTCTACACTACCCCTTGCAGATGACAGCACTTCAGTCTTTGAATTTTGTTGAATTTTGAGTCTCAGTCAGGAAAACTTTACAGAGTGTATGTCCCTGTCCCAACAGAGGAGAAGGAAGAGGGGAAAGCTGAGGAGGTTTTGACTCCTGTCGGTCCTTTTAGAGATGGGCGTCCTCCAGTCCTACTACCCCATCCCAAGTTCTTGCCAGTACTTCATATTACTCACCATATTCTCCATTTGCAAAGTGTAACCCAGGTTCTTCTTTAATGACCTTTCGACCAATATTGCCGTAAGTTAAATCCAAAGCACCAACGACCCCTTCCATTTCTGCAGAAGCATTCTCAGGACCCTCTGGTTTATTTCCGGTGCCTGTATCTTCTTGATTGTTGAAGCTAGGTGACTTTGACCTTACACTCTCAGCTTGACTGTTGGCTGGGGACAGAGCCTGGAGTGATGCAGACTCGGAGGCAGCAGGACTCCTGCCATTCTGATAATCTGGATCTCCTGCCACAGAAGATGAATCATTTGTCATGCCATCGCTTTCTGCTGAGCCATTGTCACTCGACTTCAAGCTGCTTTGCCGCTGCAAGTTCAAAGCAGAGTTGACGATCTTCACTTGATTCTCCAGTGCTGCAACACCAGAGAAGCTGGCTGCCGTGGCTGGCGATTCTGATTGTGCATTGTACGGAGTAGGAGGTTTTGAAGAACTCCTAGGGCCATCCTGAGAGTCCAGGTCCTCTTCCATCTCTATGCTTTCCACGGTCTCATCTGGGCGACTGATGTCTCCATTCTTCTCAGCCGCAGTAGGATCCATGTCAGTACCATCACAGGCGTTTTCCGGCATTGGCGTATTGGGTATTTGTCCCCCCATATGCATGCGGATATGCTGCTGCAACACCACTGCATTTGTAAACTTCTTCTGGCAAATAGGACATGAATGCTGCATCTTCAAAGGAGTATTGGCCCGGTGGACACCATAATGAGTTTTAAGGTTCCCTTTAGTGGAGAAGGCACGGCCACAGATTTTACACTTGAATGGCCTCTCTCCGGTGTGAGTGCGGTAATGCATTTTGAGTGAACTCTGGCAGCTCAGCACTCTGTGACAGATCAGGCATTCGTTGGGGTCAGCAGTGGATTTGTCAATATTTTCAACGAGTTGCTGAAGCTTTGATGTTTCTGAGCTTTGCTCGTTTGACCCACTTACATGGAATATGTTCACGCTGCAGGTAGCTTGTGGTGAACTCAAGCTCTGCTCTGTTCCTGATTCATGACCGACCGCCCCCGATGAGGAAGAGCCACCCTCACTTTCTGGAGAAGGCCTTGACTGCAGGTCACTTGAGAACGTACCAGGCAGAGTCTCCTTGATGCCTGCTAGGTTGGAGACGGTCTGAGGTGCACTGGTGGCCGCAGAGGTAGGCAGGGTTGTTAGGAGAGGTTTGCTGTCCACAATTAGGTTAGACTCATCCAGTGGCACAGACATCCCATATGGGATTCCAGTGCTAGTGGGAACATTGTCCAGGTGCTCAGGAACCGGGTAAGGATTCATCTTTATATGGGGGTATTTGTCTTTGTGACGCTGAAAATGCACTTTAAGGTTTCCTTTGGTTGTAAAGCGGTTACCACAAATGTTACACTTGTACGGTCTTTCACCGGTGTGGGAACGGAGGTGAATTTGCAGGGCACTGTCGTTGCCAAAGACCTTGCCACAGAATTTACACTTGTGTTTGAAGAACGGCTCTTCTGCATTCGGTTTGCTTTCAGACACGCTAATGTTGGGAGGTTTTCCCTTCCCCTTCTTTGAGGAATCTATTACAGAAGAAACGGCCGAAAGCGGATTTTGGAAGATGACGGAGTTGGAGGACTGAGGTAGCAGAGGATTTGGGAACCGAGAAATGGAGCCAGGGAGGCTTCTGCTTGCCTCGGGCTTCAAGGGGAAGGAGGAGGAAAGCCCAGCAGCCAGCGAGCTGGCAGCCGCAACGCCAGTGTTAGAATGAGGTAGTTTTCCTTGCTTCAAGGATTCCAGGGATAGGCTCTGGCTTCCAGCTTTTTGTCCGATTAAAGCAACAGCAGCCGACAGCTGCTGAGACATGTGAGCGCCCAGAGCTTTTAATGGATCAGTAGCAGCTGCTATAGAAGGATGCAGGGCATGGGGAGCCATCATGGCAATCTGAATGCGAATTTGCTCCGTCAACTGAATTTGCTGGAGTTGCTGCTGCTGCAAACACACGAGCTGCTCCAGGATCATGGGGATAGCATTAAAACTGGCTGCTGAAGAAGAGATGGCATCGGAGGTCCGCTGGTTCACAGCCACTTTAGTGCCGCGTATTGTCTGCAAAGTCACATTAGTGTTTGGTACTTTGGATTTTGGTAGATAGCTTAGCCCAGGAGCCACAGGCGTGACAGGGGGTTCTATTTTAAGGTACATTCCTCCTACCGACTCAGCATCCATTTTTCCTTCTCTCTTTTCGACAGAACCAGTGCAGCCCTTTGCCTGAATGTCCTTGCGTGTCCTGCTATCCATTCGATCACTTGGAAAGCTCCCTAGCGAAGCTTCAGAGAAGCTTTCGGGGGGTACTGTTCCCTCACTGTCATTCATGATCAGAACAGGTGGATTTTTAGTGCAATTTTTCTTATGCTCAAGGAATTCAGAGAGATCAAAGAATTCTGCACAGCATTTCTCACAGATTTTAGTTTCTTCCGTGCGGCACCTTTTGGAACTCATTTCACCATCTCCGTCACCTGGGACGTCTTGTGGACTCCCTTAAAATAAAAGAAAGTCACATTATTAATAGCTAGATTTAGGCTGAGTATTTCCTATTCTTAAGATCACTGGCTTCACCTGAATTGCAAGTTACAAACACGAGACACTTGAACCAAGTTTGCAGATCGATCTGAACTCCTGCTCTTGGTTTTGCTGCTATTTCATTTCCAGCCCCAAAGAAATCTGCATCTTAGTTCTGTTTTCAACAAAAACAATAATATGAAAGGAAATCTCACAACTTGGTGGAAAGGGGTTTATCGCAAATCTCCTTATACAGGTAAACAGACAGTGCAGCAAGGCAGCTAGCACCTGCAACATAGTTTAAAAGGAACATGACTCAAGGAAGACAGACGAGGTATCGTAACATTGACCAAAACATCACAAACTTATTTTGTGTTTGCACTGCAGTCTGTAATCCTTAAGTTCACCATCTCACACAAATTCATGTAAAATTGTACAGTTACAAACTGCTCTGAAGTTCTTGTGTTGACACTGATCTATGAAATGACATTCCCTCAGCCATTATGGAAGTAATTACGACCGAAGAGGGCTGACAAAAGCAAAAGTCAGCCCAGTATTAGCTTTTAAATACTTCAAAAGCACACTAGCGTAAAAAAGAACCTCTAAAAAGCCACAGTAGTAAAGAAAAGATGATTAACTTACAGAACCCCATATGTAGGTATACTTTGGTAGTGATGATTATTAGAGAGCAATGCAACAAGCCCTGCTTGCAAAGCACACGAAGTCATTTCGGACCCACTTACAACACCCTGTTTAGCTGCATCCGCAACTCGCCTGCTTTCAGGGAGGGGGAGGGAAAGCAAAGCTGGTCTGCAAGTCCACTCCTGCCCATCCTGCACCAGTGCCCCACAGATTAGACTGAGCATAATTCGTGCACCGACAAAAAAAAAATTCAGGGAAATAACAGAACGGGAAGAGAGGTTAAGAGACATTCTAAACCAAAACAGGATGTTTTTTCTCAGTCTAGCCATCCTTCAAACAACAAACTCACACCCAGCTTGAGGCTGGCAAGCATTTGGGGCAGGGGAGGCAGGAGTGCTCAGGAGGCAAAACTTGAGGCTCCGACAGCTGAGGGGGAAGCGGGGAGGACTGCAGATGTATTGCAGCCCCCACCAGGCAAAACTCACGCTAACCAGGCCAATTTTGATGGGTGCCAAGGGTGCAGTAACCAAGTATGTCACCTCCCACACACCCAGCGGGGCACAGTGCAGACCTCCACCACACCTAAGATTTTGCATTACAAGATCTCTTCTGTTCAGGTCTTGCATCTCCCATAATTCATCTCGGGGCTCGGCTCCGGTTCCACGTTACTAGCCCGCACAGTCTTGCAAGGGGAACCGAAGACTCTGCAAGCACAGGAGCTATTTGCGGCTTTCATTTTAAAGGTGTAACTGAACCACACATCTGATACATGTGTATATCCTGTACATGGCAGGGTGGAGGGGAAGCATGTCCAAGCAACAGCTCAAGCACGATGTTTCAGGGCAGTGTAAAATCTCTGAAAGGGAGGATATTGCAAACTTTGACATTTGTTAGTGTAACAAGGGTATTACACGTATATTCAACAAATCAAGTGTCAACTGTTTAATGCTGAGTGATGGAAAGTGCATGTGAAAGTTTATTTTTCAAAAACAGACAGCTTCATCAATGAAAAAAATGCAAGTATCAGAGGCCTGTTACGTTATGGTCTGCAGAGCAATTAAACCAAATCTGTACGTATGCAATTCTGTTAATCACATACGCTTCGGGGTTACAAGCCCTTGAATGGAGAGGAAAGGTGTTCGCAGCACAGCAATGATCAAAACTGTTTGGATTCCTCATATCTAAACAGGGAGAATCAAATGCTTTTCCCCGCCACTCCTTTAACCCAAACAACTTCCATGAGTGAAGGAAATGAGTACGAGCACAGTTTTAGCATACATTTCCCACCCCAAATATCATTAAATTGATGCCACTAAAGTTGATTTAACCCTGTTGAAAAATACAGAGAAATCTAGTCTGTACACAAGTACAAGTAGTACGCGATTCAGAACTTGGTCAATAAATAGGGTCAACTGAGGTCAAGAATGGATGTTTTTAAACTCATCTTTGCAAGAGCCTGAGCAGATACAATGGGAAAGAAAGCACTGGTGTTGAAAAAGACAAGAAACTTCTGTAACTACTCTCTACACTGACTTGAGGTCTTGACTTTCCTCTTTCCATCCATTTCACAGAACAGGCTAAGACATCACAACCTCTTTTCCAAATCCCTAAACAGCTTTAACAGTCCAGTCTCCCAGGCACAACCATACAGCTTCCCCATGTCGCAAAATAACCTTAGGTTCTACTTTAGAAAGCCCAAAGCTCTTCCCTCCCGTCTCTCCCGCTCTCTCCCCCGCCAGCACATGCATTTCACGCTGTAGTTTGCCCCTCTGCAATGGCCATGCAAAATGATTCAAGTGGATTAGAACTGTCTGGGTGAAACTGTTGCCCACCCCCACCAAGGAGATATTCCAGGGTAACAAGTCCTCAAACTTCAACTGCTTCAAAGCATCTGATCATTTACCTCCCTTCCCTTGACAGTGCTTTCTTATGAATTTTCCCATTTCTCCACGGATAAGACCACACTAAATTCAAAGCCCCTTTTTCCAGACTCCAGCACAACCCACGCTCTTAATTATTGCAATTCTGATGAGCTCCAGAGGTAACTTTTCTGGTCCCAAGCACCAGTTGCCACCTCAGAGAAAGCAACTCCTGTAAATCGAAGGCACGTGTGTTCGGCAGCAGCAGGCAGGTTCCCAGCCCTGCCCCTGTCACACATTTTAGTTCTAGTTCCCCTGTTTGACAGCAAGGCACTAGCTCAGGACTCCGAATACATTCGGTGCCCAGCTTGTACCGACTTGCTGTATAACAAGTAGGGAAGAGTTATGCCTTTTTTCTACCTTAGAAAAAGCGAGTACGATAGCTTCCCCTATCTTCAAAAAGATTTTTTAAGATACAGACAGTAGAAGCACTATGCTTGGTTATTGTGTAGTAGCTAGACTAACAAAGGAGCAATTTACTGCTTCTTTACAAAACCCACCAGCTTCTGTGAAACTCTTCATCTTGATTTCTAGCTACATCCTCCCCCCCGGAGCCCCAAGCGACGGCAACCGGAGCCCCGCATCTACCCCAGCCCCCGCGCTGCCCTCCCACCAGCGATCCCCGGCGGGAACCCAACGGTCTGAGACCGCGGGGTTTCTCCGCAAAGCCTCCCTCCCTCCCCGGGCAGGCAGCTCTGTCCGCGCACTGCACCGGCATTTACCGAGGAGCCCTGCCCCAACAATTGCTGCTGCACTTCACTTAACCCTCTCCAAAGGCTTCCCAGGGATAGGACTTCTACTGTTTTTTTTTTTTTATCTCCCCACCCCCGAATTTCAGGAATGTTATCTCTCAGCATCTAGTTATCCAATAAGTTAGAAGAATGCAGTAAACCCAGCAGGAGGGTTAGATTGAATCACTGGCAAATGGATGGAAAAAATCCACTATTGTGTAGGACAAGGCGGTCATCAACAAGGAAGGCTGATAAAAATCCACACAGCTCGAATTAATTTTTTTTTTTTTTTTTTTTTTTTTTTTTTTTTT
>Ga0065711_1009361_pt1 | contig 21802 bp, 16 predicted proteins | sample Hoacrofraction12_FD_59098 | JGI IMG/M metagenome (GOLD analysis project Ga0065711, IMG submission 59098) | Hoatzin crop microbial communities from Cojedes, Venezuela - Epithelial fraction 12 v2 (version 2) | ecosystem: Host-associated > Birds > Digestive system > Esophagus > Crop | place... | reverse complement strand
AGCCGGGCCCCGACAGGTGGGCTGGGGCGCAATGGCGGCTGAGGCGCCGGCCGGGTTCGCCGCTTGTGGAGCGGCTCCCGGCAGCCCGTGAAGGCCGGGGCGCCTCTATTCGCCGTGCCCCCCCGCACCCCGAACCCGCGGTGTCTTTTTTTAAGCGCGCAGGTAGTTAGGAAGCCGTGAGGCTCTCCCTGCCGTCGCTCCCTCAGAGAGACCGAGCTGGGCCTGCTCAGAGGCACCGCCGCTGCGCTCGCGGAAGGGCTGGATGGGGCAGGCGCATCTTTCTTGTTTTCACGTTTTTTCTTATTTTTCCACAGGAGAGTGAGGTTCGGTCCGGCAGCTGGGGCTGAGGTGCAAGGCAGGAGGGCGGCGAGGACAGTAATACCTGCGCCTCTTTTGCTTCCCCCCCTCCTTGCACGTACTTTCCTGCAGCAGCCTGTCACACTTGGAATAAATGTAGACCTCCGCTGAACCCTAATTCTTGGATTCTTGACGAAATGCCTTCAGAAGACCTAAAACACTTAATGCTGCTCACGGACCCGGACTTGACAGCGACACCAGGGCAGAGGATACAATTCCCTGACCCTCCTCAGGCTGTAAATTACTCCTTGCTTTTTTTGTGTGCGCCAGAGGACCTCGCTTTTTATCTCCTCCTCCCCTGCTATTCCTTCCTTTGCTTCAGATATCAGTACCCCCTTTTTTTTTTCTTTCAGATGGTCTAGCCGCTTACATAATCTAATTAAATTTATCAGTCATTCTCTGCTGGTTCTCACCTTCAAGACTACAGCTGCTATTTCACACCTGAAGAAGGGTCTTCTGCCCAAAACCTTATCTTTTTCTTTCTCGGTGCAGCTGGCCTGAAAAAAGATAGCCCCTCTTTTTCCACACCGCAGTAGAAAAAGAGCAACTTAACATCTTTAGCAGTGGGTTGAGTGACAGGGGAGCATTTGGCTCCCTCTCCATAGTGTAATATGCAGCTAAAAACATGCAGTTAGTAGGTGTGCTTTAATTTGGTTTTATTTTTAAGAGATTGTTCAAGAAAAAATAAACGTTTCTGTAGCAGTATTGAAACTTCTAACAAATTCAGCAGTTGACCCAGTTTACTGGAATCAGGGTAGAAACCCCTTGACACAACTGCTGAGGTAGATGGACCTTCGGGCTGCTTTGCCTGTAGGTGTATATTCAGAGCTGCAGCTGTGAAATGGGAGATACTGTTTTAAAATGCATCAATTAAATAGGTCAAGGCTTCCCTGTGAACACCAATTTGATGTGGAGTTAAGTTAAACCAATGTCAAGTTGAAAAAGCTTTAAATGAGACTAGGAATGTTGACATGACAAGGGTTTGCATCCTTTTAACTTGAGATGCTTTTAAAACTGGTTTAAATTCAGACAACCCTGAATAAATCCCAGGAGTAAGTTAGTGGTATTTTATAATTAGCATAGGCTTTGCAAGAAGCGCTTCACCGAGGTACCAGTGCTGAAAATTTCCTGTGATGCCGTAGAAACAGATAATGGTGTCATGTGCTGATACTTTGTGATGAACTAGATTAGAAAATACACTAATATTTTTTTTTTCCCAGAAACCAGCGTCATTTGAAGAAAACCTTAGTGGTGCTCACCTGCTTTCCGTGCAGGCAGCCCCTTCAAGCACCTCTCACATCCAGCCAGGGTTAATACATTCTGGAGTGGCTGGTTAAAAAGGTGGTCCCTCTGCAGCAGGGTCTTTTTAGGTGTCGACTGACATCTAAAATGATGTGACAGGTTTTCCTGACAGTGCACCTCATCTTTGGAGATGTGTAAATCCCCAAGGACAGACTGAAGTCCTGTGTTTTTACAGATGAGGCTTTTAATATCATTTGAGAAGGATTTTCCAGGCAGAGTCTCACAAGGAGCCTTTCTCACAGAAGACACATCTCAGCTAGTCATGAATTATTGCAGTGTCACTCGCTTCCATCAAATATTAGCATCTGGATGTGACCGTGCTCAACTACTCGTTTGTGTCTTGGATTGAAATGGCAGATGACAGCTGATACTTTGCCATTCTTTCTCTAAGTAAACAGTGCGTTTTCAGCCCGTTGTGGCGACTCCCATTGAGCTGTGTGAACAGGGAGGCGATCCTGCCTGCAGCTAAGTCTCCTGCTGCCAGGTGCAGTCAGTGGAAATAAATGAGGTGAGGCTGGGCTACGACGTAAGGGATGGCACCAGTGTGTTCTTCTAACCTTTGTAAAAGGCTGTGAAAGTCATATAGTAGTGGTGATATTTTACATCCTTTGCTGGTTGGAGAGGGTCCTAAAAATATATATGTATAGTCTGGTAGAGGGAGACTGGAAAATTGAAGACTAAATGACTGAGCAAGACCTGGCACTGCAGAGAGGCCTGGCAGGGCAGTTTGTGCCCAGTGCCCCCTTCCCCAGCGCGTCTCCTGGCACGAAGGCTCTTGCGTTGGAGAGAGGATGCATGACAAACCCGTGATCAGCTTGCGTCTTCATAAATCTGGCTGGGATTTAGGGCTGAAACAGGAGTTTGTAGCCCCTCATTCCACCCACCCAGACAGTAATTGTAGCTCTAACTCGTTTTGTTGAAGTTCTTTCCCCAGGGAGTTTCAGGGCAATAAATATTTGATTTCTAGGTGCTAAACCTTCTTATTAATTGGGAACCAACTTCAGAAAAACAGGCCATCGGTTTGACTTTCAGGTGTGTTTAGGTTATGCACTACAGAATCACAGAATCATAGAATCATTAAGGTAGGGGAAGACCTCTAAGATCGTCAAGTCCAACCATCCGCCCAACGCCACCATGCTTACTAATAGCCGCGCCGACTACCATAGCCAGCCTTTCAGGCCCTGGCAACCCTTGGAGCCTCTTGGATCTCGAGCCAAAATTTGTAGTTTAGATCTGCGCTGGCAGTGTCCTAAGCCAGAATCCTGGATCCCAAGATTGGTACTTAGAAGAGTTGAGCTGTGATTATCAGTGTATCTCATCGGGTCATCGGGTCTAATCTATTCACAAAGAATAGAATACGTTAGACTGGATTAGATAGATGAAGATATCCCAGACAAAGGCATCACCTTTTAGAACACAAGAAAGGTCTGTGGCTCAGCAACAACCCCTCCGGCACCCAGAAGAAATGTAGATGTTGTCACCCTGACGTTTGCAGTGCTGACAACTCCTCCTGTTCCGGGTGGGTCCCTGAACATCCTCTGCGTCCTCCTTGGCCGTGCACCCGCCGCTGCGTTTCCCCCGACGGCTGGCTGCACTTCTGCGAACTGACAGAGAGGTCACTGCACAGCAGCAAAAAGCCTTCTTGTCTGTGACACTACCGGCAGCAGCAGTTCAGCGGGAGGAGAACCCTGCCAGCGGGGAGGTGCGAGGGTGTCGGGCTGGCTGCAACCCGTGCGTCTTCAGGAAAAACACGGCTGGGATTGCCAAGGTAAGAACTTTGAAGCAAGGTGCTGGACAAAGCTGCAGCCGACATTATAGACTTGGTAACCTTACAAACATCTGTGTGACTAAAAGAACTGTGGGAGAAAGGCCTGCTCCTGTCTTGGGTGTGCTGCTGTTCAGCGCTTCACTAATGTGCTGAACGCTGGGATAAAGGGTGCAGTCATTAAAGCTGCAGATGACATTAGGTTGGGAAGGACCTCAAGTGTGTTGGAGGTTGAGAGTAGAATTAAAAAATGATCTTGATGCCTTGGACAAACGGCCTGAATCATTAGAAGGCGCTGGGACAACGCCAGTGGGTCAATGAGCAGCCAGACAAATTTACTAAAGGAAAATCTGTCGGAAGCTTTTAAACACAGAGATGCAACGTGAGGTTCAGGCAGGCTCTGCGCCACACGCTGCTGGAAGCTGAGAGGGTGTGGGGAGGGAGTGCTGCCTTCTCCTGGCCCTGGTCCTCTGCTCTTCCCCAGGCTTCTGCTGCTGGCATGTGCCAGGGGACGCTGAGCTGGTGCTGCACTCCATGTGGCTGCTCTGATGTCATGCTCTTGAACGCAGAGCAGAAATGACCAGCTACAGAGCCAGGACGGAGAACCCGACAGCAGTTCTGCAGAAAAGATGTGGGGTACTGGTGGGTCCAAAGCTGACCCAGAGTCATAGAATCACAAAATCATTCAGGTTGGAAAGGACCTTTATGATCATCAAGTCCAACCGTAAACCTAACATGGCCAAGTCCACTACTAAACTGTGTCCCTAAGCATCACATCTACACGTCTTCAGTACCTCCAGTGACCCTTCCACTTCGCTGGGCAGCCTGTTCCAATGCTTCACAACCCTTTAGGTGAAGAAATTTTTCATAATATCATCTGTCTTACCTGTTTTAAGAAGAACCCATGCCGTATTGGAATACATAAGTGGTGATGTTATGCGTAAGGAACTTCCGCTGTCTTAAAGACGTCAGGGGCTGAGCTCTGCTCAGTGCTGCTGACACCTCCAGCTTTAGCAACGGACTTTGAAAAAGATACGGACTGATCAGCAAGGGTTCAGAAAAGCAGCAGGAATGAGAGGAGGGAATATGAGTTGGTTTATTTTGCTGCAAGGGAATTTTAGATTAGGCATTGGAAATGCTTTCCAGTGCTGTCAATAGGGAAGCGAGGAAGAGGCTGTCTACCTAGTTCTTTGTCCCTGCAGGTTTTTGAGAATAGGCTAGGACCCTGCTCAGGTGAGATCAGAAAGCACATTAGATCCACCATGGATGACACAGAAAATAGCTGGTCCTGCCCCACAGCAGAGGGACAGACTGCCTCTAGCCATATTCTGTGTCACCCAGTGACGCTTAGATGAACTATATGCGGTCATTTACACCTGTTTAGACTGGTTACACAATGGGGATAAAAATAATACCCTCATATCCCTATTCAGAATGGATGAAAGGGTTTGGAAAAGGGACGTTGTCAGAGAGGAATGTTCTTGTTGTCTTGCATGGCAAGGTGGGTCTGCGTGGAAATCTTATGTGCGCAGAGGGAGAAGCATTCAGGCTCCGCAGCACCCAGAGCTTTAATCCTGGTACGAGTCCCTGCTTTAGTCCTGTTTAAACACAACATGGTACAGTCCTTTGACTCAGATTGGAGATCTGCTGCAGAAAGGGCTCCTGCCATACCAAACCTAAGGGGAGGGATTTAGCCACTTGTGCTTGCCGTGATCAGACTCTGCTTGATCTGCAGGCAGTGAGCCTGGGTCTCTCTGCAGAGAGATCTGCTCTTGCAGCAGTGTGGAAGATTTATAAATTCATCCACAAAAAAAAAAAGAAAACCGGCGCATGCCTGGCTGGTTCAATTGCTTTGCAAAGAATGAGTGGAATTCATCCTCTTTAACCTCCACAGCAGTGACGGCTCACCACCAGATCCCTTGGTTAAGGGAACTCGGTCTGACCTCTCATAGAGCAACAGGGCCTGCTCCCTAAGGGAAGGGGAGCTGGGAGCACGGGTGCTGGCGAGGTGGGCAGGGGCAGGGTCCTCCCCAGCGAGGGCTCAGTCCCACGGCGCCCAGCGAGGCCAGCGGAGTGGGACCAATGTCTGAAGTCAAGCTGGAGCTGGGACCAGCAAGGTCCGAGGCCAGCCCCAGCATGGCTGCAGCCTAACGCAGGCGGGGAGTGAGGGAAGGACCTGAGGGGAACGCGGCTGCTGAGCCGTGGGGGAAGAGGGTCCCGGCGAGGCCGCCCATGGCTCCCTCCCACGCCACAGCTGGTTCTCCTGCAGCTTGAGCTAAGGTTACGCCTTCTATCTACAGACACCCCTCTGAAGTTGAACAGTTTTGTTCCAAGGCCAGCTAACCTCTCTGCCTAATTTTTCTCCCCAAAGACGTTGAGCTGAACTGTATCTTCAGTTAACTTAGCGATCCTCATAGAGAAGACTCAAAGAAGACTTTCCCTCCGCTAGATCTCTATGTTTGCCCTCCAGATGTAAGACTTGCTACTTATTCAGGTGCCTGTGATATAGATGGTGGGACAGGAGCCGGTGGATGGCAAGCAGCGCTCTACTCACCTTGGCAGGAGGCCGGAGCTGTCTCCACTGGTGTTGGTGTCATTCCTATATCATCTGGAATGCCCCAGGACCCACGGAAGAAAAATTTGAACTTGGGCCTATAACTGACACAACCTCTCTGGGCTCCTGGCCAGTTGGATCCTGCACACACATACCATTCTCTCTAGGTAATTAGCATGCTCATGTGATGAACTTGGGTCTATTGATTTTTTAACCGTTAGACGGGCTAATCCTGCCATGCTAAACTCATTCCATTGCCATTTTTCAAAACGGCTTTTGCTTCACAAATGTTTTGAGGCCTGAAATTGAGTTCTGCCATTTTAATCCATCACTGCATGCTTTTTATTCATTGTTATGCAATGTGAGCTCTCGGTCTTGTCAGTAGGGAAATAATCATCAGAACACGCAGCATATTAATGACGTTATTCCTAAAATTCTGGTACTGGATTTGCCAGCAGGTAATAAATAAGGAACACACTCAGTTACGTTTATAAAGCGAACCTTGCTGCAGATGCTCCAGGAGAGTGGCAGGAATGAAGGTGGCGTTGTAAGGAAACAGGTAGATCAAGCTTTTGGCCTCCCAGTTGTGCAAACCATCACTCTAAAATACTGTAAGGGAAAGCAGGCAACAGGACTAAGAGACTGCATTTTGCACTTGAGTTCATAACACTTCTCAGCTGCAAACACAAACCTGCTATTATTCTCAAAGATCTGAAGACAGATTTGTTATTTATGATTTTCTGATACGGATTTTGTGTCTACTATATTCCCTCCTTCTGTGAAAATCAAAAAGGGACCTGAGCGACAAAGGGTATGTCGAAGGGTTAGGAGGTATCACCCAGCTTCTCAGTGATTTTGAATCACTGTGGTTTATACCGGTTTAGAAAGCTCCAGCAGTACTGTAGGAGCCGTTATGAAATGTGGAATTTTAATGGCAGGATGGTAGAAGAAGCTCTCTGCATGTTGTCCCCCACCAATGTGCTCTGAGAAAATAAGGGCTGATCTGTTTATTTGTCTGTGAGATGGCTGATAATCTTAGGCACTTTAAGATTAGGGTAGGAAAGGACCTTGAGAGGTCAATCAGCCAGTCTTCTTGCATCAGGGGGATTAGTTAGACATGCACCACTCTGGGGAGATGTTTGTCTACCTTGTTTTTCAGATCTCCTGATGATGGAGATTTCCGTCCTCCTCTGCAGAGCAAACATTTACTGAAAAAGGGGCTGGGGGCCGGGTCCTCCCATTCCCCTGTAAGTGTTGTAAATACAGGATGGATCATAACCTGTATTAAAGCGGACTTAGGGGTCGGTCTGATGCTCACATCCTTATGGATCTCAGTCTGCCTCATTCTACATGGACATTTGGCTGCACAGTTTCCACATTTATTAAAAAAAAATCTGTATTATTTGTCAGTACTTTCAAACAGGATGAACCAGGATGTTCCTCACTGTTTGGTTCCTTCACTGGGCCAGTGGGCACATGGAAGTCTACCTGCAGGCTGGGCCAAGATACCTGTAAGTAGAGAGGACAAATGGAGGAACCAGCCCACCTCATGTATTTCTGCCAAGAAGCTTTACATATAAAAAGCAGTTTAGCTAATGAATACAACTCAGGGCAGAGTTGCCTGAAGTGATAACAGATACTTCTGTGAAAATGTAAGAGCAGTTCTCAGTGCTGATCAGAAGACTAAACTGTTAATGAAATTTTAAGAAGGAAATAGAGAATAAAACTAGAAATATTCCCGCCATATATATGTCTATACACAGACACACACACACCGGGTAACTATATATATATATATATCTCCACACACACACACATTTTGTATATAACTGCTATATGCCCACATGTCCAATGCCACGTGCAGTTCTGGCCTCACCATGTCAAAAGAGTGTGATAAAAGTAGTAACAGTACCAAGAAGAGAGGCAAGGAGCAAAACAACAAACTGGAATAGGACACACTGCTCTAAAAAGTGATCTCTGGGGTGGGGGGTATGATGGCGGTCTTTGAAATTAACAGCGGCACCGAGGAAGTTAAAAAAGGTCGATCATTCACTGCCTCTCAACACACAGGAACTATGGAAACACGAAGAAAATGATGAGGTAACAGGATCAGAAGAGACCAAAGAAGGCTCTTTTTAACACCCTGTGTGCATTGTGGAACTTACTGCTCTAGGATGCTGTGGATGACAAAGTTCAGATTATTGCAAAAGCAGTTAGACAGGGTCATGGAAAGAATGCAGAAAGAGCTGTTAAGCACCTTTTTTTAAACCCTATTTTCTGGCTCGGGAAGAAGCCCTTCAGCCAAGATCTGCTGGAGGCTGGGAAATTTACCACTGAAATGTTACCTTCCTCTGCATCCATTTGTAGGTTTTGCGGGATAAAGGGTTTGGAAGAGATCCCGTGCATCCTGGAATCCTCTTTATTGAGGTATCAATCATGTGCAGCCTAAGGCAGGTTCATTTCTAGGAAGGAAGAGGGAGCATCCAGGTCGCGAGGAGGCTAGGGAATCATCTCTGGCTGTTCCTCTGGCCTGAAATAACCCCTGGCGAGCGGTGGGGCTGTGCTGAGGCGAGGGGGGACCGCTGCCCGCGCCGCCTCACCAGCTCCCAGCTATGCTAATTGCATCAGCTGCCGCCCTGAGGATTTTTCCTGGACTAATTTTGCTGTCTCACAGGTCTGACCTGGTTTTGACATTTGAAAGAGCAAGTAAAGCCCTCGCATGTGTCAAGTGGTTTAGCTGCCGTCAGCGTCCTTACTGCTTAACGGCTGTGCGCAAGCGCCCAGACACGGCGGTGTTGGATAACCCTGGAGACGCGCAGGCTTGCGGAGGTGCTGCGAGGTCAGGCTGCTTCGCTTCAGCCGTGCCAAGAAACCACGGCCACCCTCCGCAGCCTTTTGGGCGGCTTCCTCCATCCGTCTTACTTCTGAGTTTTTCCGCAACGTGGTCTGGTCCTGTGTTCCTCACCGGGCACCAAATGACAGCAAATTTCCCATCGGGACGTCCTGACGTACGCGCACACCTCAACCCACAAGCATGTAGATGTGTGCAAGCAAGCGAAGTGCGTCGGGAGATAGAAGGGACGCACATGCACATCCAAAGTTAAGCGTACGTATTTTTCTGTTGTAAATGAAAACCACTGCGGCCACGATGCGCACAGCACCTGTTAGGTTTGGTTTTGGTATTTTTTTCCTAAAAGGCTAGGCTGTCCTTCGTTTTTGAAAAGCTCAACGGCGTGGGTGGGAGCACAGTACACACCTGGGAGGCAACAAAGAAATTCCTGTGTGCCAAAACTGGTGTTCACAGCCGCTCTCCTCTGCCGCGGCAGTCAGTGCATAACTCCCCCGTCTCTGGGTGTCCGTGCGTGAAATGAGGTTAGTAATGCTTACCCACCTGCTGTGAGGGTTGACAGAACAAATCATTATTGCTCTATGGGGAGAGGAAAGCAGGAAGAAATCCCACTGAAGTAATTAAAATATACAGGAGCAAGCGAACGCAGAGAAAAGCAGGAGGCTCGGGGGCGGGTGCTCTTACAGCACAAAGCAAATGATTCTCCAGTGAGAACAGCAGGGTATGGAAACCATGCAACAGACGCGCTGTGCTGAATATCAAGTGGATGTCAGTTATTCTGCTCGTCTTTTTGCTGCGTTTCCTCACCGTTCACGAATGGTTTTGTGCTGAACATCCGAGAGAGAAGCTGAGGAGCTGATTTCGGTTACAGCCGGTGTTGCAGACACACGGTGGGAGCGCACAGGGTACGGCTTGCTGGTGCTGCCCGGAGCCATGGTTGGCCCCTAAACAGGAGGACAGAAATTGGCCGCTGCTTCCAGGCTCCTCTGCGGCATGGCCAAGGGGGCGAGCCCCAGCCAAGCACTCCAGAGCAACGCCATGGGAATAAGGGCAGTATCTCTTCCTTGCTGTTAAACTGAGTTTATTATCTCCTCCTCTGGCTTTCTGCTGGTGGCCAGTGCTATCTAAAGGCTTGGCTTTTATCCAAAGCCCGCGCTCACATGCTTCAGGTAAGAAGCACAGACAGAAGCAAAAAGCAAATTCAAAATTCGCAGACAAAAAGCAAATTCTCCATTAGTTTGTTGAACAGTTCTGCCACTGCTGATCACAAAAGGCACCATTTCAGTTTCTGCATGAAGTCCTGCCTTGGAAGCAAGATGCTTCCCTGAGGGTCAGCTTTGCCAGAGGAACAGCCTAACCGCTTGTAGGTGCAATGTGTCTGTGCTCCTTGGAGTTTCACCTGGGCAGACAGAGGCTTGGAGCAGTGACGTTTACTTACACTTTGATATTTTTGGTTTTTGAGGATTTCACGTGAAAATCACATAAAGTTATGTTGATTCACTTAATATTTTACTCATATAATATTTTATTCAGATAAAATCATGTTGGTTGATGAGAAGGTCAACGTGACCCAGCAGTGTGTGCTCGCAGCCCAAAAGGGCAACTGCATCCTGGGCTGCATCAGAAGCAGCGTGGCCAGCAGGTCGAGGGAGGGGATTCTGCCCCTCTACCCCACTCTGGTGAGACCCCACCTGGAGTCCTGCGTCCAGCTCTGGAGCCCTCAGCACAGGAAAGACATGGAGCTGTTGGAGCGGGTCCAGAGGAGGGCCACAGAAATGGTCAGAAGGCTGGATCACCTCTCCTGTGAGGAAAGGCTGAGAGAGCTGGGACTGTTCAGCCTGGGGAAGAGAAGCCTGTGGGGAGACCTTACTGTGGCCTTCCAGTACCTAAAGGGGCCTGCAAGAGAGCTGGAGAGGGACTTTTTACAAGGGCAGGTAGTGAGAGGACAAGGGGTAATGGCTTCAATCAAAGAGGGTAGATTTAGATTAGGTAGAAGAAAAAAATTCTTTACCCTGAGGGTGGTGAGGCACTGGCACAGGCTGCCCAGAGAAGCTGTGGCTGCCCCCTCCCCGGCAGTGATCAAGGCCAGGTTGGACGGGGCTTTGAGCAACCTGGTCTGGTGGAAGGTGTCCCTGGCTATGGCAGGGTGATTGGAACGAGGTGACCTATAAGGTCCCTTCCAACCCAAACCATTTTGTGATTCTATGATGCTCAGGTCTTGCTCTTGGCACTCAGTCTGGGCTTCCATCTTTTGGTTTCAGAGCCTTTATTCTTAACATGTTTTATCTTTTGATAGTCATTTTTTTTGATCTACTCTGTTAATAGCCATTCTCTACACGTTGAAAAATAGAGAGAGAAAAGAAAGCACTTACTTTGCGGAAAGAAATCAGTAAAGTATCTTCCATCTTTTGGTTTCAGAGCCTTTATTCTTAACATGTACCTGTGGGTGGTAACTGACCGCACACAACCATAGAATGCTTTGGGTTGGAAGGCACCTTTAGAGGTCATCCAGCCCAAACCCCTTCAGCGAGCAGGGACATCTTCAACTAGACTACGTTGCTCAGAGCCCCGTCTGACCTGGCCTTGAATGTTTCCAGGGATGGGGCCTCCACTGCTTCTCTGAGCCATCTGTTCCAGTGTTTCACCACTCTCATGGTAAAAAAATTCTTCCTTATATCTCGTCTAAATCTACACTCCCTTAGCTTAAAGCCATTGCTCCTTGTCCTGTCCAGCAGCACCCTGAAGACTCATTACTGAAGCTCAGAATTGCAGTATGTGGGATGAGATCCTTTCAAAGCCTGGAGGCAGAAGGCTGAGTAGGACAAAGTATGGAAGAACTGCACCCCCTGGCTCAAGCCCAGTTGTAGAGCTGTGAACAGCAGCAGGCACTGCTCCAGCCTCTTTTCACTATCAGTGCAATTTCAGTCGTGTTCAGTTTCGAAGTCCTTTTTTGCCCTTTCATACCATTGATACGAAGGACCTATTGGCTTAAAAACTGTAACTAGGAATCGCTGTGGATTTACCAAGGAGGCACAAAGGGGAGACAGACTTGTGCTATCTCCCCAGTATTTCAACAATACTGTTATCATCCATATATCTGTCTCAAAGAATTAAAAATTAGATTGACATGCATACAATGTTAAGTGCTATTAGCTAATAAATATTTTTTGAATGAAAAATATGAAAGCTACAGACTGCATATACTGCACACATGGACTTCCACATATGACTCATGGAGAACGTACTGGTGATCAGATAACTTCTGTCTTTTAATGCAAATGTCCAGTAGAAATCCGAGAGGTAAAGACTGTTGAATATATGTGTTCAGGGTGTGTCTGGCGTGTGATACAGTAGTAACATTAAGATGACTGTCGTTGTTACATTTTTTAATCACGTAGTTTGCAAGGCAAAAGCTGTAATTAGCAAGGCAATGTTTCATTTTCCGTGCTCTGGCAAGCGACACCATGGCTTTATTTTGACTTTGTTCCAACACAAATTCTTACGTTAATAGTGTATAGTAGGAGGAAATGAAGCCAAACAACGCAGATTTGCAAAATTTTCAGTACAATTCTTGTATGGTTTTCCACTTGCTTTTCAATGCTTGCTCTGCAAGGAAGTGCATTTGAGCATTTTTAAACTAAGAAAAAGGATGGTCTGAATTATTACTGTGTATGAACACACTTGGCATAATATTTTAGCTGATGTGTCATCATTATTGCTACTGTAATTATTAATTAACACTTTGAATGTCTTGAATGTATTAAGGCATAGTAAGTTTGTGTTCTGTAGACAAGGTTTAAGCTAACAAATGTTTGCGATAAATTTACAGTTGATATAAAATACAGCACCGTATTACCAAAAGTCATGATACATTTGCTACAAATATATCAGCAGCTTTAATTTGCGCTACTCTTCCTAGTTTTCATCTGATCACGCATTTATTTTGTAAGTACTGTGGTTTTTCTCTTTACATTGCTTGCAGTAACTCAGACATGAAGCCATTAATGCAATTACCGAAGCGTAAAGCAGAAAGCAAAGGACTGACTTACTTTTCAGTACGCCAGCGCAGAGTGACCCCCCAGTAAGGTCACGCTGCTCGCAGTGGCTCCTGTCCCTGGTCAGGAGAGGTCTCTGGGAGCTGGTTTTGGAACCTGGCACAAACTCACTCTGTCATGTGCTACTCAGGGAAAAGTTCAGACATTCGAATCTGGGCTCAAAACACGGGCAACAAGGGCTGAGATGCAGTTCTCTGAGAGGAGATTTATTATATATTTTTACCTGTCCCACAGAGCTCATGACTGCCTTTTTGACTGCACCTTTTAAAGTTCATGTTTGCAAGGAGCTCTTCAAGTACAAAGTAAGGTTGGGAGTGTGGTGGAGAATATCTGTATCTGGGTATGGGGTGTTCAGTGATGGCAGACATTCCAGTCTATGCTTGAGAAGATTGTAAAATTGAGACACACTGGAGCCAAGGTGGACCAATGCATTAGGATGAATAAAACCAGCCAGTCTTCATCATCAAAAATTCAAAGTGACTACTCTCACGCCTCGCCATCTTTGACTCCTCACCCTGATGGCCACAGTCAACTAGAATCAACAGACCAAAGCCTGTATGAGCTCACAGCAATGTTTGAACACACATCTCTGTATTTATATTGCCATAGTTAACGTCGGTGTCACAGCGCGTCTGTAGTTTTAGTGTACACTAGAGAGGAGCATCTGCTCTACAAACTCAGCTCCACCTTTTGCAGCAGCACCTGAAGCGCTAATGCACGTGAAGTGCTTTAACATTACCCGTGTCCAGCCCAATATTTGAAGATGTGAGGTTAGACTTTCGGTTTAGGATGAGCAGTTGTTACCATCCTGACAAAAATATTTTGCTCTTGATTTTCATTCAAGACTCTTTTTTCCCCATTTTTGCATCTGAAACTTATGCCCTTAGAACTTTACAAAATAATAATCGGCCTCCCACCACTGCCCTCTGAAATCCAAGCTCTGGCTCTCCAAGCATTTTCACAGTACGTTTCTCACAAGGCTAAGAGAGATCAACCAAAAATTGGAGACAAACCTAGCTGCATTTAATGAGCCCATCATTCATTAACATTTACATTGCCAGTTGTTTCAGTGCATTCAAAGTCAATAAAAAGGAGACAGTAAAGGAGAAAGACGTGAATGTCAGTGAGAAGCTCCAGGGCTTGATGCCATTGGCACCAGTCAGCAAACGGCAAATACCTCCAAACCTGAGAAATGCGCTCCAGGGTTGCTGAAACTGTTGGGAGAGAGAGCACTGGATGGGAGGAAAAAAGTTGTGGCCCGTCTGAACAATTGTTTTCCAGAGAACTGATGTATTTGGCAGTGGATTTAGAAGAATTAAGATGAAAAAAAGCTGTTCAGCTGAGCTTTCTGAGTAAACTGATTTTGACTAAGAACGTTATTTATGAAAATGCAAAAATGCTCTCATTGTTTCTAATGCAAACCAGCCAAATAAAAAAATCTGTGGCACAGGCAGAACAGCTTTGACCGTAAGAGTCCCAATTCCCATTTCTCCTGCTACGAGCAGTGCTGCACTTGTGACAGCGTGCCAAGTCTTCTGTTCCTAATGCTGTCTTCCTGCAACACGCAGAGGAAGTTTTGAAGGTCCCTCTGCTGCTGCAGCTGTCTTGTACTGCTGTTGCTAGGGGACCACAGCAGAGCACAGAGCCGCTGCAGAGGCTACACGGGCTGAAGTAAACCCTTAGGACCAGTTCTGGGCAGGTATCCAGAAGCCAGTGTCTTGCCAGGCTCAGAGGGCTTTTCAGACACAACAAATCTGATACCTGACACCCTTCAATTTAGGCGTGTTAACATTTAGATCGAAAAGACTGACACACAGCCACGTGTGAACACCGTCAGATGAGGGGGCAGCTCAGTTTGGGAGCTATATCCTTCTGCAGCAGTGACGCAGGCAGTGGTTAAACCAAGATATTTTTTGCTGATTAGAGACTTGCTGAGCTAATTGAATGAGCTCTGTTCAGATAAACCAGATGGAGCTGCAGGAGTCTGCACACCACTGTGGTTCTTCCTCGCCTAGTCTAAAACCACACCATTTAAATGCCTCTACGACGTGCCAGACCATCACCTATATCGTACACTTCATTGCTCGCTCTTTGCACCTCTCCCATTCCTTTCAGGTGCCATACACTTATTGATCAAAAGTCATCTGCTGGGGTTCCCCGGCTTCTGGAACTGCTTCTGTACCCCCAGGTTTTAGAAATACAGCACATCCTGTTCATAATCCCCAAAATTCAGTGGTACAATGGAATCTGCAGTGACAATCAACATCAGAACGAGTGCTGTCATATGCATATTACTGAGAAGCATTTGAAAAAAGGCTGTGTAGCCTCTATAGTTACTGTGTTTTCATACACATACAATTACATCCATTATAGAAGCCTTCCAGGTAAGGATTGTAGTTTAAGATATAAAAATAATAAAAACAGAGGATGTATGTCTTTTGGAACCATATAAAATCCAGGATGTGTCAGAACTACAACTACTGGGCTAGTTTCCCATAAAATTTACAGATATTACAAACCCCCGAAGTTTCACTCCATCCAGGGGGAAGTATATCATCTACTGCTAAGTCCTGCTCTCCAAGCAGCCTGAAGGATCGTGGAATCACAGAATGGCAGGGGTTGGAAGGGACCTCTGGGGATCATCTAGTCCAACCCCCCCCTGCCGAAGCAGGGTCACCTAGAGCAGGTTGCATAGGACCTTGTCCAGGAGGGCCTTGAATATCTCCAGAGAGGGAGACTCCACAACCTCCCTGGACAGCCTGTTCCAGTGCTCTGTCACCCTCAGAGGGAAGAAGTTCTTCCTCGTGTTCAGCTGGAACTTCCTGTGCTTCAGTTTGTGCCTGTTGCCCCTTGTCCTGTCGCTGGGCGCCACTGACAAGAGTTTGGCCCCATCCTCCTGACACCCACCCTTAAGATATTTATAGGCATTTATAAGATCCCCTCTCAGCCTTTTTTTCAGGCTGAACAAGCCCAGCTCCCTCAGCTCCTGTGCCCTCATCATCTTCCATGGCCACAATGGTCATGCTGGGTCTCCTGAGGTGTGACTGCATAGTGCCGTGGCCTTCCAAGGTCCCTCAAGACCTCCTCGAGGAAATTCAACTCAACCTCCAGCCACTTTCCTTGGAGCATTTTGGCTCTCAGACTGCTGAAGCTGTCAGAAGTAGTTTTCACCCTCTGCACTTTCCTCTGGAACAAGCTACCTCAATGCCTTAATCCTCATGTCAACTATTACAGAACTGGCAGAGCACCTGTTTTCAAAATATCATTTATTCTTTTCACGTACAAAACTCCTCATTTCAGACAGTCTAACATCAGTAAAAGGTTCTGCACAATTTTTACATGCCTGCTCTCCTCATGTCTCTTGTCTCAGCCTTCATTTACCCCATTTTCTCTTGTTTACCTATGTCACTCTTAATTGTTTTTTTTGTCTCTCTTCTCCCTGTCTTCCTGCTGGCTTCACATTTGAAATGAAAAGCAATGAAATTTGTAGGCTGGTTCTTTGATTCTACAGGAGTGGATTCCCCATGGCCTTAGAGCTGAAAGAAGGCCAACCCATCTCTTGCATGAGTCAGACTCTGCATTTTTGGCTGTACTGGAGGAGTCCATCTGAAGTCCTTAGATGAGGTTTCACACATGGTCCAGCTGGCAGCCTGCAGGCTGCAAGGTAGCTCTGCCTTCTCTGCAGTCTCTGCTCTCTGACCTTGAAGAAGGTCAGAAAATGTTGTTAGTGCACTGTGTGAAGTCCGGTGGTTAATCCCACCGTCTGCTCACACTGCAATCCAGGCGGAAGGGCAGAGGCATTAGGATGTGGCGTTAAAGGCAGGATGCATACTGCATCCCCTTAAATGTTTTTGCTGTGCCAGGTACTTATGGCTAAGTCCTGTGTGAAGTCGAGTCATTCTAATAGTTTGATGCTTCCAAAAAGGATGAACTCGCTGCAAGGCATGTACTGCTGCCGCTTCTGTCACATTGGTGCTGGTGCCAACGTGAAGCCAGTTCAGTTCCATCAGCTGGCAAAAGCCCAGGTTTTGATGGGTGCGTTCTGTAAACTCTGTGAGTTGAACCTGCTCATGGGTCAGGTGAGAGCAAAGGACCAGAAGTTGTGTCTGGGAAGCGGAGGGGATGTGGGAAGGTAAGGGAGCACCCTCCTTGTTGGCAATGAGCTGCTACATCGGTGCTGCCATGCTGCAGAACACCCTTGCTGCAGCTGCAAGGCACATCGCTGCACTCACTGGCGCTGCCACCTCAGGCACAAGCGAGTCCAAAAGCTGGTATCCACGGAACCCTGTGTAGGGGAAGACGGCGATGCGAAATGGAGGGAGGTGTTTGAGCACGTCAGCTGTCACGTTTCCCCAGGAGCCCAGGGTGTCTATCACTGCAGTCTGTGCCTGTTCAGCCCCTGGAAGACACTGCTTTCCCGCTCTGTCAGACTTTGTTACTGCAAGTGAGTGGAGATGTGAATTCCTACCTGTGGCTGCTGCTTTGCAGGAGTTTGACATTGGCAAGTGCACACTAAAGATCCTGAGCGACTTGACCAAGACGTGTTTTCCGTGACAGATGACTACCACGAGTACAAAATCCTACAGCTGTTTTCCCCTGCTGTGCAGAATAACCCATCTTGCTCAAGGTTAACAGCAATCAGCTCATCTTGGCCAAACACAGTGTTAGTTCTGGGCCCCTGGTGTTGTCATGCTGTGAATCGGCAGGTCTGGAAAGCAAGAAAGTACTTCTTCAGAAAGCATCCTATCTTTTCAAAACCTTTTAATTTTTTAAAAATTGTGATGTTACTTAAATGCTTAATTTTACAAAATTTTGTGAAGCACATTTGTAAATTTAAAAAGAAGAAAATGCTATTCAAACGCTGATAGGAGAAGCTAGGTTACCCAAAGCCAGACTGCGGTAAACAGAAGAAAAGCTGGATTATTTAGGTATTGATTTAATGTGAAGTATTCTGCAAAGACTATGGGAAAATGATCAATGGGAATCGCAAAGAGAATAGTGAGGCTCCTTTAAAAAGTAACAGCACTGAAAGTTTGAAATTTTCCTGTGTAGGCTGTTTTTACATGTGTTTTGATCGGCATAAATCCTGTACTGTGAAGGACATGGCTCGGGGTCACGTGCTGCCACATCTCACTGTCCATCGTCTTGTATGGGGCACATTTCTGTTATCACAGAACTATTTCAACTGCACACTGAATGTACCATGTTCTTTGGTGTCACACTGACCTCTGTCCTTCATTCAACACTGAATCACCTCCTCTTGCGGAAAAGGTTAGGCCGTATCTTACACCACGTGCTGCCTGGTTTTCAGTAGGGCGTAGAAACACGCTTGCTTTTCTTTGTGTTGCATCTGCTAGCATTCAGATTGGCATGCCAATCCAGCTGCCACTTGTTTAGGTGCAGTGCTATGTTGGACAAAAGCCTCTGTGAAGCAACTGAGGCTGATCTTTATTTGGCAAGCGGTCAGAGGACAACAGCCGCCTTCTCAGATCGCCTGCTGAGGTTGGAAAGTATTGTATAGTAGTGAACAGCCTGCTGTAGTGCTTCCTATCTGAGAATCTTTAACAGCCTTTCATTTGCTCATTCAAATAACATCAAATCCAACACCGTAACATACATAGGAATTATTATCTTTGTAGGGAGTCTCAGAAATGAAATCAATTTCCCAGGACCTGCTGGAAGATTGCAACACTTTCGGAAAATTTTGTCTGGATTGCAGGTTTACATTTACTAGAATTGCCTTGCTGGGAACTCATGCTGTATGACTCTCTCATCCACTTAAAGTCCAAAACTGTCCTCAGTTCCTTCACCCTCTACATGGTAAAAGCAAATAACGTGCTGCTTTTCTATCCACAAAATGAGGATACGATAAAGACCTTTGGCTCTTGCCAATTCCAGAGCTCAAATGAGATTATCCAAGAATATTAACAAAAAGGCTACCAAATAGCATTTACTGTTATTCCTGCTTTCACTTTCCTTTCTCCTTGAACTCTGCACAGCAGAGTCTGTTACCGAGTTAGAAACCGTAAGATGTGTTGTCACTGTACGCCTGTATGACATATGCTAGAAGCTGGAGCAGGAAATGTCACTGAATTACAGAAAAAAAGGGTTGGAAAGGTGCTTGAGAGTCCATCCCCATGCTTGGGCTGGATCATCCAGACTGAAACTACTCCTGAGAAACAGCTGCTTATCAGTTTTTAAAAGCTTGTGATAACGAAGGCACTGCGGGCTCCCCAGTCAGCCTCACCTAGCACTGTCCATACCACTAGAAAGTCTGTTCTAATGTCTAATGCCAGTGGTGGAGAACAGGTAATTCCTTTCCTCTGTATGGCCACCTTTCGGTCTAGAAGATTATGTTAACCTCAATGTTTTCTAAAATAAACAAGCCTACTTCTTTCACTCTCTCCTTGCAGATTGTGTTTTGTATCCCTAGCCTTGTTCTCCTAACACCTCTCTACAGCCCTCCTCAAGTGCATCCCACATAGCTGGACGTGGTGCTCCGGCTGAGGCTTTGCCCCTGGCAAACACAATGGAAGGACTATTTAACATGTCTTGTATTTTTACACATGCCAATATCACGTTGAGTGTTTTTTTTTCTCCAACAAAGTCTTCTGCTGTATGACTATGGGTCAGATTAACTCCTTCTCAGACAGAAAGTGCAAACACCAAAGATGAGGAGGCTGTGCCAGGGCAGGGACCTGTTGACTTCGTGTGCCAGACCTGCTTTGACCATGCAGCCAATGGGACCCGAACAAAGCAGATGAATTATGTGATTAGTAATTATGAAAGTTTCCAAGGGATATAGGAAACTCTCCAGTCGTTACCACTGGTGACAAAACGACAAGGCAGTTTGAATAATGCCCATAACCTCTGGGTCACTTTGCTAACAGTTCATTTAAGCAGCAGGACACGAGGCAAAACTGTCTTCACCACTGCAGCAACCAGAAGATAAATTATTTACCATTGTAAGTAGTAGTGGAAACAGTGAAACAGGAATCAATGCACAAAAACCAGAATTCTCTGGTACAACTGTTTGAGGGTGGCCCTCTCTTGTTTAAAAAGAAACAGAAAAAATGCATGAGAAAATTCAGGAGCAGTAAGGTTAGGGGTCTGGGAACTAATTAGTTAAACCTTAGCCCTACGCAACCTAGCAGGAAAGAACTGGCTTTGAACAAAACTGTTTTAAGACTGTGCAACCAGTAGCACACCAGTCACACATGGATTGATCAGAGAAATGTGAAAAGATGCTGAGCACCAAATTCAACTGCTGATATGGCACTGCTGTCAGGCTCAAGGCAGCTTGCCAAAAATAGTCTGTTGATAAAAGCATTATGTATCTCGTAATGTGAATCAGGTTGAAAATACAAGAAAAGAGGTTATTCAGAGGATCCATCCAAAAGTCACTACAAGTAACAAAAGTAAGCCTGAATTCCTTTTTATTCAGAAGTANGTGGTTAAGTACTAACAGGTAATTGAGAAATGTGATCAGGTGCAAGCTGTAATGTGTGAGCAGGAACTGGTTTGCATCAGAGATAATAAAAACCAGCTGCCTGCAGAAGGAGCTGGCCAAACTCCAAGGACAACTTAAGGTCAAACTGGAACTGAAGTCCTTCGTAAAAGCAGATGGAAATTTGGGAAGTCAGAAGACAGAAGTGGCTGTCCTGCAAAATCACTCTGTGTTAGTCCAAATTACCTCTGTGCAAAAAGAAAGAAAGGAGCCGTTCAAAGCTTACCCCAAATAAGATCCTCCCCAGTGCAGATACAAAACCTGGAAAGTACTAGGCAGTTACTAGGAGTTTTGGGAGGGGATCTGAACATAAGTACCAACTCTGAGGTGTGAGTTTGCACCTACCTCCTGAGAGGCCCATCTGCAAAGACAACTGTGCAACAGTGCGCTTGGGGCATGAGCTCTGTGGGCTACCCATGCCGTAACAACTGAAATGTAAAATTTCGGGGGGGGGAGGTATCTGCAGTGGACTTGGATGGTTGGAGAGAACCGTTTTCACTGTATGAAGCATTTACAGCACAGTGGGACCCAAACTTTGGATTCCTCATGTTTTATTGACAAATTCATGTAAAGACATAGCCAGCTTCTTAATGAGAGCTGAATGGGCATTATCCCCTTCCTCCCCCAGCAGGCAAGCTTAAATAAAGTTTCTCAGCTGCCAACCTTGCCCTGAGATTAGCAAGGGGGGCAACACCGCAGGATGTTTCGACCTTTCAGGGGTAAGGCATGCCATCCACTTGCGAGGCAGCAGAGTGACAGCAGCAGCAGGGCTGCACTGTGGGGGTAGATCCTACAAGCACATGGGGGTAGGCCCTGCAAGCACGCCTGGCAGCTCTTCAGTCAGAGAGGGAAAGCACCGAGTTGCCAGAACAGGCTGCCTTCACAGGCAGAGAAAGAGCTAATTTCAACTAATTCACAGGGAGTCCTGGGCTCTGAACCAAGGGAATGGACTCATTCTGGTTCTCATCCGTTCTTCGTGGACTGGTCACTGCTACCTGTACAGTGGCTGAGACCTGCCCTTTTGGATAGCCCTAGCGTTCCTCCACTAGCCAGGCAATGTTATGGTGGCCACAGCCGATATCTCACACAGCACATTGCGATCCGTCTGGAAGGGCACTGGATATACATTTACAAAGCAATGTAAAGCTTACATACCGAGTGTGTATTTTCAGCACTGGTAATGCAAAGAAACATAGAATTGCACAAAGCTCCATAATCATAGAATCAGAATGGTTTGGGTTGGAAGGAACCTTATAGGTCACCTTATAGGTCATCTCGTTCTAGCCCCTCTGCCATGGGCAGGGACACCTTCCACCAGACCAGGTTGCTCAAAGCCCCGTCCAACCTGGCCTTGAACACTGCCAGGGAGGGGGCAGCCACAGCTTCTCTGGGCAACCTGTGCCAGTGCCTCACC
>Ga0065711_1035813_pt1 | contig 21803 bp, 16 predicted proteins | sample Hoacrofraction12_FD_59098 | JGI IMG/M metagenome (GOLD analysis project Ga0065711, IMG submission 59098) | Hoatzin crop microbial communities from Cojedes, Venezuela - Epithelial fraction 12 v2 (version 2) | ecosystem: Host-associated > Birds > Digestive system > Esophagus > Crop | place... | reverse complement strand
GGCCCCATCCTCCTGACACCCACCCTTCAGATATTTATAAGCATTTATTAGGTCCCCTCGCAGCCTTCTCTTCTTCAGGCTGAACAACCCCAGCTCCCTCAGCCTCTCCTTGTAGGGGAGATGTTCCAGTCCCCTCATCATCCTTGTAGCCTTTTATCCCTCTCTGTGGTTAATGGGAGTTATAAATATGTGCAGGTAGCTACATAACTGGAGTGACAGGTTTGTTTTGGATATTCAGCAAGTGTCTACAGTTTGAAAAGAGCCTTCGTTAATTGCTAAGTCAGGAAAACTACTTCCCCTCTTGGTTATCTCAGAGAAAAAAGAAAAGTTGTGCAGATGCATCAGGAGAACTTGCAGAGGTGTCGCTAGGGCTGATGCGTAAGGAATGGGGTGATGCTGCTGTTTCAGCTTGTTAGCCAACTACAGCAACACATTGTGAGCTGCAGCAACCTGCAGGCAGTTGTGATGGGGACAGAGGAGTGACAGGGGTCTCCTGACAAGTGCCCGCGGGCTAGAATAGTCCACACTCTCTCTTTTATCTGTATATTTTTTAATTCAAATGAAGGTGCATCCTTGCCAGCAGTCAGTATCAGTTGTGGTGACTGTTCAGGTTTATTCAAGCAGCCTCCCAGCAGCGGCCTGTACTTGGCTTGTGGCACCACAGGCTTCTGACCCGTCTGTGCTACCAAGTCTCGGCGAGGGGATTTTGACCATGTGCTGGTTTGGTGAGTGGTACTGTTACTGGGGTTGCTCTCGGAGAGGCTAAACCTCATGCAGCCCCATGCTGCAGCACGATCCACTGGTGCAGTGCCATGGCTGACTATAGAGTCTTTACTCTAATTTCCTTAATTCATTATTTCTTTGCGACATGCTGCTACTGAAAGATGTGTCTGTGGGCTGAACTGCCCGTCGTTCAGTGTTGTAACATACGTGCTGCCATATCTACATCAGAAGCCAACTTTCTACAGCTGTTAAAACCTAGAATTTTCAAAGTCTCCCTGGCTCCTGAATATCGCATGAAATTAGCTGAAATCTTTTGTCCTGTTTATTTTTGATTTGAAGGCTGTGAAAATATGGGCAAAACAGTCTGTTCTCCATAAAGTGATGATTTGCCATGATGTTTGCTCAGTGCTTTCCACTAGAAAGGCACCAAAAGTATTTTTAAAACAAAGGCTTCTGAGAAAACATGGGTAGAGAGTGGAAAGGGAACCAGTTTTCCAAAGAGCAACGTGCTAGGGACGTGTTGGCTGTGATGGACTATAAGCATTATTCAGTTCATGTGTTACTTACATGTACTGTAAGATAATCCTGTGCTTTCACATCTCTGGCGTTGCCACCAGCACGGCAGTAGGGAAGAGTCTGAAGAGCTGGCCTGGAGCGTCATGGCATTAGGTACGTCCTGTGCATAATACTAAGTACGTTACCCCAACATTAACCTACTCTGACTGATATGCAGGTCATAAATAGGGCGTTGTTTGGGGTTTGTAGCATGAGTCTTTGCTGAGGATGATGTGGACAGGCTCTGGGCTGGTTGGTTTGAGGGCCGCTTCCATTGTTGAAAGATCTGCACTGGCACTTGCGTCTGTGTTTGGGGGAGTAATTGAGATTCTGTGCTGTCTCCCCCATGTAATGCAAACAGCACTCTAATTAAAAGGCAATTGGTGTCTAGCAGCAACAGGGGAGAAGCGGCATATACCTCTCCAATTGTTCTCATGCAGTTAATTTTCTTTCCTTCAATGCTTTGTCCTTGTGTGTATTTGTTTCCAGTCTTACATGAGACATCAAAGAACAGCAGACAGTGTAAATTGGGCTGTTGGATGGAGGTTATTACTTTTTTTTTTTCCTTTAATTTTCCTTTCAGGAGGCTTTAAGGTTTTGGGCTCCCGGCAGATCCCACCCCTGACTTCCCTTGAGCTGTGGAGCAATGAGAAATAACCACCTTCCCCCCATAAAGCAGACTAATGAGACCACTTCAGAACCTTAACCAAACACAGCCCTTTCTGTGGATGCAAAAGCCACCCACTGCCTGCCACTGACAGATGCAGAAGCGAGTGTGCGCGCACCGGATTAGATGCCCCCTTTGCGATCTCATTTCAGTAGCAGGGAAGCAGTTCTGTCAGTGGCTCCTCTAATCCTGCAAGCACAATTCCTGTGTGACAAGAGCCTGAAAGTGTAAATTGAAGATTGTCACAGAGCAAAGATGCCAAATCACTCTAACATTAGGGCCTCCTTGCAAAGCTCATGGAAACCATCTTTTAACATGGAGGATGGCTTTCTGTGGGTATTTGTTCTGGTGTTGAAAGAGGCATTTGTATAAAATGTTCAAGAGTTGTTCTGAAATTACTACAGAGCTACTCACAGAAAAGCAAACTGAACATGGAAAGGGTGTTCATTTCTTCATTCCAGTTCATTCTGTGCTGCTGAAAGGTAGCCCTGTCCAATTGATTTTTGGACCATATGAACTGTATTGGTCATCATTTTCCAGATGTCGGATATTTTTTCATGTTTTATCATGGGATTACTCTTACTGCACATCTTGGAAAATGAGTGGAAAGCTAAGTCCTATCCTCTTAAGTGTGCTCTTTCTCATCCCACAAATAGATCTTGATTCTGTTTTCCCTTTCGTCCTTTAGCCCTTCCTTTCAAGAAGATAAGGGAAAGTTGCGCAGGTTTCATGCTCTTTTACTTGATGGAGCTAAGCCATTGACTCATCAGGCAGTAGGCACTATGTGATACTTGAGAAGAGAGGAGCGAGGTTACAGGCAAATGTCCCTGACAAACTGGTGTCAGTGTCCATCCCCCATTGCAGAGGACTCTGCTTGTTTTTTTGTAATAAGAGAAAAAGATTAAAACAGCTGCAAAAAGAACCAGTTTCTGAAAAGGTGAATAAAATTGTTAGCTTATTAAGTATATTAACTGTAGTGTAGCTCATTGGGGGATTTCTTGTCAGCTTGAATAGAAAACTGAAAACAAGTACTGAATAAATTCGGTGATGCCTTGCGCATGAAAGGTTTTGAAAGCACTTCAGTAATCTGGGATATCAGCAGTGCCTCCTCTCCCTGCTGACTTGCAGCTGTGGAGGCAGTGTGCTCTGCTCTTGCTACGCTTGCCGAGCCCAGCTGGGTGAACTTCACAACTGTCCCCACAGAGCATCGTGAGTCCAGGGTGATACGTGCCTTGTGAGAGCCTGGAGTCAGGCAAGAACTTGGAATGTAAATGCCAGAACTAGAATTGTCCCAACCCTGATGTGAGACTCCTAAATAAATACTGAAGGAAAACCTCAGGTTTTTCTTGGGGTGAGCTGAAGCCTCCATCCTTCCTGTCAGCTAAGTGAAATTTCTCAGTTTGTTTTCCACACGGATTGTTATTTTCCCCTCTAACAGCAGCAGTGAAATGCAGAAGCATTTTAGGAATGCATCTTCCAAAGTGCTCTTGAAAGCAGAAAGATTTATGTGTAAGGAGTGGTGGCGGGCAGAGGGAAGAGGACAGGAACATTTATTCAACCATCATGGGACCAAAGGGCTTTTGAGAGCTTGCAGACTGTTTCAAAAGAAAGGTGCACCACATGTAAAGGCTGGATTCTGGATTCATCCCTCTTTAAGGCGCCGATAGCGTTGACCTCTGTGGAAACATCTTCATCACAGTTGCAGGGCTCAGCCTTTGATGTGCTCGAGTCTTTTGGGAGTCTCTGTAAAATAGGAGAGTTATGCTATTGCTGTCTTCTCTTTGACTGCGTCCTTTCCAGATCCTGACTATGTGTGCAGCTCTGAATGGAACATGGTATTGTCTGCTTGTTACAGGAAGGTGTTGACTCTCAAGGGAGCAGCTCTAATGGATTTTTTCCCAGTGAAAGCTGCAGGCCATTCTGGATGCTGCTAGGTGAATTGCGCTGGGGTTTGTAGCAGCTTGCTTTATTTTTTTTTTTCCAGCAGGCAGCAGTGACAAGTTGTGTATAAATGGAGGGGTATCATTTATCCTCATCTGAAGGGGGTGCAAATCAATAACACAGTCAGCTGCTTACTATAAATACAACAAATTGCCAAATCTTTGGTGCTGCTGTTACAAATTTCCCACGGGTCCACAGCAGGGGAGGAAAGAGATGGTCAAAAAGCCATTTTTGTCTGGTTTTTGAAGGCCAGGTTCTTTCCTCATGCAGCAGTAACAGTTGTTACAGAGCACACCACATTCTGCTGGCTCATTCAGTCAATTATACCCTGGCAGTGCAGTCCTACAGGAGGGCTCTCACCTCCTTCGTGGAGTATCACAAGTTCCTGTTAAGGCTTTTTGCTTATAACTCTGAAGCAGTTAAAGCAGTAGGGTGTCAGGAGGAGAATCAGCAGCAAGGAGAGTCCACATGTGGCGGTTAGTAAGGGGCTGCACTGGAGTGAAAAAAAGCAAGCTGTGAGGTCAGAGATGCTGTTTCATGTGTGGTGAAATAGCAGCTCCCCCCTGTCCATGCTCCCTTCTCTGGTCTGCGCAGTGGCTGGTCGCAGGATTTTTCAGCATCTGGGGTTTGTCTGATATGACTCTGTTTTTATTTTTTTCTTCACTTGGTCGAGCTGCTTCTGGCATGGTGTTGACATCACATTAGTGTCCAGTGTCACCATGGAAATCAGCTGCTGAAGGGAGCTGGTGGCAATCACAGTGAATAATGCTGCCTTTTCTTTTGTGGCTTTTTGGGGGTTTTTTTCCCACTTTTCACATGGGTTCTCATCTCTGCCTGTCAGCTATTTAATTGCAAGTCTACAGCTGTACTAATTCTTCCTGCTTTCCAGGTAAAGCAGCTCCATGGAGCGTTGGTGCCCTGCAAGATGGCATTCTGCTGTCGAGGGACCTGCTGAAGCCATAACTGTGAAAGGGGAGGCTTTCATCTCTGCAGCATTACAACCAAGCCTCGCCTCGCCTCACCTCCTTGAGGTGCTGTTTGGACAGCAGGCTATGGATCTTCTGACCAAAATGTCGCCATTCGGTTCCCTGGTTTCCAAACTGCTGTGCTGGAATGACCAGAGTTCCTCTTAGCAAACTCAGCGCTCTCTTGCTTTGGAGGGCTGCGGTGTCACTAACGCCTGAAAAGCAGCAGCCCTGCGTACCGACTTGCAGCTCACTGTGCTCTAAAGAAGTTTTGCGGAAGGAAGAAGAAAAGGGAGATTAAACCAAGCTGCCCCAAGGACTTATTTTCTAAAATCCTAATTCAATACTTCAGTCACTGTTAAACTTTGGTCATTGTTAAACAGATTGTGTTTAAAAAAAAAAAATATCAAGAGGTTTATTTTTCTGAGCCTTACAGAAGGGATTTCTGATATTAAGTGGTAAATATGTAAGCCATGCTGAAATGCCACACTGTATGTTTAGGATTGTTGGGGGGGGTGTGTGTGAGGGGTTGACTCATGCAGAAAATTTTTCTTGACTTGCTACTGATTTTTTTTAAAACAACACTTGCACTAAGCTTTCATGATGACACTCTCATTGTCCTAAGGAGCTCTGATCAGACCAGCTTCAATAAATGAAACCACAGGGAAATAGGAAGAATCAGACATGCCCTAAACCATAACAGTCTTGGATTAAAGAAGATATATTTTTGTAATTTTCTGTCCTTCCACAGGGAGTAAAAACAGTGTTTTGTATTGTCCTGTGCTGACTGTAACTTGTCTACAATTCATCTATATTAGCTTTTTTCCTAAGCATGTGGAATGATTAGATTGCAGAAAGAACACCTCTTATTTTTCATGTGGAAGCTTCATGTAAGTGATCTCAATCTGTATCAAACTGGAAGTTTTTCCCTGCCACCTGCTTGACAAATCCCATTTAACTGAAGGATGTGTTTTTAACCATCGTTCCCTGCTGTGCTTTGTGCTGCAAAGGTCGGAGCTGTGGGATGACACTATGAGAATTAGATTGCTGCGTCGGGTTGGATTGGGTTTAGGAGACCGCAAGCGTGTACACTTCCCAGGCCATTCTGGGAAAGGGCAAACCTAACTGGTTTAGTTTCTTTACTTTGTGGTTTTCCTGTAAAGTAACCACAGATGCAGTTCAGATTCCTCTTTGAGATGTTTCTTTTCTGTTTACTGGACCCATTAACACCTTTTATTTGGGGTTTTTAAGCTGGCTGGAACCTTACTTTTCTTGGGGAATGAATGTTTTCCGATATTTTTTTGATTGTCTCACTGTTTGCTTGACCGTCTACTAGTCTCCTGCAGTTACAACCCCTCAAGGAGACTGCAGAATATCTGGCAAAGCACCATCCTTGCAGGGAGCTGCCAGTTTTGGGGTTTTGGTTTTTTGTTTTTTTTTTTCTTTGAAGGCCAATTGCGGTTTGAGGCTTGCTGAGAACACTGAACTGCTTTGTCATGATACCATGACCTACACCAGTTCTGCGTGGTTCCCTTGGGCCCTACAGTCAGGAAAAGGAGGTGAAGGGGAAATTTTTTTTTTTTCTCTTAAGTTTTCTTTCTAGCAGCCTTGTGCTTTCATCAAAGAATCTCTGATAACACAGCTTGCTTTCCCTAGCCATGACTCAGCAAAGGCTTTGCAAACAACCCGCTCAGCCTGGATGGAAAAAGTCCCACAGCAGACTGTTGTGTTAATATTAGTCATCAAGGCAGTATAAAACTGCTGTGTTATTTTCATTCATGGAATGAATTTGAGTCATTCCATATTACCGTTACTAAGCAATATTTAACTTGTCAGCTGTGAGGTGAGGATGGGCCGAGAGGTTGTGTCCTGGCCAGTGAGAATCGCAGGGACCAGGATGTTGAACGGTGCTGCGGGTAGAGATAGAGGAGATCTGGGACTCTTTCCCTGCCTGGGTAAAACAGGTTTCAGTCTCAGACTGGATGATTCTGAAGGAAACAGTGTGTTGTTCAGGACTAAAGTACTTTGAAGGCCAGGAGTTGGACTGCTTAGGGAGACTGAGTCCTTCTGAAGTCAAAGAAGTGGCGATGCTAAGAGGAGAGAGAGAGGTAAAAAGCTTTTGTTTGCATTTGCGGAAGGAGGCGATGGAGTGAGCTGGCTGCCCTGTCTGAGCAGACACCGTGGCAACATGTTCGCGTCCACTCTTCTACCAGAATTAAGCTGAGCGTCAGGCATGCTGGAAGAGTGGTGGAAAGGGAATGAAACCTTCTCTGTGCACAAAAGAAAGGAGAGGCCAAGTTACGTAGGAGAGAGTAGAGAGGTAAAGGTGCATAAAGGGCACTTCTCCTTTCCAAGGTTCAGTCCTCGAAATCGGGAGTTTTTCCACCAGGTTCAGGTCACTTGCTGAGTTAGGCTGGCAAGGGCCATCAAGTTTCCTTGCTTGTGGCTATAAGATCTCACCGTTCCCATAACGTGGCCAGATGTCCATGGCAGACAGGGACTGGGTATTTAAGATGTTGAAGATGGAGGCGCCCCACCGCTGCTGGGGTGCTCTGGCTCTTTGGGGAGGTCTCAAACCGCATCCCGTAAGCTAAACAGGACTTGCAGGGAAGCAGCAGCTGCTTGGTGGAAATAAAAGGCCAACCTCGCCAGTTGCTCATGGTCATGAAAATAGTCCAAATGCTTTGTTTGATACTTGTTTGCTGTTGCAAATGTGAGGCAATGTTTACCTCTACAAAAGTTGCTGTATGTGATTTAAAGTGTCTGGTTAAATATTCTATAGCTATATTTAGTTAAGAATTTAAGAGCACTTGACGTGACTCATCTAATAGTATATATATGAATATTTTTTTAATGGTAGGAATTAGTTTAAAACATAGGTTTAATAATTTGGACTGTTTGGTTCAGGTAGTTGTAGGAGTTCATTGGAGAAGAAATAGCCATTAACCACTACATGAATGTTTTACCTTAATGTTTTGTGTATCTTACACTGCAGAGTTAATCTCATTGTGACTGTAATGTGTCTTAGTATCTGCTGCTATTTTGTGTTGCATAGTCAAACTCGCTTTGTTCAAGAGCATTTTTAAAGGCTTTTTTGTTACAGAAAATGAAAAGAGAAATGTTACTACAGATGTCTGCCTGTCGCTCGCTCGTTGCTTACAAAATCTACCGACTTGTAGCAGAGTCACAGTGAGCAAATCAGAGGCGTTCCTATTTGCACGTGCTGTGCTGCGGAGGAGAAACCCGGCACAGAATTGCAGCCTCTTTACTCCAACCACAGCCCTGTCGCTGGAGGTCACATTTGAGAAGCCAGAAGTTGGTGTGCCGTGCTTGCCTACGGAATTCAGCCACAAGTATGCAGATAGCTTTGTATTTGAGATTTTTGTTGGTTTGTTTTTCCTTTTTTTCCCCCAGGAAGATGTGGAGATGACTTCAGATGCTTGTTTAGTGCACTAACTTGCGCTATCCTAATGTTTATCCTAAGCCCAAACTGACTTGCAGAAGTCTACAAGCACTAATGAAGCTTGAACACACAAGCGCTAATGCATCCGAACGTTTTGTTCGTGCCTGTTCCCTCTAACTCACTGTCCGTGGTGTAATCTCTGCAGGGCGCCAGGCTGTGGTTTTCATTAAGGATTTTTGCTTGTTAGATCCGGGTTTCTGCTGCTGCAGTTTTTGTGTGAGGAGTTACCAGGACCGTGCATTTTGTTCTGTGCAGTTGCTTGAACTTTGTTTAAAAATGTTTGAGAGAATTTGTCATTGTGACCAAAGCTTCTTTTTAAGAAAAAATGGTAAGACAAGTTTGAATGGACTTCTCATGTTTCAATAGAAACTGCCATTATTAAACATGTTCTTGAAATCCCCCTTTGTGTTTTATGTTATCTTTAGGGAGCGAATGGGAAAGGGGCTGCTAAGTTTGGCGCGTTTGAGAGCGCCTTGCGTGAGTGGAGGCCTGCGAGTCCCTGCAGTGCTGCAGATCCCTTTGTCCTGTGGACCAGGGCATGACAAGGGCAAAAACTCATTACAGCAGCACGGAAGAGGAATATGTTTAATCACACAAAGTCCTCATCAAGAAGCTAGGCCTACGCCTGGATTAAAAAGGTAAAACACTCTGCAGTAGGGAAGCTGTCTCGGTACCTTTGACTACAACCGTGCTCGGTCCCGTGGAGCCCACAAATGGCAGACCTGTTCTCCAGACTCCGAGCCCAGCTGAGCGAACCAAGGCACATCCCGGGGCAGCCAGGCCCCACCGCAGCCGGTAAGCAGGCTGCCTTCCGCTCCAGTCTTTGTGACCCAAGTTCCCTGTCTGAAACAATTTTGGCTTGTGGCTTTCAGGGCGTGGCGAGATGCTAAAGGGCTGGAGATAAGGATCAGGGCAATCTGAGGCTTGCTTGGTTTTTGTGCACATTTTAGCAGGACTCTGAAGACTGTTTTCCTCTTGCACTATTTTTGCATGGAGTGCAGAAGTCCTGATCCCTGGAGCATCTACAGGACAGACTGATCCAGTACCCTGTGCATGAATTGGCTCTGCCTCTCTCCTCTCTCTCGTACCACGCGATTGCTCCTGCCTTGTCTCTTCAGTAACAGTCCAAGAGTAATTCAGCTCTTCAGACAAAAGGCAGCTGCCGTCCAGTTGGTACCTTTTTAAATTATGTCCTGCCAGTAAAGTAAAGCTTAATCTAATTCAAAATATTTGTCAAAATGCTGTCAGGCTTCAGCCCCGAGCCAGCTGCTGTGCAGCAAAGCTGCTTTGTGCAGGAAGCTCAAGACCCATCAAGGTGAGCCCTAAGCTAACACCGAGCTGTGGCCAAGCAGGACAGGCTCCCCTTAGCACAGGCTGCAAAGGGAAGATGCCCTGTAATGGCTGTGATCTCCAGGTTACCTTTCTGATGGGATCTCAAGTGGAAGATGAGCAAATGACCAAAAATCTGATGTAGAAGTAAAAGCTGAAAAGCTAGAGCTTGATGAAGACTGTTGCAGCTGGGCCACTGGGAAGAAAGGGCAAGGCTCATTTTAGCCCTTTCTGAGTTTTGAAACGGGGGAAGCCTGAAGCTAAGACTAAATTCTTGCAGAAGAAAGATTTTCTCAGACATGTTTTCAGATACTTTTTTTTTTTTCCTAATGGATCCTATTAAGGGGTTATTTCTCCAGTGTCTAGAAGAGTTCTGCATGGGCCAGTGTATAACACTACTTCCCCTCTCTCCTGTACGTGGCTGTTGCCACCTTCGTACAAGCTGCTGCTCTTACTAGCAACTGCGTGGTTAACGGAACAGGGCTGTCAAATACACATTTATAGCCCTGGGAAAGGGAGGGGGTGCCTGCCTTGTGTCTCTGAGTGTCAGTGATCTTTGGATGTCTTGATAATGGTAACTGCAAAATTGTCATCAGTGTTTGGCAAGTGCCATCAGAGAGACGTTAGCTTCACACTGAGATGATTTGAATTATGCCTGTCAATGAGCTCTATTAAGAGTATGAAGCAGGAATAGCTCTAATTGCTTAAGACCGAGTAGTCTGTAACTAGGCTGCACAAAAACATCGTTGAAAATAGTTCATCTCCCTATCAGCTGGCAGTTACCATTTTCTAAGAGACCAGAAACTCTTCTAGCTCTGGTTTCTAACAGACATCTACTCCTCTGAGCTCAGCCATCTAAGCTCCTGCTTGGCTTCCTTCTCTAGTGACCGCTTGCTCATGGCATGTTAAATGAGCTGAATATAATTCAAAACAGCACTTCTATCTCATGAAAAACAACTCTTCAGTTCAAGAAAGCAATATGGAAGGGGTGGCCATTGCTGCTAAAGCTAAGCAGCAAAAGGGCTTAAAAATCCAGATGTGGTTTTTGATGCCTTACGAGGCATAAAGCTTGTTTCTCAGCTTTTCGCTCCCCTCATGATGGTTTCTCACAAGCCATCTTGCTCAGTCACTTCCCTCCCTGCTGGGGGACCGGCAGCAAGAGGGAGCCGGGCTCCAAGGGCAGAACCTGCTCAGGCTGCGGGTGGACAAGGCAAGGGGAGGCAGGTTCTGAGGGAGCTTCAGCCAGCCTGTTCAATCTCTAGTTTGGAAGAGACTGCAATCTTAAATGCCAGCCTGCGACAGCTGCCAGCCCTGGCTTGCGAGTACACTCCTAGTTGTTGCCTGTCACTGCCCGCTCCATCCCTCCCAGTGATGGAGGGAACCCACTGCTCTGCACGTGAAGCAAGGACTAGGGCTCCCTGGCCAGGGTTGCAGCTCTGTACTGTGCAGATGGGAGGCTGCTGGTTTGAAAGATGATGGTGGATAAAGATCAGATGACCTACTGCACTGTTTCAGCCAGGTCGATTCATTTTAGGGCTTTTATATGAAGAGTAACACGTATCATCTACTGAAAGCTCTTCCCAACTCCTCTGGGCTTCTTATTCTGGCTCTTTCTTGAAAATTTAATTCAATGTATGTGTTGTTATTCTGGCCTCTCAACAGTTTAGCAACAGATACCTGCTCAGGACCTTTACCAGTTCCAAAACCCAAACGAGACAGTTTGGCCATCTTCTCTGACCTGTGTTCAGCAGCACAGAGCACCCTTGGGGACTCCTCCGCCAAGTCTAACAGCCAGAGAAATAACTCTGGCAGCACTCCCATGCACACATAGGGCGGGAGAGCAACTCGCTCCGGGCTGTAGTATCAGAGCGCCAAACCCTCTTCTCCAGACTTGCTGGCCCTGCTCATAGTGAATCCTCAGCTGGCAGTTTCAAGGGTGCGTTTCTCACCAGGTAACAAGGATATTTTGCTGCCCTGAGTCTGTTAGAGGAGATACGAGGGGGCCTGGGTTGATGTGGCTGATCCTTACCAGCTCTGATGCCAGCCCAGAATAATCACTGCACTGCTGCTGAGCCAAAACAAATAAAATGTTTCCAATCATCATCCGTTCCTTGAGGCATCACTTCTAAAACCTTTGCCTCCTCCCTCAGCTGTTCCCCCCTCTCTCCGTGAGTTTCCAGGCTGCCTCTGCCCTGATGCAAACATATTTAGCTGAAAAGAAGCTCTTCTTTGCAGACACTTTTCTCTTCTCCTACCCTCAATTCGTAAAGGTTTCATCTCAGGTCAAGAACAGTCGACACTTCCCCACTTCATTTCTGCCTGGCTGTCAGCAGAGGTGTCTGGGCAGCGCTTTTTGGGCAGTGTCTGAAATTACTCAGCTCTCTCCCTCTCCTTGCGTGAGGACTCCTGCAGTACAGATCTCGGTGCCATCACGATGTTTCTCAGGTAAACAGAACAAACAGCCTGCTTAGGGAATTTCTCCTGTTTCCTTTCCTTCATCTGATAAATTTTTTTGTTGGGTCAGACCAATTCCTCTTGTTGATGGTGAAGCAATGCTGCCGAAGCTCAGCAAGTGAACACCACCCAGCTTCCTCTGGTATTTCTACCACCACCTTCCCAGTTACCTTACCCCCATGCCCAGTCATTGTGGGTTACCTGCAGTTACAGATTAGCAATGCCCTTGTGGACAAAGCTATGACGAAGGGGAAATGGGGCTGTTTCTTTTAGACTAACGAGGCAAAACATTGCTGCAACAACCTACTGACAAAGATGGGTCTTGCTAGAACAGCACATCCTATCCAGGATACCGCTGAGATCCTCAGGATCCCCTGTTTCCCAAGCCTGACTCAACGACACAGCCCCACCTAATAAAAGCCACATGCTCAGCCGGTACAGCAGCGACAAGCATCCATGCCCCGGCACGGGCCAGCTGTTGGATGCTCCAGCTCTAACCCCATCCCTAAAACCACCATAGCCTTGGGCACAGGGTTTGCAGGCTTGGGATGCGGAGGCTGTGCTACACCGTAAAGCAAAACACTCAGAGGTGACGTTCGCTACGGTCTGTGCACGGCAAGGAGCATGGCCCCGAGTCACCCAGGCACCCTCGCTTCTCCTCTTGCACGGCCGCGGACCACACTTCGGCTTGGAAATGGGCGTCGGGGCCTGTCCTTTGGCCAGTACTACTGGGTAACGAGCAAACTTCTACTTGACTTCATTCAAGGTTCCAGCCTGAGCTCCTGTCGTTAAGACTCAGGTCTGTTTAAGCAGTTTAGCACTCCTGAAGCTCGCTAAGCTTGAACAGAACGATAGTACCGCGAAGGGTACTCAGAGTGAGGTTTTTGCTGAAGACCTGCTATTTAATGAGCTGTTCAAACGAGCAACTTGCACTGTCCCTCTGCGTATGTGTAATATTTTTAAAAATCACATATTTGCAGCGCGTTGTTTGCTACGGTTCAAGGAAACAAATGATTTGCTTTTAACACAATCACTATCAGAAGTAAATTATTCAGCATTGGCTGCTTGGAAATTAAAAAGGGAATCTGAATTTCTTTTTAGTTTCTTCCTCTTTATAATAGACATACAAGCTGCAGGGCACACTTTTATGCTACTGTAGCCAAGATTTTGTAGAATTGACTAATAATCTATTTTGCATATTTATAAACACTTTATTATTTATTAATGGAGCATTTCAGGAGTAAATTTATAATCCTTCCATGTGATCTCAGCCTTTCAGAGAAAAATGGTTGCTCATGTCAAAGAGCTGGCAGTTAGAGCTGGCGTAACAAAGAAGTGAGTGAGAATATCTCATTAGTGTGAAAGCAAACAGGCAAGAGCCTTTTGTGACAGTGAATGCACGCACGCAAGATGGCTCAGAAAAACCACGTTAGATGTCAAATACTGAACACAGCACTCAAGATGTATCAATTCCCTGCTCTGCTTGCTAGAAACCTCCAAGAACATAGTGCAGCCCAACAGCCGTGTAAGGGCACCGGGCCAAGGCACCCCGCGCTCGCTCTCCAAGTCGCCGTTACTGCACTCGGCCACTTCATCTCCAGGTATCTGAAGCTTTAGGAGTTCTGAAGAGAGCGCTGATGCCCTGCTCTGTGGATTCAAGCCTAAAGACCAGGTACAGGTGTCCCGTCATCTCCCTACATCCCACCCTGCTAATGCTGGAAGTCACAGAGCACTCACCCATTGCCGGTATCAAAGCTGGGATTTTTAGGCAGAAGACGCTCAGAGACAGGGCAAGGAGCAAACAGGCACAAGTACACGTATGTGTTCTGATACCATCACTGCTTCATTTAAAGACAAAACCAAAACACCCTCTAGGAACTCAGAAAGAACCCTCTGAGCTGCTTTAGCTTTATCTGTCTCTAGGAAGTCCCTGGAGATCCATCCTTGTCAAGAGCATGAGCTCCTCTGATCTCCATAAGCCCTTTGCTAACAAGGCATCTCCCAACCACCTTCTACCACTTGCATTGATTAGTTTACTTGTGCCCTTTATAATTTCCTGGTCTTGACCAGCATCCCATCAAGCAACCCAACGCCTGCCAGGTGCCTTTCTTGCTAAAGTTACTCCTCCCACCCCAGTCCTCCTCTCTCAGACCCAGGTGGAGGAGGAAGCCCAGCAAAGAAGACACAAGGCTGCAGATCCAAACCGGAGTTGGGAGCTTGTGTAAAAGACATAGATGTGGGCTGAAGGTCTCCGAGTTATGCAGATTCCCAAAATCACTGCCCTTTAAGTGTGAGGATGGTGAGGCTGTCCCAGTGCTTGCACCGTGGGCATGCTTCCCCCGGGGCACTGGTGGAACACATTGGTTTTGGAAGCCAGAACTTCACAATACAAGGCAAATCCCTCCAACAGCTTCAGTAGCGTTGCATGCATTTCCTAGCCCTAGAAGATGCTTTCCCCTGGCTGCTTCCAGCCATAAAATGACACATAAATAGACACTTGCTACCCTGGTGCCAGGGCAGTGTTTTTCAGCCGTCTAACTGTGTGGCTGGGCTCGGCATCACTGCACGGCCGGCTGGCTTTCTGCGAGGCTGAGCTTGCAGCTCATGCCAACCTGTACAGCCTGAGCCACGGGAAGGACCTCACAGAGCTCCATCTCTTAACCAGGGATTCACAGGTCGAGCAGAACATATAACCATCCTCCACAGAAGGCTGCAAAACCTAAAGCTCCAAGAAACCTCAGGTCAAAAAGCCTGGGAACCGCATCCGTCTCTTTTCGATCCAGAGCTGGCGAGCAGGGAGTGAGTAGCAAGGCCTCTCTTGGTGAGGGAGAGGTGATTAATGAGCCTGGCTCATAAAAGCTTGGACGGAGAACTGAGGAGGCCTGCCGGGCTCTTCAGCAGCAGAACGCGCAGCCGGGTGCAAGGTGGGTCTGCTCCCGCCACGGAGAGCTGCGGTGCAATTTGCCCTGCGCCGGAGGCATCAAGGGGCTGCCGCTGCTACGGGGCAAAAGCCTCTGGAAGGTGACGTTTTCTGCACTCATTTTATTTTATTTTTCTGAAAGGAACTCAGAGCGTTTGGAGTTTTCTTTGATTTGAATTTCAGAGGAAGCGGAGCAACCCGGCTGTGCCTTGCCTTCTGACGGGGAGCAGCTGGGGAAGAGCAGCAGTGGAGGAGAGAAGGTGAATCGAGCCGCAGTTTGGCAGCGTACCCGAGTGTAGCAGCACGTCATTTATGCCGTTTAATTGTTCCCTGCAATTCAAATAATGTGGAAGGCATTAGTAATAATAGCGGCTTCATTATGTTCCTTTTTTAATGTGCTGTCTAAAAAGCTGAAATCTGAGGAAGGACATTAGGAACCCAGCATTTGAGGCTTCCTTTGGCAGTTTGTTTTTCTGCAGAACCTGCAAATACTTCAGTGAAGATTATTAAGACCTAGTACAGATGTGTGCAAACAGAGGAAGCCTGCACGCAGAATGCAAACAACGAGTTTTCAGCAGCTGGGTTGTGAGTCGGGGGGGACTGCGACGCTGAGCTTTTGCACCCCAAATCTTTGACCCTGCTCAAAATGCATGAGCTGCTAGGTCAGAGACCAAGAGCCCCAGTTAGGAGCTGCCTTTATTTAGCGCAGAGCAAAACGTGTCCTGTTGGCTTAGAAGCCTTGTTGGGACAGGGGTAGGAAGGTGCAGGGGGACCAGCATGGCCTGAAGAGCTGCAGGAAAGGATCTGTTCCTGCTGCCTTGGCTGTTGTGGAGGTCACCTCAGACCCTGCCCCTATGTGTTTAACATGGCCAATACATTAAATCAACTCGCTCGATGGCTCCATCCACCCCTTGATCACGTCTTGCTGGCTGGCTCTCGTCGGTGGGGTGTTTGGAAATGCAGTGTGGCACCCCTGAGCGCCCCGGGGGTTTCGCGGCTCGGTGTCCGTCACCCTGCATTAGGCTTTGGTGAAACGCACGCTGACCACGACGAAAGAAGGAGGAAGGGCTCCTACCAAAAATACAGCCAGTTCAGCTGCGGTGCTGCCGAGACAGAGGTGGATTTCACGTGCTGCCAGTTCCAAGCGGACAAGCCCTTGTTCCGTTCCCAGTACATGGATGCGCTGTTTTGCTTTTTCGCCTTTGCCTCCCCAGCAATAAAGAGCCAGAAGGACGGATCCTGCCTCTGCTGCCGCCAACACAAACACGGAGCGATTCCACTGCTTGCAAGAATATCAACATATACAAGACAGATGATTGATTTTCTTTTTGCCCCAGTGCGCAGAAGGGAGACACACTAAAGAGACGTTTTAATGGCACTGGGGATGGTGGGTAGGTGGTTGCATGAAAGATATTCACGTGAGATGCTGGGGTTTGCCACAGCTCACCCTCCTTTTCTTCCCGAGGAGGTCTGCAGCCTGCAGTGTTTACATTGTCAGAGCTTATTTATCATCACTACTGCGATGAGTTTTCCTGACACTTGCTGGGAAGCACAGACTCACTGAGAAGGAAGAACTCAATGCAGCAGCAGCCCGGAGCGACAGGAGGTGAGAAAACCCTCTTGCACATAAGACAAAAGACTAAACCGAGATTTCACAGTTTGCTGAGACACAGTCTTTGCAATGACCTACATTCGTACATGATATATGAGACCCAGATGTAAACAAGACATGATGAAAGAGCTGGAGAGGGCAGAAGTGGTGTGTGGTTCCCGGCCAGGCTCCGGGAAGCTGCACTGGTCGGGGCTGGACCCTCGGTGCAGGGATCAGTGCTGCATCAAGTGTGCTGGTCCTAAATCAAACCGAGGTGCCTGACCTGTTTCTCGTCAGCTGATAACGAGATGAAATCAGTGACAAATGCAGCTCTGCCTGGGCAGCCTCAGAAAGCTGTTGATGGAAAGAAGAGCAGAGGAGCATCGATGGTGATTTGTCCAGTGCATCTGAGTCTTAAAATAAATTGTTCATGAGAGAGCTGGGGCTACTTATGTTCCTGCAGCTCTTCAAGCCATGCTAGGTCCGTGATGCCAGGCTCTCCTCGGTTTGGAGATGTGCCCTGGGTGAACATCGTTGTCCTTTCACCTGTTATGGTGTCACTCAAAGGCCACCAAGCACAGCTGGGTGGCTGCTGTTAGCTATTACATGCCTTCCCCAGGGTTTGTGGGCACCAGGAATGGTGGTTTTTTCCTAGCCTTCTCCCCAGAGCGTACAAGGATGCTCCTTTTTCTCTTCCCCCACCTTTTCCTCACCCCATTCCTCTTCCTTCAGATTATTTTGTCTTTCCTTTTGTGTTTAGCTTGTGGAAGGAGTCACTAATAATAGTCTAGCACCATTTTAAATGTCCTCCCAAACCTGGGGAATGTAGCAGGCATGTGAGGGCTTTTGCTTTTTCCCTGAACCCAAAATCCAGTCAGTATTACTCATATTTTCTCAAGCCAAAAGATATTCTAGCTGTTGAGGTGACATGATAGATGAAATTAAGGTGAGGTCTGAAGGGATCAGTAAAATTGTCACTTTGGTAAAAGATGGATAAAGCATACGAAGAACTCTCTTATTCACAAAAAGCACCTGCCAGTGTTTTTTTCCTCCCCCATGAGAAAGAAGAAACCTGGAGTGAAAACCCTGCCTCCGGAGAAGCCAGCGGCAGGAGTGCCACCGATGGCAGCCAAGCCAGGACATCAGGACATCGCTGCTGGAGCTGCTGCTGCTGCAGTCTGCCCATGCCTCTGCCAGGGGTGTGCCTTCGTGTGCTCCTGCCAGCCCCATTCAACATACTAGAAAGACAACAGGGATGATAAAATTCCTCTAGTTATCCATCCTTCCCCTGTAAGGCAAAAATACAGTCCTGTGTGAGTAGATACTGTTACACAGAGACCTAGGTTTGCTCTTGGCTTGGGTCATCGTTGCAGCCATGTGTGCAGGACATGGCTGGTCTAGGCAGCATCATCTTGTGGATGGTTGTAACTTCTCTCCTTGGACACCCAAGCGAAACAGGGCATTCGTGTGCATATTCCAGATTCAACCTGAAGGTAGAAAACGTCAACACTGGCAAAAGGGGCTTGTTTGGAGCTGTGAAGGTAGGTCACGCTGAAAATCAGTGACCTACATTTTGAAACTGCAGAGTAAAGTAACAGTCATTGAGCCCTGCAACCATCTTGCTGCTGTCCATGAGATGGGGGAAACCAGCCTCAAAGGTCCACAATAGGGAAAGAGATGGCCTATGCTAGGGAAAACTGAGATGCGCTAGACTGGCTTGGAAATCCAGTTTGTAAGCCAATGTTGTGCTGAAAAGACTGTGAGCACCTTCGAGTGGCTGTCGTGTAAGAAATCAAGGATACTTGGGGTGCTGGTGGGAGATGTCCATCTCACCCTTTCAGCAACAACCAAGGCTTGCTACTATTGAAGAAATTAAATGGCTTGCCCTAGGTCAAGCAGGCCATTTTTTAGCAGAGCAAAGTAGTGAACGAGGATCTCTGTCTAGGGAGCATGAAACGATGAGTCCTGCTCCCCTCTGTGAACAACAGCTCTAAGCTTCCCTTCCACCTCTTGCCTCCAGGCCAATGTTCTGCGCTACCGCTGCTTCTGCCTCTCCTCAGGCTCTCAAGCACCCAAAAGCCAAAACACTGGCTTGAAAGGGTTTGAAAATATCTAAAATTAAGCTTACAGTTTATTCATTAGTACTTTATTGTGTTTTATATAGGGTTGTCTCCTAATTAAGTTCAGCATCTCAGCGGACACCTGTTTGCACACTCCTCTGCACTCCCTGCCATCTGCAAGGTCTTCTAGTTTTGAAAATGAAAACTGAGCACAGGCTCAGATTCAGGAGCTGGAGCTGCAAAAAAGCCTCCACCCTTTGAAACAGCATGAGGCTCAGAGGTGGTTTGCAGAGACGTCCTTAGGTCGTCAGCGTGGCAGGCTCATGTGTCACACGAGAGCCGGGGCTGCCGTATCCGGCCCAGACGCATCCTCCTGGGTGCGTGTTTGATGTAGGAGAGACAGAGCACGCTGGATTTCAGGCTGCGTGGAGGTCAAGAGCCAGGGCACAAACAGTTTCTTGGCAGGTCTGGGCAATTAGCAGCCCTGTTTGGATCCCCAGCAGTCTATGTGCTGCTACCTCTGCACAACCTGTGTGATCTCAGCGGTCTTTCTAGCTTTGGCAGTTGCCAAAGCCTAGGCAGGGGATCAAGCATCAGACACCCTGTTCACCTGTCTTGACGTTAACTGAAGAATTATTAGTCTAGTAAACATTTTACCTTCTTTTTTTAAGCCTTAGCACAGAACATTTTGTAGAATTTGACTGCAAATCTGAACCCTGTGGCTTTTGTCAAAATACTAAATACTGAACTCTCTGCTTGCCTCCCTCCTGTCATCGTTAATGATAAAAATCATCCCCCCCCCAGCTGCTAATCCTGTTTGCAAAGCGCTCTGCCGAGTGCTGGTCGGAGTCTCCTCTGCCCTGCATGTTCTGCAGTCATTTATATCAGTTCAACACGGCTGTGGAAGCGACCTGGCGGGACTTCAAACTGCTACAAATGCCCACAGAAGATGGAGGCCAGCAGAGATGGGCACCCACTGTTCGGGGATGCCTTACGGAGTCAGTGAAGTCTGGGCGGCTCGGAGCTGGAGCAGAGCTGCTGTCCTGCAGCGCGGGTACGGCACAGCCGTGTCTCCATGCCAAGGGTATCTCATACTAGGAAAATGATGGCAGAAGGCACTTGCCAGAGCAGGGGTCTCTTCTGAATCCTGCCTCAAAGATTCAGGCATGCTAACCTGCTTTTAATATGGGCAAAATCTAGTCTGGTTGCTGTATTAAAAACACACCCAAGCAAACAGAACCTGCCGGTGATGAGCCTGACCCCCTGCCCGAGACACTGTTTTTTTTTTGTTACATCTGTCTTCTCTTGATGTGCAGGTGTTAAGTCTCAGCTCATTTCATGTTCCTCTTTAAAATCATCTCTGAAGTGATGGGTCCCCTCAGACTAGTACTAAAGTAATGATTGCAGTATCTCTGGGACAACCTTTGCGATGGGCACCAATAAATCAAGCACCAGTTATGGCGGAAATTCAACCTCACAGGAGAATGGCAAGACCTCAAATGCTCCCTCGTATAACAGTAACAGTGAGCTTTTATTTAATGTTCTCCAGCAATCTATCTCCAAGAGCTCTAACAAGGTGGGCTACTGTTTCTCTCTTCCTTTAGAAAATGAAGAGCTGCAGCAGAGATGCTAAATTATCTCCTCAAGCTCACACATTTTGAGGCCTGCCTAGTAGAACCAGGAAAAAATTCCCATTAAATACACTTCTGACAAAATTTTCCATTCCATGTGCTTAAAGTTTTCCATGGGAGCAACATGATTTTTACAGATGCTCTTGACTGAGAAAAACCAAGTCACATCCAGATGATCCAACCTGCAAATTTCAGGCACGCTTGTCTCACCCGCGAGGTGTCTCGTGGACCCTGCAGCCCCGCAGCGAAGCGTCGTGGTTGGCAGAGGAGCACTGGGGCATGTTATATCCAAACTGTGATGCCAACGGGGCGTTTCAGCAACGCAGGTGGGTGTCGGACAGGCTGAAATCTTTTTTGGCTTTCTAAATCCCCATTTGTGTAGCTTCCTCTTCTGTGGAAATGGTGGCTTTTGTCTTTGTTCCCCGAGAAAGGAAATGCTGAGATGCTGCAATGAGAATGTTCTCCTGCCTGGTGGCTCGGGTGGGATTAAAGCCGCTGAGGGATGGAACAGACTGATTTTCCAGCTGGCAGGTCCCCTCCCTCCTGCAGCAGGTCTGTGCTCTTAAAAAGGAGCAAGTTTGTGTCCTGACTCAAAACTGTCCACATGCTCAGCTTTATGATAACTATTAAGGTGTCCAAAAGGAAACAGCTTTTCCTTGTGGTCTGTAGAATATTTCTAGCCCAGGTCCTTTCCTCATTTCTCCCTCCTGGTTTATTAGAGCCCCAAGACAAGCTCACTGCAAGACTTCATTCTTTTTTTATGAAATGCCTTGCAGTCCATTTACCAGCACATTGTGAAATCTTATCATAAATAATTAAAACTACAGCTGTCAGAATAAATGGCTGAAGTCCATTTTGGCAATGCTATGAAACATTATCCTCCGGGGGGTGGGGGGGAATTGTTTTCTTGTTGCGGTGGCACGCTGGCAGCCAGGAGCCTGGCAGTGCCCTGCAATCAGCAATGAGATTCCCAGTCATTAGTTCAAATTAGAGCGGCTCTAATAACAAGTCGAATGGCAACTCCGGCTTCTAATGGCTGAGGAAGGTGCAGGCTGACCCTTCTCACAAGCAGAGCAGAAAGGTTTATTTTGTCCCGATTTCTGAACAGAGGAATGGGCACAAAGCGGTTGTGTAACCCTGTCTTCAGATGGGCTTGCAGCCGGGAGCTCTGGGCCCGCAGTGAGCACTTGGCTTTGGTTAGAGAAGTAGAAATCTTGGCAAGAACCTGCAAACTCCCAGGGTCTGGGGAGGTTGCAGCCTCCACGTGTTTTGCAGATCATGGCCTCCCCAGTCCCCTTTCTTTGGGCTTCATTGCTCAGCAAGTTTGCTGATGTTACTAAACTGGGAGGAGTGGCGGATACACCGGCAGGCTGTGCTGCCATTCAGTGTGACCCGGACAGGCTGGAGAGTTGGGCAGAGAGGAACCTGATGAAGTTCAACAAGGGCAAGTGCAGGGTCCTGCACCTGGGGAGGAACAACCCCATGCATCAGTACAGGCTTGGGG
>Ga0065711_1035812_pt1 | contig 21804 bp, 10 predicted proteins | sample Hoacrofraction12_FD_59098 | JGI IMG/M metagenome (GOLD analysis project Ga0065711, IMG submission 59098) | Hoatzin crop microbial communities from Cojedes, Venezuela - Epithelial fraction 12 v2 (version 2) | ecosystem: Host-associated > Birds > Digestive system > Esophagus > Crop | place... | reverse complement strand
TTTTTTTAGAAGATGTTGAAGCAAGGGTAGCTGTGGTAACGACAGCTTTTACTATAGCATTTGGATATTATTGCGCAGAACTTGCCAGCATCCTGGCTTGACTGAAACCCTGCTGTGCTGTACAAACACAGCCCCAGAGACAGCCTCTGCTCCAAAATGTTTAGTATCTAAGTGGACCAGGCATAGAGGAGTTGCTATCATCTGTGATTTACAGACGGAGGTACAAACGGGAATGGACTTCTTCAGCTGCCATCTGCAGCACAGTGGGAACAAAACCAGCTTTAGCCCCTGTCCAGCACCTTACCCATTTTCTTCTCATCCCAACATAGACCCAGGCAATGGAAACTCATTATTAGCCTCCAGTTAAGCCTCAGCAGAGATTTTCCTTCCATAATTAACTCTTCAGAACACTTACTATTTCTTGCTACCTTTTTGCTAGGACAAACAAGTTTTATAGCTTTTAAAAACATTTTTTATTTAAAGAATGGTAATAAGTGATACAAATAACTTTCGGAGCAGCACGTTAACTGTGCAGTGCAGGAAGCTTTACTTGGTTTATGCCCCTAGAAATTAACCAATGGATAGTTTCTATAGGATGATAAAAATTTACCAGGTCTGAACGCTGTGATACAAGGCCTTTTATTTACAAAGCTACCTAATACATAGCTCCCCTAAGCAGTGGTGGAATCAAACAAGGAGATAGGTTTTGTGCTTGCAGATTCAGGTGTCTTTCAGACAGTACCTGACACAGAAAACCTTTCCTTCTCAACCTCACCGGGCGACCCAATCTATGTCCAAGCCTATCATCCTCTGACCTCTTTCTCTCTCCGTTACAGTGGTACTTTTGCTCGTTCTCTTGTTTGCAGACAGTCCCAATCCTTCTATTGCCTCATTTCTGCAGGTTGTTAGGCCAGCTGGCATATGTGTTTTCTGTGCCATTCCATTTCCCCTTCAAGCCTGGATGTGCAGCTGTAGTCCCCCAGAAGTATTGCTCGTCTCCCACAGCCTACTTACATAGTAAAGTTTAACATGGTCCTTCCATGTATCTCAAGTCTAACACAGCTCTTATCATGCATCCCCTTCCTTCAAGAAGGTTTCTCCCAACTCTGTTGGTACATCTTCCCACTTGAAGCTCTGCAAGTAAACTGCCAAACTTATCAGCATAAGAATAAATGAGGAATAGAAGTTGCAGTGCCAAAAAAACAGCAAGCCTGCTTTTGGGAAGCATTGCAGCACAAGAACAACTCCACAGCCACACAGTACACAGCACCAGACTGCACAAGCTCACCATACTGATGCAAGACTTTCAGCGTTTTATGGAATGTTTATAACTGACTAGATATCATCTGTTCTGCCACAGCCAGCTCAGTTACCATATGTTCTAACGCATTCTGCTGTACGAAACAGAAATACAGCTGTGTTTTCATACCTGGTCCAAATGAAGTCGGTACTGCCAAATTATCTGATTAACCTACAAGTCTGATACACCTGAACACGTAACCACAGCCTGATAACTAGTCTGTGAGGTTGTTCTGTGGGTTTTTTCTTTGTAAAGCTGGAATGGCACCCTTACATTAACTTGTACTTAGGAACAAAGCCAAAGCAATACTGCTACCAGTCCAAAAACATCTAATGAAGAATTCAATTGTGTTAAATTCAAATGAAAAAAGAAAAAGAATGCAAAAGCATAGAAGAAGAACACAGCAGAGTATTCAGCAGTTATCTCTCCTTTAAGAAATAACAGTTTGTAAATATTTCAGTACATTGGAAGGAACTTACTGTTGATGTCATTAAAACTCTGTTTGGAAGGGGTAGTATTCCAAATTCAGTGTGCAGCCATGGCAGAAACCAAGAGAATTTAAAATTCTTCAGCTCCATGGAAATTAATACCAGATAGGGGAAGGTGCTTTAAAACAAACAAAGCTATTTTTAACCACGTATTAAAATGCACATTTCTGGCTTCCACAGCTAGCATAGTTTTCAGACAACTAAGAGGGCATATTAAAGCACACTGTGGCACTGAACGCTTGAGATGTGCCTTTAAAGATAAATTGCAGAAGGAGATACAAAGGTTAAGTGAAAGCCAATTCCTTCTCTTGAGAGCCTGCTTCACAGCACAGGACACACAAAACCTGGCCCTGCTGAGGCAGGGCATACACCAAGTGCCAGGCAATAGATGCAAAGCTGCGGCAGGAGTACAATCCTGAGGAGGCAGTTGATTACAAAAAGATGTGTTTGAAAGCCAAGGTAGAACTGCTTACATAGCAGTTCACCTGCTCCACCTTAACTAAACTCAAGATGCTGCTACCAGTTTCTCTTTCTTACCTACAAGTGACAAGAACAGAAGCAGTACCAGGCACTCCTTTTCAGAGATACACAAGTAGGCTGCCCCAGCTCAGCTGCCTGTGTTCAGCAACAGCAGATGCCAGCAAAAGTAGCCCTCAGCCTCTCTCTTTGTTACTCACTGTAAGAACGGCTTCTTTCTACTCCTTTCAACATGAGCAGTCCATCACTCACACCCTGCAGAGATGCCAAAAAACTGGAGATGGGAGCAGGTCGTTCCCACCCAGAGGCCTGCCCAGTCCCTAACACCAAGCAATGTTAGCCTCAAGTCCACGCTCCCCACCCAGTTCTCCTCTCAGTTCTCCAAGGCCCTCTGGGAAGATGGGAGGAAGCCGCTTGCACCATCTCGTCTTGCCAAGCCTCTGGGCATCCTGCCAGGGGACTTCTGACCTCTCTCACAGGCATGACAAGCTGAAGTCCGATCACTGCTCAGGCCAACTCCATCTCAGTCTACCAGTTTTTGCTGCATATCAGTATTGCCCTCCAAATCCCTATTAAAAATATAAGGAAGCAGAACATTCTCTTGGAAAAGACCCAGTTCAGTCCCAAACAAATTTGTTTAGAGGTGTTTCAAAAAGAAAAAAAAGAAATCTATTTCATCAGTTGTAGTTGATGAGGTAGCGTTAAGAATATCTTTAAAATGTACTACTAAATCCATATAAAATTACTACTTTATCTATACCCTGTCTGAAGACTTGTACCATGCACTTGCTGAACATTTCACTCATCTGTTTTTCGGTCAGTATTAAAGGAAGGATTCAAGAGCTCTATGAAGGACCTGTCACCATTGGTGCTGGATCAGAGACAAGTAATTTCAAATCATCTCGCAGGATGCAGAGTTGGGCTATTAGACATGACTCAGAGGCCCCCACCAAGTCCCACCACAGCAGTGAAAAAGATATGAAGGAAGCAATCGGGGGGAGAGAAAGCAGTGATATACGGCCCAAAAATTAATACTAGTGGGGAAAGGAGGGGAAAATAGTATTCAAAGAAATGAACAGAAGAAGAACATCTACACTGTAAGTCATAACTGCTGCTTGACAAAGGAGGATACTTGTCCCAGGCCTTCAGAAACAACAAAATCCCCTGTCGGCTATAGGACTTGCTCTAGTTCCCATTAGGGTCAGGCATCTGCAGCTTGTATTTATAGAAATGCGTTGTCCTCACCGCACTGGCTCTTGTATAATATTGCACGCATTGCTTCCTTCTGCTTCCATTATCTCAGATTACATGCAAGCAGTGCAACATGATGCACTGAGCAAAATGACACTCTGCCCAGCTAGCATGCTACCAGCGCTGCCATTTAGTCCTCCCAAATCCCGCCTAGTGCTGCCAAGCTGCTTACACAAGTGTTGTGTAGCAGAGGATGGCAGAGGCGCCTAGCGCCTAGGGCACCCATCTGGAACAGAAAGGACGCGCGATTTATTCCTGAGCATGCCACTATCCTGCTAAATGGCCTGAGCAACGGCATTTTGTTGCACGTGGCCTGAGCTTCTCTCTCTGTAGAACGAGGGTAAAGATGCTAAACTCCTTTTACAAAGCACTTTGAGAACCACAGAAGAAAGGAATTCATTTATTTGCGTTATTAACACTAAGGAAGTGCAGAAACCTGCCCCCTCAGTTGTTTTGCCAGTGGGACCAGGATTTCACTCAGAGGCCCTGACTTGAATTTCAGAAACCACCACTGACTTGCCCAGAAACTCCAGTCATTTCTTTAACTTCTCTATGCTTATCCATGTACCAGAAGCAAGGAGAACTTCCTTCTCAGGGAGTCTGAAAATTAATGAACAAAAAAGTGCTGAGAATGTAAAGTGGAGGGAGAGTATTCCCAGCCACCCGTTTCAGCCATCCTGGAAGGAAAGTTGCCCACAGCCTTAAAGGTGCAGGTGTGTTTCCTGGAAAATGTCACATAACTGATCAATTTACAAGCTCAAGGCTTGCAGAATTAACCCTCCAAGAATTTTCCTGTTAACATTTTTTTCCCTCCTTGCTATGTTTAGAATGCTTGAAGAGTCTAAGGCATCGAGTAGTGAACAAAATTAAAGACTGAGGATTTTTTTTAAAGTAACTTTGAAAAGCTGAAAGCAAAAACCATTATATTTGTCAGCTTGTTATTGTCACTGCAAGTTTTAAACAAGCTATAGTAGACAGCAGGTAAAAACAACCTGACAAACCTAATGCATCAAGTTAAAAATATCAAAACTCAAATTTTTAAAACCTTTGAGCTTGCTTTTTCAAGAGGAAAAGGAAGGCACTGTTTCAAAGAAATCAGCTGTGCTGACACAGGGCTCCAGCCAGGGAGACAATAAATGTGTTACCCCCATTTGTTGGTCTGAAGGACTGCCCCAGTTGAACTCATCGTCCTGTTGTGCCTTTGGTGGGAGAACCCCTGCCTTGAAGAACTTATAGACAAACTAAGTTTCAACAGAGAAATAATAGGAAAGGTCACAGAGAAGGAGAGATAAAGCATCATGTATAAGGAGCTCCACTGTTCCAAAAATATCAGATCCCCTCATATTTCTTCAGTCAGTACTCTGTCCACACCACCAAGTACTCAGGAAAATTCTTTTACTAGCTGAAAGCACTTACTAATTTCTATTACTTTTCTGGGATTTCTACTTATCTTTTGCTGTTCGCTCTTCTGACACATTGCAAACCATGGACTACAACGCAGTTTAACAACAACAGATCACCCAGTTATGTACTTACCAGGTGATTTTAAGCACTTTCTTTGTGACAGAGAGAATCACAGACAGAAAAGACACAGGACACTTGCAGCTAGCCAGATCACAATACATTACGTCCAAAGCCTGCCTCTCGCAGGACACCACCACTCGCTCCTGTTGCTGCTGCTACAGGAGGCATGTAATGACACATTGTTTAAGCAGGTAATTTTGTGAGACCTTTTTATATAACAGTTTTGTAAGACCTATTTAATGTTCAGGACAAAGCATGGCAGTTTGAAATGTGCGACCAGAAATTTCATCAGAAATTCCTGCTTTGTTAACTTCTTCAACAAGTTCCCAAATACCAGCAGAATACTGACATGTCTGTGTATTTCAGCACTTCTTTGTCCATAGCTTTGTAGGAGGGCCTTATGGTTGGAGTACCATATCTACATGCTCTCTGCCACAGAGACAGGTGGCATTTTGTGATTCGGTTTTAAAGCAGCACCAGACTCACAGACCATGTGCACCATTCACTTGAACCAAAAGAGAAATCATCTACATTCAGACTAAATAATCACAACCCACCCAAACCCTATTTAAATTCCCATCAATTCATATCTCTAGTTCAGCAGACCTTTGCTACCAAATATGGAAAAAGAACCCAAAAATCAAGATCTGTGTTACTAAGCTAGTAGCACCTTTCCACCAGTGTCATCCATCTTCTTCCATCTTCCCTCCACCAACAACAAACAACCTGATCACTGCTTTAACCATGCTTTGTTCTCTTCTCCCAGCTGCTGGCACAGAAGTGGGATTAAAAGGAAGCCCAGACTCTACTAGTTTCCTGCAAGAAATTCCTTCTTTCCGGTTCTTACAGCCTTACTGCAAATCCAGGAGCACAAAAAGCCTATCAGACGACCCAGGGGATCTGGTAGAAAGCATTTGTTAACAGTGCCTGAGCATTGGAGATGGCGGGGGAGAGAACGCAGCCATGAAAATAATCTGCAAGGGATGACTTTCCTTTTCAAGACGATGTAAAAGCATTGTGTCATCAAAGCTACAGGCCTCCTTGCTTTTTCCTATGTCAGCAATTTTGCTCATTCAGTCCTCCTCACCAGGGATGGATAGAAACTTTCAAACTGGTCAGACTGCAGAGATCCCTCGCACTGATGTTCTTCCCTTCATTAAGCATGGCATGTATGTGATTATGCAGGAAGAGCTGGACAGAAACAGTACCTCCTGGGCTGTAAATTATTAGCCAGTCTCCTGTCTTCTGTGCATCCCATCCATATAAATTCCTGTGGTGCTCTACATCCAAATATTTTTTTTTTTTCCATCTTTGTTTTCTCTTCCCTTCCAGCTACACATTCAAAGCTTCACTCTGTCCTTACTGGTATCGTATTTTTTCATGTCCCTAAAATTTATTGCAGGAGTTGCTGCAGGATCTAATTAAAAGTGTTTATAATTAGCTCAATAGTATTTCTTCTCACACTTGAGCATGAGTAATCAACTAAACATGCCAAAACTCAAAACACAAGGGAATTTATCTATGATGCAAAGACATAGCTGCTTCCTCTCTGAGCTGACACTCAGCTGTCACATTCGTAGAATTGTCACCGGAACACTGTAAAATGTTACATGCCACAAATGTCACTGGCTGAAGTAGCCCAGATTCAGAAAATAGGTTTCATTTTTCTGAAGCCAAGGAACTTGACCACTGCTACTTTCAGTCCTGCCGTGCATTATTAACAGGTCAGCAGAAAGAGCAGCTCCAAAATGTTCTCTGCAGTTCTTTTTAACAGGATCTATCTCCTCCTTCTTGTATTGAAAAGCAGTGTTTAACTCGATTCAGTAAGCATTATCTCCGAGTCCGAGCTGGCACCCAGTAAAATAAGTGGGGAAATTCACCTGAAATCACTTGAAATTCTTTGCTAACTCAGAGAAGCACCAGGTTGAAAAACCTGCCAAAGCCTTTTCTTACTAATCAACAAAAGAGTTTAGATTACTCCCTCTTACTTCAGTTTGAGTGGCAAGACAATTTCAGTGGTGATTTAGTGGCTTCCTGGAAAATCCTCCCTCTTCTGTCAACCTGCCAGACTCTCTGTTTGTTGACCCTGAGAACACGGTACAAAGCTAATCTATTTACCGAAGCACTTGCCTCAGTGTGGGATGGAGTAAGGTGCGTCTGTAAGAACAATAAGAATAGGCAGTTAGGCAATGAGGGAGCGCTGCTGCAGGCATGAGTGGTTTATCTTCTGTTTGATCTCTTTTGCTAAGGGAAGACAAGAACGGACGTAATAAATCTGCATAAATACATGAAAGAAACAAACAACTGTCAGGAGTCCGGGGTGATTTGGGAAGTCAAGACAACTCTATTGTTACCTGTCTGCTCTGACAAAGTGAAAAATTCACATTATAAAAAGCAGCCATCACAAAGAGAGAGGCCATCTTTTTAAGATGAAGAAGCATCTAACAGTAAGACGGAATAAAGTAAGAAAAATTATTCAAAATTTAAAAAAAAAAAAACCTCCCGTAAATATTTTTGTGGGAATATTTCCTGAGGAAGCTCTCCAGATTCCTTTGTGTGGGAAGAAGAAGAAATCCTTCTAAGCTACCATGGATCAAACAAGAGTGCCATGCATGGAGACACCTATGAGAACTTTTGCCAGTGTTTTTACTAGGATGTCTATTCCTTCCTGCCTACGTGGATTTAATGCTGCATCATCCTCTCTTTTACTCCATCATCAAGGTTCTTTATCTACCTGTTTTGCTCCCTAGCACATGGCGTTTCTGAGACCGTTCTCTAGCCTCAGATCTCTACCAATGCCACAGTTATTCCGTCCCTTACCTATATATGTTACTTGATCTCTTTGATGAGTTGTGCAATGTTTATCCACCATTTGATCTTCTCTGATAGTATCATAGCAACAGACAACAGTTTATGGTGGATATTGTGTGAACACTCTCCAACAGAACACGTCTGTGAGTCCTGCTGGTTTCTTGGGTAATGTTATGCTCTTTGGAACAATAACACTAGTCAACATGTTATCTTAACTTTATGCTAAAATTAGAGCAGTTGAACATTATTTATTTCGAGTCCACTGGTTTTATTGAATACCAGGAAGCAGCGAGAATGTGTCACAAGCACTGCAACCCATAGAATTTCATCTATGACATTCATGCAATACCATTTGCAAATCTGAGCAATGGGAACAGAAAACACTACATGTCAACTACACAAAGTAAAATCTAAAATGTGCTCACCGCATTCCTCTGCCTAAATACATTTGTAAAAGGGAGACCTAAAACCTCTAGGCTTCTCTGAGTCATAAGCAAAACCACATCCAAACCAAGACACCCCCCCCAAACTACTACAAGAAAACCTAAAAAAATCTTTCCTGTCCCTAAATACTTTGATAAAAACTACACCACCAGCTACATTCAGCCATTGCACTAAGACTAGTAGCTACAGACACATTACTCCCCATCTGTGTGTCAGCATCCCTGCCACAGGTATAGGGATGATACAAGTGTCAAGCCCTCTCAAAACTGTCCACAAATTGTTCTCATGAACACAGCACAACCAATCTATAATATTAGCAGAGCTGTACAAGCATGAAAAGTGGCAGTTTAAAAAAAAAATAATATCAAAGCAAACTTAAGCAGGGGGTTGTATGGTGTGATTCTTGCTTTTTAGGGAGATCAAGCTCCACATCCTTCTGCGTACCCATTTCCCACCTTGTCCTATCAACCAGCTTACTAGAGAAGCAGGTTTTAATTAAGTCTGAGGGAGGATCTCTCGCAAAACTTCAGAGAAAAACAGGAAACAAGATTTATAATGTGGCAGCCCTGTTCTCCTTTGAATTGCTCTGAACACACTTAGTGTCATTAGCCAATGTCAGAAGCCGTGAGTCAGTCTACCCCTCGGGTAGCTAAATTTTGTCAAAGGCCATTCTGATCACCAGCGAAAAACAGTCTTTTTTATTGGTGTTAAAGGTGCCGCGTTAGGAAAGAGCGCTGAACACAGCTCTCACGGACTTAAGGGAAAGAGATTTCATGTCTTTTCCTCTGTACAACGGTATGACACTGGTGTCACGATCCTATACAGAGAACTGCACTCCAGCTATACAAATTCCTCCAGTTAAGTCCCAGACTGCTGCAGTTTTCATAGCTGCTGACCGAGTTTTAGCCTGTCTCTCAGAAGAGGCTGCATTCTAGCAGCAAGCAGAACAATTCAGACATTTCTTACCAAATCAGTCAGGCAGGTATAACGTTAAAGTAATGTTTAGCATCCACATTTATTTGGTGACCAAGCATTCCTGGAAGTATTAAAACAACCATCTGTCTTTGGCTTTATATGAAGAAGTGCTAAAACTAGAAAAGTATCCAGACTATGCAGTTTTCTAACCTTTGCTGGTAAAGTTCCATCAACTGCTAAGCAGCATACTCCCTCTCCCTTGACAACTGTACTATGTTCTTCAGAATCCTTGCAAGAGTACCTGCTTACAGAAGCAGTCCCAGTCCCGCAGGTTCTAGGAGACATCCTGAACATTGGCTTCATATATCTGGTGTTCTTCTCCTTTATTCTGTAAGGGCCCACTTAAGTCTGGCCTCTCTACTGACTTCTCTGCCTACTCTGGGCAGGCATGATCTAGAAGGAAAACCTGATTATTCTTTTCAGGGTTTAACCTTTTCCTGTGTGCCTTCATCTGGCCAGATCTGTATACTCCACCTAGTACCACAGAAACTCATTCTCACATGCAGCATCTCATGCAGCCTCTTATCACTGAACACCAAATCCCTCCCCACTCCATTCCTTTTCCAAATAAATCGATGGTGACTGAATGAAGCAGACAGTTTTTCAAACCAAAATGTAGTGCTCTCAATTGATTTTCAAATTACCTGCTAATATTTTAAAATAGAAGGGCACAAATATACAAAATACCCCCAGGAACAGATACTTGTTATCTATTTAGTTTTTTCAATGCACGCTTTCTTCACAGTGTAAGGCTATCAGTGAGATTCTTGGTTTCTTTTGTTTTCTTCAGCATGGATTAGCATGCAAAGCAAAAACCATACTTCTGACCATTTTACAAACAGTTTGATAGATTTCTATGTCCAGTCTATCATTGTGATATTTTATAATATGCAATATCCTCCCAAAATTATATTTTACAACACCCATATATATAATTTAATTCCTTGTAAGGTAACAAAGTGCTCTCTAAAGCAACCAGATATGTACTAGATCTCAGATTTGGTCACCTACCAAGAAAAATAACCTCTCTAAACTATACTGTGGGCAGGAAGGAAAGTAACAAGAACTCTGAGGCTTAGTCCCAGCTTACCCTGCTCCCCTCCACGCAGTGGGGAAGGGAGCAGGAGTGTGTCACTAGAGTCAGGGTGAAACTGTCCTTTCTGGCAACAGTATAATCTTAGATCAGGAATATCCCATTCCCCTTCCATATTCCTTACTAAAATCTCATGCCTTCAGCACATAAAAGGGGAAGGAAAGGTACTAAGTGTTCAGATACGTTAGCTCCATATTACAGGAGAAGCCGTGAAGTTTCAGACCATGTAAATAAATACCTCACTGTTACAGAAGATCAGGGACCAGAAACAGGTTCGCTGACACATTCTAGAAATAAACACGACTGTTCCATCTCCATTATCAGACATACCTGATCTGACTCTCAGCAGGGTCCACTTTTCTAAGCAAGCAACATCACGTCTCAGGATGACAGAGCTCTCATGACCTTTATTGTTAATACTGTTATCAAGGACATCACAAAATGGTGTTTCTTGGAAGCTCAATTTGGCTTTGATTTTCTATTGGAGCAAGGATTCGGTTTTTCCTTTTGTTTATTGTTGTAGGGATCAGCCATTTTAAGGTGTTTCATGTTATGACTTTTTACACAGAAATAGAGGCTGACTTACTGGAAGAAGACAAAAGATGAAGACAATGAAAACACTGCTGTTAGTAATACTAGCTAAGCCCGCACCACCACAGTCTACAGATGTGGAATCCTAAGCCCTGGAAATACTTGTTTTTAATATGTTACCAACCCCTCGTTTTCCACTTATCAGTCATCCTGAACACATTCAGTCCTTCAAAACAACAAATACACGGAAACAGGATGAATTTTCTTCTCCACTGCAAACAGGTAAAAACTCAAGGATAGAAATACAGCTCCAATGCTAAGGATATGTTGGCTGCATCATCTCTCCCATTAGAAGACTTGACTCTAAACTCCCATAACAACTCTTACGAGACACATTTTCCAAACAAGCAAGCAATTGCACATCTGCTCAAAAGGTCTTCTGGATACCTGTTTTTCTACATCGTGAGAATAAACACCAACTATGTTCCAAACATTCAGCATGTTTAAATGAGACCTGCCAGGAATGCATCACTTCTTGATGAGCCATGCTCCATTGCAAACCTCTGTTCAAGGATCTACCATCTGCTTGGCAAAGTCGCCTCAGGCAGAAGGAAAGGGTGTTGCCAGCGTGACTCTGGGACTTTAAAACACGTCACCAGAGAGACGGAGGGATAGCTACGCTCCGGATGGGCTAAGTGATGATGGCTGTCTCGCCTCCCAGTCGCTCCCAGCGGGTCAAGGCTGCCCAGATCAACTATCCGGGGGGGCTGCCCCAAGGCCCCGCCTGTGCCCTTCAGCACCACGGCCAGCGGCGGCGGCCGATGCCCGGCCCCGCGCCGAGCGGGCAGGGGGGAGGCCCCCGGGGGAAGGGGGGAGCCCGGCCGGGCGGGGAGCCGGGGACAGGCACAGCTGAGGCTGCTCTGGTCTCAGCCAGATGAAGTGCCTCCACGTGAAGCGTGTGCTAATGAAGCAAACGTTACAGGTAACGCCAAGATGGTTTGCATTGTCTTAAAACTCATTTTCAACTCCTGTAAGTAACGGAGTTTCCCAAATTTTTTTTAAGCTGTTTTCCTAGACCTTCGGTAAGTTATTTTCAACTTCACAGTACCAAAGGATGTGTTAAAAGTTGAGTTGAATGTAATAGGCCTTAAATATTTATGGGCTTTGTATTTATTACGGGTCCTAGGCCTCCTATACATCTGCGCCAGCATCTCCATTTAATGATAAACATTATCAACATTCAGCCAGGAAGAGTTTACACCTACCTCAAGTTAATAAATCAAAATTATCACAATAAGCTATAGGTTTCTTTCTGATTTAATGGAGCTTTAGAATATTATACAAGACAAATTTCATACTGCTAAGTTGGGGAGTTTATCTACTAAAATAGAGTCCCTAAATACCATATCAGAAAGAGTTCATTCTTAAATGCAGTTGGCCATAAATTAAACAACACAATTACTAGGAAATTCTAACAGTTTGATGAGAATACTCTGCCTCCCACATAAATAGACTTAAGCTCGTATTTAAATACCAGTCTGATTCTCAAAAACAGGCAGCTATGATGTCTTCATCATGTAAGTAAATTTGAAGTTAACTCTGGGCTGAGTTGAAAACAGAAAACAAAATTAGCAATTAACCTTAAGAGTCACTTTCACCACTGTGTTTTTATATGTTTTGTCTACATTTTGGGCTGTAATTTCATATTAGAAGATACCAGCTGCTGAAAAGCAAGCTTCAGCATAGTGCTTTGTCCTTCCTAAAGCCATCCTGCTGCTCGTTCCCTGGAGAGCTTTCTCACGCTTTCTCTTAGCTATTCTTGAAGTCAAAGCTCAGTGAGCACGCAGGAATTTGGGCAGAAGAATTTTCCTGCATGCAGTTTACACTGCCTGCGTTAACCTTCCCAATGACCCTCGTACGCACCTAGGCATAGCAAAGTTAGATTCCCAGCTATGTTATTTCTATTCACGCTTTGACCAAGTGTTTACTAATTCGGGAGAGCAAGGCCAGCGCTGGCAGCAGTAGAGGCATGCCTGTTCTGGGTAGCCACCAGGTCTGCAGACACCTGCCTGGCAACAATCCCTGTCCTGCATGGCTGGCATCGCACCCCTTTCCTTACTCGGGATTAACATGTCATTTGTCTGTGCAGCAGCTTGTCCCACCCCGTGTCTGTGGGCAGCTGTCAGTGGCTCTTCCTACCCACAAGGCAGATTGCTCTGCTGCTGGGATGACTATTTAATGATAGGCGCTCTCAGCTGGCAAACTGTTGGAATCCCACAACAGCACTATAATAAGCACAGGGCATGACTAAACCCGAAGTGCTGTCTACTTTTCCAGTGGCACCATGCCATAACCTATACGTGATCAAGAATTTTAAAAAAATATGTGACCCACATCCTCTTACAATTCCTTCCCCCTCTACCAGCAGCACCTTGTCACCTACACAGCTCCCTCTAGCCAGCTGCCTCAGTGGCTCTGGGAAGCTGTGTCGTACAGCATGGATACCCACCATGCTGGGACAGGGAAACAGAAGCGTGTGGCCCACAACCAGCTTATCATGACACACTCTGGCTGAGAAAGGAAAGAAAGGAGTGGGGCAAGGAAAGGTTTACTTTCTCAGTGTTATCTTTCCTGCACTAACTAAACGTGAGACAACTTGAAATTCTGTCACTAGAAGCTACAGTGAGCTCACTGCTATACAGCTGATCCCGCCCTAATGTGAAATCAGCATTTCTGCTTGGCTGAGCACAATCTTTATTACCCCACTGCCACTCTGAACACACTGTATTTCAAACTTGTTCCCACAGCAACTTTAAAGCATTCTTTTGTAGTTAGACATGCTGACTTTATTTGCAAGGTCACAGCAGGCATAGTGACAAGCACACATGCAGCCAAAGTTTCTGATTTGAGAACAGAGAAAACAAAACTAGTCGATAAGTAACAATACTGCTCGTACCACTAAGCACTGCCTCTTGTAGAGGAATAAGCCATTTTTCGTCCAAACTTCACCAAGCAGGCAAAACAGCTGGCAGCACACTGTAAAAGCATAAAGGGACACTTTGCATCATCTAATTGTTTACTTTCAGCTACATTATCAGCCCTCTGGTTATCACTAGCTTCTAATAACTTTCCTAAATCTTTGCACAGACGTGAACAAGGAAAGCTTTAAGTAGTCTGTCAGGAATTTTTAACGAGGAATACCACGACTGCAAGCTGAAAAGGGAGAGTTAGCTCTTCACTGGGTGACAGGGAGTAAAACAGCCACACATGCCATCCTTGACAGCTTTTGCCAAGGAAAAAGAGCACTGGAAGCATAAATGCATCTGATACACATCTCAGGCAACGAGCTGGCCCCAAATTCCTGCACTAAACACTTAACCCTCTGTCCTCTGTCTTCACAGCTTTCACAGGCACTCTTTGGATTCAAGTAGTTAGCCCAAACTGGTAGACCAAAAAAAAAAAAAAAAAAGGCAAGGCAGTCCTTAAACCAATGCATTCTGCAACTTGATTTTACAACCCAGAGGTTAGTATCCTAAAATTTTGCAGAAAGTGGTGATGAAACATGCACATGCATATATGTAGGCACATATACACGAATACATACTCTTTTTGTGAGAACAGCCACAAAATGAAGGAAGAAATCATTCTTTTCTGGTCACAAACAGTTTATTAAAACTGGAGTTTGAAAGCAGTTCAATTCTAATCTCTTTCTCTGACAGAACTCCGTGCCTTAAACATACACAGGATGTCATAAACACTATTTAACTTTTCCTATTAACATCCTAACCAGGTAGGCAACTAGCAATGGCCCTATTTTAAATGCATGGTAAAAGGCAGATAAAATGACAAGTAGCTGTTTAAGCCCAAGAAAGCCCAAAGGTCAAGTTAATTTAACTTTTTTTTTTTAACATCAATAGTTTTGAAGAAGTATGTTCCCCTTCTTCACTTTTAGAAAGACAAAGACAGACCCTTTAATCCATCTCAAAGTGTGCACCTGAAAGGACTGACACTCAAAAGCACTAATCATAGCAAAAAACGCCTCTCAACCAGCATCTTCGTCACAACACTAGAGCAAAATAAATTTTGAAAACTTTCTGCTAAAAGGCACTTTCCTTCAGGACACAGCTTCAAACCATCACCTAGAGCCAAATATAATCACATGGTCTTCTTACTTTGAACTCTCACTCTGTGCAATCCCTGATCCTAACAGTGTTTGCCTCAGCTGATCTGAGGCTCAAAACTTTTCAGTTCTGCTCCTCCAGGCCAACAATGGGAATGAAGTTGGACCATGCAAGTCTTCACAGAGCATGGTACCACAATTCTCTGCAATGCTTCTGTTTTGACCTCAGGAACTACATAGGCTTTACATTCACGTAGCTTTTCTTCTGGACTTACTACTCCTTACCTCTGGAAAAGCCTGTGTGTAGACTCCCTTCTAAGTTGCACACATACACATGCTCACTCGTGTTCTCTGGGATAAACTGTCTTCCTAAAACAAATGCTGACTTCTCCTTCCTTTTTAACTCTTCATTACTCTTTTGATTTTCAGGTCAGCAACTTATTTGAAATAAAAACTCATATCTTTTGAAAGCTCAAAGACATCAGTTTAGACCAAATCCTTACCTACTGCCTTTCGTATCCAGATTGGTGGTGTTGCTTTCTTGTTAGCTCACCATTCTATAGCCTTTACGAATATGGTCTCCCAAACGCTCATGACTAGCCAGGCTACTTCAACTTTCTCCTCTTGACCAGGGGGCACAAATTTCTCATAAAATGATATAATATTACTACATATCACCACCATGCTTGGCAGTCTTGAATCCCAGATGCCACCACCATGCTTGCCAGTCTTGAATCGCAGACCTTACCTTTAAAAAAACTAGTTTTCTAGCTGAATGCCTTAACGTTAGAGAGGCGAGGCCTCTCACATAACCTGTTTTCATCCTGGCCAACCACAAGACAATAGCACCATCCAGCGGTCCCTTCTGTAGCCGCCGCTTTCAAGAGCCACAAATTAATTCTGAGTACCTCTCCAGAAGGTATCCACCTTGTGAGGCTTAGAGCAGATTTCTCAGATATACCAAGGTACTTGAACTCCCTCGGTTTCAATTGTGCAGGTTATTTCCTCGAGAAAGTGGGACTTCATTTTCAAAGAGGATAAACCCTGACAACAGATAACCACAAACGATGGTCATTTCTGAAATTTTAGGAGTCTCTTGTTTTCAGACTGCACTGAGATTGCCTTCCACAGGTACCCGCTGCATATTCTCCCATGGCTGAGACCTTCAAGCCATTACTTAATAAAGGTCATTCTAACAAAAAGTTTCTATATCTAAGAGCATACACGCTTCTTCAGCAATCTCCAAGCAAGAGTTTTGAAGAGAAAACCACATACGAGTGTGTGACAGTGGTGTTTCATGTTCTTCAAGAAAAATACCAGGAATAATCAGGCAATATAGTCAAATACTTGTGAGCCACATGCAGTCGGTAGTGGGGCTGCATATCAATACGACTGGTGATTAAATTATATGTAAACAAAAAGTTTTAGCGAAAAGAACTATCATTTAAGTGAAGCTATGTTTTAAGTTGTTTATATAAAAACCACCAAATTATGCAACATCAGGCATCTCCTCATATTGTATGATTCCACAGCTGCAAGTTTTATAGAATCCAGCGCTGACTGACAAAGAACCTAAGTTCATGTTAAAAGGTACTTTCGTAACAACTAGAAACTAAGTTAAGAAAACAACAAACCAGACAGCTTCCAACAGTTCCGAGTTGTCAATCACTCCATCATTGAAGGCCATGGGTCTGAAACTTGCTGATGACCAAGGGAGCTTCCACATTGGTGAAGAGCTAAAGGGTACTTCAGATGTGGAATTTTCAATCTGCTGGTCCCAGAGCACTTCAGACCACAGAAGATCTTAACCACTCTCATCTCAAGACAGACAGAAACATACTAATTTTCAGAGGACATTCCTAATGTCTGTGGTATAAACTGTTCATTTTTTAGTGTGGGACAGTACTGTCCTTTGAGATCAGTCTTGTTTGAGCATCCATTCAATTGCTTTGCAGCTGGGACCAAAAAATCTAGAGGTCTGTACCCAAGAGCTCCGGTCATTCATCAGCTGTTTGGATCACACCTAGCATTACGGTACATCTTAGCTGTTACCTGAAACTATGGTAGGAGGGGACATTCTAAACAGCAGCATGACTTTTGGAGCTATCACCCTCTCTACTTCACTACATGGTCTGTACACTTAAGTAGAGCCAGCATGTTTCTTGGACTTTTTAGAATCATTTAGCCTGGAAAGAACCTTTAAGATCATTGAGTCCAGTCATAAACCTAACACTGCCAAGTCCACCACTAAACCATGTCTCCAAGTCTATATGTCTTTTAAATACCTCCATGGATGGTGACTCAACCTGGACTTTATCAGCAGGACATCTCCTTTCTCCGAGAGGCAAATTTCATTTGAGGTCATCCAGAACTCTCTCTGTGAGCCCGCATAGTATTTTTGCAAAACAGTAATTGCTGCTCTGGTATCTATAATTTACCTAGGACAAAGGGTTATCTCTCTGATCTTTTCATGGGGGATGTAACATGTTGAAGGAAGGTCACTGTTAGACTAAATTCATCCCAGATGCCTTATAATTATAAGGCAACAGTCACAGGGCTACAGCAATAAAACACGAGAGGTTATCTTTAGTTATTTGAGCCAAAAGAAGATTAAAAAAAAAGAAAACACACCAAAAAACCCCACAACATAAATGGCATTTGTATAAAAAGCAGGAATAAACACTGTACACCCTTGTTACAGAAAAAATGAGCATGATCTCATCTCAAAAGGGATTTAGGTTCTTAATTGCCTCTGCAACCAATTCAAACACTCGAAATTCCTGAGTCTGTGAAAGAAAGCACAGATTTAATAATAAAATGTTCTTTTACCTACAAGAAAGACTGTTTTAAAAGTCAACTGTAATTAAATACTGACAGGTCTCTGAGCTAAAACCTTTTGTAACAGTAGCATAGACAAAGTGTCCCATTGTTAACATTATATTTTACACTCTGCAGGGACCAGTTCTCCTTTTCTTCTGTGGCATTACTCAGGCATGGAATAACCTGAGAGTCTAATCCCACTTTCCTGTAGGTTCACAGGACTGCAGAGGTTCTTCCCACAAGATATTTTCCCAACCCAGGGCATGCTTGCTCAGCCCACAACCAAGTGCCAAGTGCTCCAAATGCACTGGGGAATGTCTGTTTGCTTTGACACTAGAGAACCAGTTTGTTTTTCCTCTCTTCCCGTCATATAACCACAAGCTGGAAGTGCCCAACCAAAATATTAAGTCATGTGTACATCTGAAGCACACTTTGGTTATGGATTGGTCAGAAACAAACGACCACAGCCATCGCTGTGGACTTCCTCCATTACCTTTGTCGCATTTCTGCTCTTTCTTTGTACTTCTGGAATAAGTCACATTTCTGCTTTACAGCGGCATACGCTGGAGGATTGCAAGAGTCTCAGATACTGCCAGTCATACCAGGAGCTGTACAGGTGCCTATGACAAATGAAAGAGATTATTTATCTTGTGCCCAGAGGCCTCTGAAAGGGATCAGGGCCAAAAGGCAGCAAAAGAAGGACTGTTAATTGCCAGGTGAAACAGTCAGCAGACTGGCTGAGCCACACTTCAGCTTAAAAATTTTCTCAGTTAGCTGTGCCGGCCTGAGGCTCTGCTGAAGATGGGTTCCAATCAGCACACCAGACCAGTTTATCATCACAGAGCAACAACAATCTTTTTTCCTCTTTGTGGCTAAGACAAGCAACTGCGGGACTTGATGAAGGCAGTTAGGTTGTTATCGTATCACAAGCATCGGGCTTCTGCTCCTACCTATCCTTGCTTATATAGAAAATGCCACGCACCCACACCCTTTCTTAACAAGCAAGAAAGGGAGGGAGGACTCTCAAGGAGATGGATGAAATCAGGTAGTTTGTGCTGCTATAACTTCAAGAGTGACTCAGGAAACCAAGGCTATTTTGGCCATCATTAAAGCACACTCACTGGAGAAAGTAGGAAGGAGAAGCAAAAGACAAGGCCTAAGGCCACAGCAGCCAACTGGAAGAACAAAACCCCACCACAACACACATGCACATACCCAAAACTGCTTAACCTGCGGCCAAATCTGGGAAATCCAGAAGCTGAGCACCAAGGACAATTCTCAGAAGGCTCAATACATCAGTTTGGGAATGATCTTCAGGAGTTAGCCTCCTTCCACATAGAGCACACTGACAGCCCTTCCTCACACAGCCCAGCACTCCAAGGCTACAGAGCGCGAGAGCATCCTGTCACCCATCTCTAGCATCCTCACCAAACAAGATTTGGCTGTAAGGCCCAGTCTACCGGGTCTCTCAAACGCTTGCTTAAGGAGTGACCTCCAACCAAAAACAAGACCTATCTTCTGGCTTAGGAGTTACTGCCAGGCTTCCCAACCTCACTGCCTCACTCAGGCTCCCTCTCCTAAAGCCAAGCTTCCCTACTCCTGCCTGCTAGTCACAACACCCAGGGCAGGCTGCCTGCCAAGCTCCAGGTATCTTGCCTTCCTGTTTCTTGTTCTGTGCGTGAAGCCTTACAGCATACAGAGCAGGGGAAAAAAGGGGGATGTCAGCATTTAACCATTACTGCAGAGTGCCCTCTTTGAACTGAAAAGGTAGAACACTGTAGCTCACTGGAGAATAAGAATAGAAATTGTATGGCAGCACTACCATGGAGACGGGCAGCAAACAGTCTGGCATTCAAAAAACCACAAGATTTATGTCTTAGGTTAGGACTGACTGAATAGGAACACGCAGATCCAGCCTCCTTAGCTTGATAATCTATTCACACAGCAAACGAATGAAGATAGTTGTAGCCCAAACCAGAATGCAGGACCGTTGCAAAGGGCTCAGGGCACAACTGACACCCTCCACAGTTGGTGCAATTGATGTTCATGCAATACGCTGAGCACTTTTGAGGCTTTCATCTCAGGGAGCCTGGGGTAAATAGCTTCGCTTGCTTTCCATTGTTCCTTTTCACCCTAGGATACCTCAAACTCAGTTTGGTAAACACCAAAGCTCTAAACAACCTTGGAATGACTCTTTACTTCAGTCATCTCCTGTTGCTATGGCCTAGGTATACAGCCATGCTTTTGCTACTATGCCGGGTACCCTAATTACCTCTGTTCCAAATCTGTAAGATGAAACTCTCTCTACTTGACAGCTTTTTTCTCAACAGAGTGCTGGTAGAGTGGAGAGGTAGACCTGACTTCCAGGGTAACTGCGCACATGTCGATGGCATTGTACAAAAGTCATAGTAGCTTGCTGCCTCAGCAGGAGAGAAGCAGCACAGAGAGTAGACATGTACCGTGACACCCACTGCTTCTCAGTCATCTGGGACGGGCATGAGTTGGCCAGACTTTTATACAGAAAATTTTCAGAGAATCTTTCTACATAAGAAAACCAAAACCCAGATCCCATGTACTAAGAGATTACAGGAAAGGCAACCAGAAGACAGCAAATACTGAAACCATAATTAGCTGTTACGATTACTGAACAGTAACTATGCTGTGTGTGGTTACAGAGCAATAATCCACATTTGGAATCACTGACTGACTACAAGCTCTGGCTAGATGCTGCAGGCACATTTTTTCATGAACACCACAACACCTAGAAGCTCCTTCTAAAGCCCATGCAGAATGTGGCAAAATCTGTCAGGGGCTTAACAGGCACTGCTGGGCAGGAAGCATTTCTGAAAGCCCAGGCAACATCACCTTATGTGCTCACACAGAAGCTGCGCTCCTCTGCAAATCTAAGAATCACTGAGAAAACAGACTGACAGCTTACACAGAGAGGTGTCAAGCAAGTTAGATGACATGTTCTGATGACTAGGGGCACAGGATTAAGCCAAATCACACATAGTCCTCGAGTAAGAGTAAGGAATGATCCTATACTGTGCTAGGTTAGGTGGAATCAGAGACAGAAATGAAATTAAGTACATTAACACAGGCTGCATTTTTCTCTTAAGACAGATAAGGAGAGTGCTAGAGGGCTCTCAGCAGGGAAAGAATACAGTTGGCTTCAAAAAGTTGTGAAATCTTTGCCTATTTCCAATCAGCTGCCTCAGTGATGGGAAAGGATGAGCAATTGTTCCTGGACTGGGAGGAAAAAAAATAATCAGCTTTCCTAAATCATTATGGAAAATAAACCCAACAATAAGTCCTATAAAAACAGGAGCTGCCCAACAAACCTCAAATGACAGGGTAAACTTGATGAGACTCTCGAGGAAGAAGAAAGCCCTTTTCACTACTTTCTAGCTGGTACCCAAACATCTAGTAGAGTTGGTGTGGAGTTACCCGAGTCATGATTACACCATTTTATCTATGGCAAGTAAAAAGAAAAAAGATCTTTTGTGAGGAAGGGCTCAGTAAGTCTCTTGGCAGAGCCCCCCACTTGAGAGCACCAAATATATCCCCTTTGATCCCAGAAGGCCAAATTCCATTAAGATGCCAAGCCAAGCCAACAAGTCACAGAAAACAAAGAAAATGCTAAAGGATTCAGGAGGATGGAGTTGCAGAAAAACATTACAAAGGCTGCAGGATGCCAAGGAAAATCTGAACTTCTTAACAGATACAATTCCACACAAACAGTAAATTCTATGCCACAAGCGGATGAGAAACTAGTTCACTCGAGCCAGTCTATGATCAGGCTGAAATACTACTAGTGACCATTTCAATGGAGCCTGTTCTATCAAACGAAATCCACAGCTCAGCACAGCTACTTTTAAGTTCTTAAATAGCCTTTTAATGACTCTCTACTTCCTCTGAACTTGGTGTTTCAGACACTCAAAAGACATTTGTCTAACTCACACAGCATTCA
>Ga0065711_1035809_pt1 | contig 21804 bp, 23 predicted proteins | sample Hoacrofraction12_FD_59098 | JGI IMG/M metagenome (GOLD analysis project Ga0065711, IMG submission 59098) | Hoatzin crop microbial communities from Cojedes, Venezuela - Epithelial fraction 12 v2 (version 2) | ecosystem: Host-associated > Birds > Digestive system > Esophagus > Crop | place... | reverse complement strand
CAAAGTCCTGCTCTTCCTTTCTGACTCTACAATTCAACTCCTGCACACTCCAACTTGTCCATCAGACAGGCTGCCCATGGTTTTCTTTGTCTTCATTTGTTTGTGGGATCATTTAATCAACATCACATAGCAATGATGGCAGGAAACCCAGCCCAAGCACATACTTCAGCACGGCATTTACACCACATTGTGCCATGGTCCCCATCCATACATAAACTAACAGACTTCCCAAGAAAAACTCCCCAAAGAACACATGAAAACCACAAACATATGTAATGATCATATCCCAGTGATGTTGTCAAGCATGGAATTGTGAGAACACAGCCCCTTGCAGAGATGCTAGGGCTCTAACACAGGATCAGACAGAGGAAGGCAAGAGGTAAGCGTAGACAGAGTTTACAACTTGCCTTGACCCTGGCCAGCAACCCTCCAGCTTTTCCTTGGAGGTTTGCTGAGGGATCACAGCTTTTAGAAAAGCATGAGAATTTGAACTGAAATCACCAGTGAACCAGCACACACTTTGGAGGTTTTCTACTGAGTAAGAATCCTCACTGTTAAGACTCCATGCTTTAGTTTGCACCCTGAGTCTATCTAGCTTCTACTTTCAGTCATCAGATCTTGTTCTATCTTTGCTTGCTAGATTGAAGAACCATTTGTTAACAAAGGCTCTTCTCCCAGTAGACCTATGTAGGTTGTTACATCACCCTGTAATTTTGTCTTTGATAACAGAAGGAAAATATCAGATTAGTTTGTCAGGGTCTATTGTCCAAAATTTCTGTATCCTCATTCTAATTTTAATTAATTAAGTTTTACATCAACCACTTCAGCAGATTGCCAGGGGCTGGTGATAGTAACTGTCATCATCTTTGCACAGACAGGATGGGATTATGTGAATGAATCACATTTGGCATTTTCTGCTACGCAGTTTGGGATGTTTCTGAAACCACAGGAGCTTCCATGTGAACATCAGGAAGCACCACCTCACCAAGACTGAGCACTGGAACGGGTTGCCCGGAGAGCCTGTGCAGCCTCCATCCTTGAAGATATTCAAAAGCTGTGTGAACATGGTCCTGGGCAACCAGCTCAAGGTGGCCCTGCTTGAGCAAGGTAGTTAGACCAGATGGCCTCCAGAGGCCCCTTCCAACCTCGACCATCCTGTGTTCACTGTAACTCATTTCACTGTGAAACTCACCCCCAAAGCTATCAGCATATCACTGCCAGCTGTAGAAATAGCTCTAGCTCTATGATGCAGGGGAGCAAATTTCTGGATTTGGCAGACTGGAGCAACAACAACATCTGATTTTTAAAACTCCAAAAACATGTGTTGACTTGTTTGGGTTTTTTTTTCATTCTGAAAATGTGTTCATTCATCCTTGATCTTCAGCTAAATCAGCAAATTAATTTCGTTTTCCAGGGAACAGTCTCTTTGTATTTCCCTGTTATCCTGCCACCAGCACAGCACACACATAAGGCAGGTACTGTCTCCACTTCCCTTCATTCCTTTAAAACAGCATCCCAACAGCTCGCTGCGGGACTTGTCCTGCTTGTCCTTCCTCGTGTCCCGAGGTCTGTTACAGTAGGTGCGCCATTAGTCTGCTTCCCTGAACTTTTTTTTTCTGCCTGGAAGTTTTGCCTGAGCAGTGGGGATTTTTTGAAGATTTTCTCCTCTGGTTGCCATTCTCAAGTTCCTGCAGCAAGCCAGGAGTGGGAAGGCAGAGGGTGCTGGCATGGCCGTGCACCCTGGGTACAACCACCAGTCTCAGCAGCACTCTAAGGCACATCTACCAGATTCCTCTCTGGATTCTGACAAGAGCTTGTAGTGCTTTAGGGCAGCAGATTCCTTTTCTGACTAGGAGAGGTTAGCAGATCCCAGAACACCCCGAATCAATCACCCAGGCATACGTGAGTCTTCCACCCTCAGCATGATGGCAGTAGATGCAGAGGAGACACACAGCAGACATAGAGCAAAGACGACACACATGCACAACACCTGCAAAAAACATCACACGAAGCAGATATGCAGCAGATACAGGGAGGATGCACAGCAGATGCAGCAGAAACAGCGTCTGCACAGCTGTCATGCTGCAGGCGTGCCGAGCACACCCAGCACACGCAAGCAGGGATGCAGCAGAAGTGCAGCACGTGGGCAGACACACAGCACATGCGCAGCAGACACGCTGCAGGCGTACCTTTCAAAAGTTGAAGAAGTAGAACACTTTCCCATGGAAAAAGGAACTGGGTAGAGTTTGCATTAATGACAAAAACACTTAGCTGGACTGAGAGCAAACTCTGAGGAACCCTCGACCGAACAACGATGTTCCCATGTAAAAGAATCTTAGCTTCCACTCTTTATGGTGACTAGAAGATCCTTGGGCAGCACGGACCATGTCAGATGACTTTGTGCCACGAAGGGTGCTGCTCTGTGCTTCCCAGTCCTAATTTTCCCAGAGCACACAATGATCTGCGTAGGAACCACAGAAATCAGTTTTCCATATGATCTGCTTTTGCCCAGCGCTATGTGGAGCCTCCTTCACCAGCCCCGCAAACACAGAATCAAGGGCTCTGTTAAAATAATTTGGTTCTACGGCTGGAGGAGGAGAGTAAATCTGTATTTTGATTTCAAAAGAGCCTACATATTCCAAAAGGCTGGGCATCTGCTGCTTCTCCTGTGCTTAGAAGTTAAAAGGAGATATCAAATGCAGAGCTATTTCTGCTGGTATGGATTAAGGTTCGCTGCAGATGGGGGAATGCCTTGGATTGCAGTTCCTGGTCACATTATGTTGGATAAAACACAACGCTGGCTAGTACTGCCACTGATATTCAAGTGCAGATCTCCAGTTAGAAGTAGACATATGTCTGTGGTTGGCATTAACTGGGAAGAGAAGTTCACTCTGAGCAGATGGAGACTCCGCAAAGTCTAAGTTTCAGCACCATGCAGAATGGATGGATGATCTTTTTTTGATACAGGACTCTCCAAGCAATGTGCAGGCAGCCCAGACAGCTCATAGCCAGGCACCAAATATTGCAGGTTGACTTCCACCTGAACCTGTCTGCTGGTCCCTGCTTTTCAAGACATGGACGTGAACAGCTATGCAGGGAAGGGAGCCCTTGACCTTAGCACATTAGTGATCTTCACACCATGGCCTCAGGCTACTTCAAGCCTTGTTGAAGATTAAAGAATGTGGTATAGCCTTTTCATCAGGCAAAAGACTAAGAGGGGTTTTTTTTGTCAAAACTAGTGAAGGAAGAGGTATCTGGCATCAATCCTATGGACTAAGACAGAAGAAAGTAGAATTTGAATGATAAAAAAGTGGGTATTTTTAATCATGGTGGCAACTACCACCTCCTTATAAAAGACAGTCAGCCAAGGATTTCATCAAGCTCTGCGCAGGGATCCTGGGAGAGGCCCTGGGTACTGTTACATAGTAGGCTAAACAACAAGATCACAATTGTTCCTCCAAAACTGACCCTTTATAAGCATATGCTAAAAATTAGCAGAGTTTCGAAACAAAACATGGGGAGAATCCCTTTTGAATAGGTTGAAATTAATGGTGTCACAGAAATGACCTAGAGGGGAGAATGAAATTAGATTCCAAAGCAAGAACTCAATAAGAAGAATGCTGTTTTGTAAGAAAAAAATAACATCCTCAGCAAAGTTGTGACAAAATTGCTTTTTTAAATTAATAGCAGATATCTTGATCCTGGGAAACACAAGCTGGAAGCCCACATCCTCATCAGCAAGAAGGTGTGGATAAAAGGCATATGATTTAGCTGTTAAACAGAAAACTGCAACCAGAGTTTGTGATGAAGAGCTCCTAGGAATGGGAAGGTCAAGGTTACAGAAAAAATCATTTATATTCAACAAGCTTGCCCACAACATTCTGATTATTACCAATAATCAAAACCCACAGACATGTCAGAACTATCAAGAAACTTTGTAACAACCTGTCATAAATTAAAAATCAGGAGGGTTTTTTCTTTAGCTCTACTCACTGTCAGCCTTGCCTCCTTGCTAGCCAGCAGCAGCAAGGAGGTCTTATCCAGACATGACGCAGTCCTGGAGAGACACATCTATACCGCTGAGATGGTGCTAATGCCCACATGACTTTTCCTTTGGGTGTTAGAACCACGGAGATAAGAGCTGACATGTTTGTGCCAGAGCTTTCTAGCAAGGCTTTCTGGCAAAGAACTTCATGGCTGGTCCACCCCCATGGTTCAGCTGATGCAAAAGAGACCTGCCAAGGCAGATCTTCCCTTATCACCTTCTGCACAGCCTAGGAAAAGGCTGAAAGAGCTCAGCCACTAGAGAGAATTATTTCAATGGAAGTCAATATGGCCAAAAGCATGATGCTAAGCAAGGACAGAGGGAAAAGCAACGGCAGCCATAGCATCCTCTTTGTCCACGTTAAACAAACAATAGGATTATGGAGATAAACAGCAACAAAGCAAGCCTGAATTTCAATTGATGGCACCAAATGCTGCCTGCTGGCAATGGCTCCTTCTGAGAACTGGGAGATGCCAAGAAAAAAGCCACTGGAGCAGAGTAGAGCTATGGCCATGTGATGTGAAAATTCATGGCTGTCAGCAAGAGTAGCCTTTTTCCCAAATCCGCAATGGAGTCAGAGGCATGAGCAAGGACTGGGATACAGTCCATACCACAAGACTGCTCGCAGGCCCGGGGTGCCAGCCCGCCTGTGGGCACAGAACACAAGCAGCATCTGACTGTTGCTACAGCAGTCTGTTCCTGCTAACAGCCTGGGACAGAGTCTAGAGCACTGAATTGTTGCCTGCTAGCTGAGCAAGCAGCTGAAAAGGACTCAGTCCTGCCAATTATTGTCAGATGCCTAGTGTGACCCCAGCAGAATTGTACTAATTGTTAAAGGTAGGAGAGCGCAGACAGAACAGCGCGTGAAGCCCAGGCTGAGAACACTTTGCAGACTCAGATGATAGCCAAAAACTAAGTCAAATCACCCTGAGCTCTTCCCACTTACCCACAGCTCAATACACACGCTTGCAGGCAGGTCTTTGTCCACTCCTCCAGCCACAGGAGAAAAAAATACCCAGCTAGAATGAACTCTCCAAACCTTCTTCAGAAAGCTCTGCACAGCCACTAAAAGGCTGATTCGTGGAATAACACAAGGAGCACTTCTCCCACCATCCAGCGAGACCCACAGCTAATGAGCCCTTGGCGACATGTAGTATGCGCTTTCCAGACAGCAGGAACAGCAGCCCAGGATTTGTCTCCCCTGTCATGAGTAATCAGCACACTTCGGTTGTCACTGGCCTTCAGAAGTGGTATTTCCATTCCTTAAATTAGAGGAAGGCAGAAGTGAATGAAAATTGGTGGATTGCCAGGGCTGGGGTAATTCTCAGAGCTGCCCTGGTCTGCACAGGGACGGCTCCCCTGGCTGCTCACGTGCTCTTCTTCTTGCCAGCCTCATCCAGGGGGATACAACATATTAACTCAGGAAGAATTCACTGCACTTCATTACTTGGGGCCAATTTCCTGCTCTCCTCACCAAGTGGAGACCCTTGTCCAGTGACTGAGATTCCCTGAGCTGTGAACCTGGAACTAGTTTGGGTGCACACTCCAGGGCTCAACAAACACTTCTCCCAGCTCATTGCTTTCTTTGCATCTGCCTGGAAAAGTTTGGGCTGTGATCTGCTGAGCATGGGGACCCTCTTCCTTATTTATCACAGTTATTCTTTTCTCCCCTCTTTGATACAACTCTAAAGCTTCTTCCCGCTGGGTGAAAACAGGTCCTCAGTGCTGTGACTGTCTCCTGAGCACTACTTTCCAAGATATTCCCTGTTGAATGGGAACAGGAGTCTGAGCTAAAAGGGTCCAGTCAGGATCTGCTGCAGCTACCAAGGATTCTCTGGACCAGTTTGAGCCTCTTGGTAAGCGCAGAGACGCTAACACCCTACATCTCTTGTAGGGCTTCTCTGCTCTCTTGATGAGAGCAAGTCAAGGTTACAGAGTAGGTGCTCTCAGAAATTCAGTCTGCTTCATTTTCGTAAACTAAGACTTTGTTAATAAAAGTATGGCTTACACTTTTACCAGGCCCCAGATGCAAGTCAGGCAAAAGACCAAGCACAAATTCCTTTTTCTCCAAGTGCTTCAAACAAAACACTCCGTAAAAACCGCCCTCCTGCCCTGCCAAAACACAACTGTGCAGGCTAGTAGTAGTGCTGGAGCCCAGTGTTTTATGAAAGGGTGAGCAGCGACTTTCCCACCAGCGCATGGGATCAACACCCAGTGACTTCAGGATGAGAAGCGCTACAGCTTAACTGTTCAGCAACAAACCCCCAGGGGTCAAGAGGCAAGAGACTTCATCCGTGACAGTGGTCCTCAAAACGGGTGGGACAGATTCACCACCGGAGCAAGCCACAACAGAAGCAGACCACATCCCGGGTAGATGAGGGGACACACGGCCAGCAGGTCCAGGGGAGCTGCTTCCCACTTCTGCTTGAGCAGTCTCCTAATTTTAGGATTCTGTTAAGCTTGCCCAATCTCATTTTTTCTTCTGCTCTTCTCTTTGTATTCTCTAAATCTCTCGAGACATGAAAATCTTTTGTTCTGCACACACATCCAGTTTGGGGTGTAGCAATTCAGACAGCTTACATGGGCTGAACAGGAGCCCTTTGTCATGCTTAGCCACTACCTTCCCTGTCCCTTATTCTCAGTTTTTTTCTGTCTTCAGGTTTCAGCTTAGAAATATTCATGGGGAAATCAAGTCATCCAGCAACAGATTTCGCCAGTTCTCAATGCATTTCTGCTTGTTCAGCCATCAGCCCAAATACTGCTCTAGATTCCCCCAGACCACTCTGAGTTACCCTTTGCTGTAGATTCACCAACTCCGTGACAATCTAGTTAATTCCAGGCTAGCGAGGATTTCTGATTTGATACTGCAAAAAGGAGGGCTGTCTGCTATCCACAGAAGAGCTATTTTAGGGATGAGACATGGAAATTTCTTTAAATTGTTTGCCCCCTTGAAGCCTATTCTTTTATAATGAAATTCATAGAATCATAGAAAGTTTTGGGTCAGAAGGGACCCCTAGAGGTCATCTAGTCTGAGTGTCAAATAAGATGAATGTGTATCAATATCACCACTACATTCTCTAGTCTTATACAACTTAACCATGGGGCTTTTCCAGGGACAATGATCCTACTTCTCCATCAGAACTGGAAATTTTTCCTATAATTCAAGATTCCTCTTGCTTTTGATCTTAGCCTGATTTTCTTGCTGGGCCCCAGGGATCATCCCTCACAATAACCGGGGAAAACCACTGCAGGCATCCATCACCCTCGGCCTCAGCAGAGAACACCAGGGGGGACAACAATCACTGCCAAATGTGATAGTGGGATTTGGTCTTGTGTTTCCCCACCCAGAGGGATTTGGGGTTGTGTCATGGCACGAGAACAGATTTGAAACAATGCTGACTTTTGGATCTTTGGAATAAAGGGGAGCACATTTATGTCCTCTTAGTTCTTGACTTACCAGATGCCTCAAATGTACTGCAAGTATTTCAGTGATTGATCAGTTTTAGGAGTCTAGGACTATGCTATCTGTAGGTTCCCTGCTCACTTCCCCAGGCCTATATGTGCTCATGCAACAGATGCAGTTTGATAAGTAATTTGCAAATGAGAAAGCAAAGAAGCCAGCTGTTCCTAGCCAGGCAACCCCCTGTTTAATGTAAAGATATTGACCCAGTCCTGCAAAGGAGGTGCTTAATCTCTCCCACCTGAAACCTCGTCCTCTTCCTCTGCAAAGCATCCCAGCATTTGTTTAGCTTTTAGGAAGGAGTTCAAGTCCCAGTAATTTTAATTCTCTTTGGTTCTAAGCATTTGGTTTTAAAGGGACAGAGATGCTAACTTTCTGTCACCACCAGTAGAAGTCACACACCTTAAAACTGCTAACAGCTATTTTGCTGGCTAATATCGCAAGCACCAAAGTATTCAGAATTCAGCACATCCTGAAGTTGTTTGCTGAGCTATGGATCGCTCTCCTAAGACTCTCAGCCATACCTGTAATACTCGACTCAGTAACACATCTGTGGCTACAGGAACTTTCTTCTCTGATCCCATCAAAACCCCAGACTTACCATGTCTCCCACGTTCCTGGTGGAGACCTTTTACTTTCCCCAGCCCCTGGAGCAGCCCAGCCTCCATCCCCAGGGATAAAGGTGGTGTGAACTGGTGCATAGCTCCCTCCCGAGCAAACCCTGGCAGCATCACTGCGCACCCCTCATCTCTGCTGCCCAGCGATGCTGACCTGGTCTCTGCTCGAGCCCAGACCAAGCAGCTGTGACTGAGAAGACCTTGACAGAAGATGCTCAAAGAAAGCTGAGCCTTCAAACATGTGATCCCCCAGTGTGGCTCTCAAGGAAACGGGGAGGTCTAGGAAGAGGTGGAAGAGTGCATCTCTGACTGCTTCACCTCCGAAAACCTAGGAGGGGCTCTAGACAAGAAAGATCGATTTAAGCGAACAGAGATTGTTTCTTCTCAGTTATCTTGTTAACAGTAAAGAAACCTTAATTTAAGCAGTTATTTTAATCTGGTTTTATGTTTTAGTTATTTTTTCCTAGAGAAAGGATGATCTGAAACTAAAGCTAGCCTTAACACCTAATTTAGCATTTTCTTTAATTAACCCAGAAAATGCATGATACCAAAACCATATACCTTTTAACTGAGCAATTATGTAGCTTCAAACAAAGTTACTCTGGTGTCTACTGTTTTCATTCTTGTATTATTAGAAAAAGGGGAGAAATCAGCTTTTTTCTAGATGGTTATTACATTTCTATTTCTAATACATATTAAATTGTCTTTGGATCGAAATCGAAACAGCATTAAATAGGCCTTTTTAATGTTTGGTGGTGCTTCTCCTGTCTCTGCCCAGGGCTGAACTCCCTACCACAATTCCAAGCAGAAGGTAGCTTTGGATGCCTTGGGGACAGCCCATCTCAAATACAGAGATGCAGTCTTGCAAGGTTACAGATCTCTGTGTCACCCTCCTTTCCTCTTCCTGCTGAGATGCAGCTCTTAGGTCATCACTAAGGTGACAGAGCAAGAGGCTACAGTGAAGGGAAGTCCCAGAGAGCTCTGGATTCCCCAATACAAAACTGCAGCCCCCACTCAGAAATCCTCCCTGCACTCAAGCAGAGGTCTTCTAGGACCCCTGGCACACGTGGACTCCAGACACACACACACACAGAGAAAGCCAAGCCAAGAAGGTTTCCTGGCTGCCAGGAAGGTGACAACCTCACACCAAAATAAATCTGTGCTGACAACAAAGTACTGCCCAAGTTCAGGTGACATGAGCCATGCAAAGCCAACTGCAGGGTAGATACCTGAATTTAACAAATAAAAAAGATGAAAATAATTTTTAAAAGACGCTTGATTATTATTCAGTTTCATAAAAGGAATGAAGCAAAATGCAAGGAAAATCTTACAAAGACTGTATAGGTTTTGGATTCCATCTACTTAGATTAATGCCAAGTTCAAGCCCAATAACCTTTACTTTTTTTTTAGCAGAAGGGGGTCTATAAAATCTTTTGTTATACACCTTTTCTTTGTTAATACTATTTTTTTTCCCCCATTTATTCAGATCTTCATACATTTTGTATGAGTGATAGTAGGGGAAAATCCTCCCTTATTTGTGCACATTTAAGTCTAAATCCCATACAGCAGCAAGGAACCAGAGAAGACTTTCCTTTGAAAAAGACTGAAAACGCAGCTGATTTCCAGGAACCGCTTAACACTTTCATTTGGAAAGCAGCACTACTGACTCTTCCATCTTTTTTCCCCCTTAAATTCTGAAATAAATCAAAACTCCAAATCCAGTTCTTAAAACTTCCAAACAAAACCCATATAGCCTATTAACTTCTATGCCAGATAATCTTTTGCCATGCCAATACTCGCCTTCATGTTTTCTGCCAATAACAAGAGAAACCAGCCTAGGCCAGAAGTCCAAGATCAACCATTTCACAATATAAATCAAGACAAGGAAAATTTAGGAACAAGACTCTCAAGTCAGAAGTTTCCAGCTGCTGCCTTAACTCTGTTCCTTCTGTTGTTTGTAGTACTTCACCTCTGGCTCTGTGAATAAATATCAAGGATTACATGCGTGGAGTACGTGGACCTGGAAGCAGCCGAGATGTGCTCAAGAGGTGATTGGATCACAGTGACGGAAGCTCCAGTTGCACCTTTGCTGAAATGATGTACGCTGACTTTAAACTCAGCTTTCACAAGCCTTGGAGTACGGAGACCCACGACCTGCCCAGAGCAGGAATGTGGTGGGGGAAGGCAAGAAAGCTTTGCTAGACTTTGACCATGCTCTTCCCTGCCATGCTCTTCCTCATCATTTCTAAGCAGAGGTGCCCCAAAGCTTCCTCCTTGAAGACGGAGAGACCTCTATGGACCCATGAACATGCATTTCCCTGTTTTGTAAGGAAATCAGAATTTAGAATAGAATATTTCAGTTGGAAGGGACCTACAACGATCATCTAGTCCAACTGCAATCACAAGCAGCACAGTCCATTTCAGACAGCAATTTTTAATCAGTTCTGGAGTCCTGTTGTTACTCTTTGGCTACAAGTGTGTGTAGTTTCAGTTGGTGTAGTTAAAAAAGGAAATTTGTGGGCCTGTCACTAAGTATTTAAATCACCATAGTTACAGTTTTTTTCATAAACCCACACAATGAGTAGGGCAGAGTCTGATTGCTGACACTCCAGGATTAACTTCAGAAATGGCACATTATAGCATCCACTGCCTCCTAGTAGCACCTTGGTTCCTACTCCAAACAGGATTTAATTTTTAAGGGAGTTTTCTACAACTTCAAGGTCAAGAAATCCATTTTTTTATAAGGAATGAAAGCTGAGCTTCTGCATTTAAAGAGCTCCACTCTGGAACTTTGAGGAAACCAATACCTCTCACTAGATTTACAGTAGCAGCAGAGATGGTAACACTGCAGAAAAGATTTGCCAACTCCCACTCAGGGCTTACTTCTTTCAACAAAGTTAACTAAAACTTTATGCTTGAACTTGGCAGAGGCAAAATCAGGGCCTGAACCATGAAACATCTGACAGTGCTGGCTGGTTGGGCATCAGCTCTTTTTAAAGGCACATGTTTCCGATAAACCTAAAGTGAGAGTGAAGAAAATTACAATCACTGCTGGTCCAAAACAACCTTTTGTAATTCCTGTACCAAGATGTTTGAGGAATGCAATGTCAGGGATGGAGTCGGGTTAAAACATTAATGGAAATCATCTGCTCCCTGTGTACATTTCAGAGTGAACTGTGAAAGTGGTGAAGCTCATCTCTGCTACATCCAGTCCCCCCTTGACATTCAACATCATCCCAAGGTCAGCTCCAGTTTAACTTGGTGCCACGTGGCCCAGAATCACAGCCCAGGGCTTTCCCTCTCCCCTGGATCCCAGCTGCCAAGCTTAGTGTGGTAGATGCAGAGTCTATCTACATCCCAGCAACCCCTCCTGTGCCCAGCTTTTGCAGTCACAAGGTGCTTTTCTTCTCCCTTCCCCAGTGTTAAGTTGGAATCTAAAGAAGGTGTCAAAAACCTACAGGAGAGCAGCTTAGAAACTCCTCATATTCCCCATTCCCCACATTGAATTTAGACACCCCTGTCTTTTTGTATAACTCAGAGCAATGGAAGAGGTATGACAAATGCCTCCCCAAACATCCTCTCTTCATCTTCTCAATTGCAGTGGCCATTTCATAATTAATGGGCTTGACATAATTAGTTGTGTTTAAGTCAGGCTATAGCTGAGCCTTTATTCTGACTTGAAAAAACAGGCAGCCATGAACTTACAGGAAATCACGCTGCCAGCAAACAGCTCAGCTGGCTGCAGACTAATCATCTTTTCTTTCCCCTTTGTTAAACACATTCTTGCTCTTGGAAACTGTTCAACAGTTCATTAAACTAATAATCCCATTCAAATCCTGCCTCAAATGGATTTGTCAGTGCTATTCCTTTCATTTAGGTCATTTTAAATTGTCTCTACTTTAATGAGTTTAAGGACAGATTAAATCACGGCTTTGGCTGTGATTTATTGCTTCACATTACTTTATTAATTGTTATTTGTAAGGCATTGGTGAATAACAGGCTTGTTTATTTTGCATTTATTTCATGCTTTGTATTTATTTCATACTTCCCCCTTATTAAAGGAGCCTGGGATGGGAACAGAGCTCCAAATAAATATGTTCCCAGCAGAATGATATACAATCTTTCCTCCTGCATTGCTGAAGCCTCTTCTACCAAGAAGACATCTACAACTGTCCTCATGCAGAGCCAGCTCACTCCAGACATCAGCAAGGAGAGCTTGTGTTGCTGCGCTGGATTTAATAGAGACCAGTTTCTCCCTACAAGCTCTAAGATATTAAATGATCCTATGTATCTCTATCAGTACTAATTGACTAAGACTTCACACCAAGCAACTTGCCACCAAAAGGGAGCAGACGTTCTCTGCTGTTTGGGCTTACTCAAGACTTTCCTGGGAAACCCACAGGAAGTCCTTAGTGCTACATGCACTTAAGAGAAAATGAAGGAAGGAGCAATGAATACATCTGGGTATTTGATTCTTCCAGAGTTGGCAAAAATTTCCCTGTAAGACATTCGGGTCACACTTCTCTACACAGTTCCATTGTGATTCTATTTTCTTGTCCAAATTGTGATATAACACCATTTAGAGATGGAGGGAATCCATGGTTCCATCCACCCAAGAGAAATGCAGACACACACAAGAATGAATGTTAGAGCAAACGCCAGATCTATCTTGTCAAGATAGGTGGCTGTCCTTTGAGTCCTCTAATCTGTCACATTCCACTTTGGGAGCAAAGGTATTTCTGCCATGGAAAAGGCGATCTGTGAATGGCATGATAACGTTGTAAAAGTCTGAGATCAGTCAGGATAGGTCTCAAGCATAGCGTATGAAAGGAAAACACTTTTTAACTTGTGTTGGGAAAACAAATGATTTCAAGGAACAAATAAGACAGGGCTACAGACAGTCCAGAAGCCCAGAGCAGCAGGTTTCCACAAAGAAGTGGAAGCTGAAGTTATGATGATGCACTGCATCATCATTAGCTCTAACCAGTGAATCCTCAAAGTCTGCTTGACCGTTTCCTTCCATTCAGAACAATATGGAAACTTCTGAACACTCTCATAGAAACCAGAGTGTTCAGGATGGTGGCTGGGGGTGGTGGCCCAGGGCTCACCAGCAAAGCTGCCAGTTCCGGCCCATGTGATGCAGCTAAGCTTTGCTGTATTTTAATTCCAGTTCTATCCAAGTTCCTTTCATGCAAGCCTCAGAACCAAAGATATTTCAGGTGAAAGTTGCATTGAAGTTAGTCTATCTCTCTGAAAAACAAAGTTGTGGGTCTTTGGATACAAATGCCAAAGCAAATACTTGAAATGGTGTCATAAACTATTAAAACAGACACCACAGACAGTGTTTCAAGGTTCCGATGTGTGTTTAGAGGCGTGGCATCATAGAATAGATGCTTCCATGACTCACAATAGTCAAGAAACTACCTTCATGCCTACATTGTAAATACTAAATTTGAAAAACAACTCTGCCTTCCTTTGCATTTCAAGTTGCACCAAGAAAACTCACTACTCATTAATTTCTTTTGCAACTGCAGTACTAGTCTCCAAGTAAACCAAACCTTAAATTATGACTTTGCTAATTTTCCCAAAGCAGTGTATCAAACTCCATTTTTTACAGCAGCAAAGAGTCCGGACACATTAAGGCAGCAAAACCAGGTCAGGGAAAATGTTGATCTGCAACTGCAGCTGTCCAGAACTGCCCAGTTGTAGACTGGCAAATCTACAACAAAAACGATCGGGTCTGTGGCTCTGCAGGAGATGGCCTTCACTGGCTGCCAGACCTATCAGCTGGGACAGCTGGAGCTGCCATGTAAGCGCAGCAGAACATCACTTAAAACATCACTCTTCAATAGATTTCTCATCTCAAATGGTTTTTATCTGCTTGTGAAATAGGGATTTTAAAGGGAGATTGCTGAAGGGCTGGAAATCCTCAAAGAGATTTGGACACACAGCGTAGGAGATTGTCAGGGTCGCTTGACACGGAGCATGGGAAGCGCCTGGGGCAGAAGCTCCAGCCACTCTGAGTTTTGCCAGCTTCCCCTGTGCTGCCCACCATAATTCCCTCCCTTGAAACAAGACTGCTCTCCCAAGGGACACAAAACAATGATTCTTCAGTTGTCTTAAATTATAGCTGCACAGACTTCCTTCAACAGACCTCGCATTTATCCCAGTGGGGTTTTTGCTGTTCCTACAGCAATTGCTTGGGAGGGTATGAGGAAAGCAAAGAAAAAATGCAGGAGGTAGCAGTGGGGTCCTCAGCTCTCTGCAGGGGACTGGGAGCCAGACACTTCATGCCTGATTCTGATCCTGCCTCAGACTTACTGTGTGGTCACTAAGAACTTACACAACCAACAACTTGGTATTACTTTACCTAAATGTCGGTCCATGTCTGAGGCTTTAAAGTAGAGGACTGTTTTCAGAAGTAATTCCTATCTTGGGAACCTGCACTTCATTTTTAAAATGCACTTGGGATTTGGAACCTTCAGACTCACCAAAAGTCAAAAGGATTTAAGCTGTAAAGCATTTTTGAAAACAGGATCTGGTCACCTAAGTCACTGAGTGCCATAAGATCACTGGACACCAGTGACCTTCTCTCAGGTCCCAAGGGGGATGAAAATACTTGTTGTTTCCTTGCTCTGCCCTTCCTTTCTCTTCACAGGGCTGCATGAGGCAGGATTATCCATGCGCATGTCAAGCCCTCGCAATCCTTTCTATCCCCATTATGAGCACAGTAATCAATCACATATAGCCCTGGGCAGCCAAACCGAACAAGAGTCTCTGGATCTGGTAGATCGTCATCCCATCTTTCTCAAGAAACTGCCTTCATCCCCATTAGCCATAAAGCTTCGGGATGTTTTATCTGTGGGACGATGGACTCAAGGCAAGGAGCATGGGAAGAGTACTTATGGGTCATACTGGGGGAGACAGGGGGTGTCCCTACCTGTGAGTGAGCTAATGACTGCTTTCAGTAGCTAGTTTCAAGACGACCAAACCACCAGGACACTTGCTGTCCACCTTTTCTGAATCTCCCATAGCAGGAGGGAGTGGCCACACACATTTGAATTCCAAGCACAGATGCGGCCAGCCCCACGGCCCTGCCCCTGGCAGCTCGGCAGCCAGAATCTGTGTTCCAGCTCCAGCCCAAACACAGCACATTTGACTGTCTGGGCTGAAAGCACTCCATCCCATTCAAGAAGCATTCCCCAGCAAGTGCCGGAGGACTCTGGCACAGCCCAGGCTTCGCGCGTGTATCACGTTCTGCTCTGATTCTGCCCACTGACACAGGAACACTTTCCAAGAACTACAGCCAGGCAGACTTAAAATAACCCAGAATCAATGCCGGGGCCAGGAACCATCTTGAGAGCATGCAAACACAGCAGAGCTCCAGCACAAGCATCAGGATTTTCTAGCTGAGCCCTGTCTCCCTCCTCAGGTGGAAAACGTTCACAGGTCCAGCTCTCACACTGATTTATCTCCAGATGAGACCACAAGCCCCAACTATGTTGCACAAGGGACTTAGTGTGACACCTTCCCATTACCAACAATCATCATGCGAAAGCAGCCATCAGAGGCAATAACCTCTGAACACAGCCCAGAGCATTGGCAGGTAGCAGAGAGCCAAAGGCAGCTCCAGGGTCAAACCCTGAGTTGACAGCATCCCCGCTAGCAAGGGTGGAAAGCCCAGCCACAGCCATAACCCCACGTCAATGCCCACCATCCCTCCCACAAACAGGGTGGGGATGGCTCTTCATGGTCATTGCAGGTGAGCCCTAAGGCGCTGCGATCCACCGAGCAAAGAGGCAGAGCTCAGTGCACAGGAGGCTGCTTGGTTGTTGTCCCCCGTGGCATCAGCATTTTTCCTACCATCAGTCTGCAGAGCAGACGCCTTCCTGAGCTCAAGGAAAGGACAGAAAAGGCAGTTGTGTAAGCATGCCTCTATGTGCTATGGTAATAAACCAAGTTCTGCTCTGTAAAATAGAAAGGAACATTAAACATACCCTCGTAAAGTGTCTTGGCCTCTTCTTCTCACTCTGTTCGCTGGCTGTCTTTCCTCGTAGCCTGCAAATCTGTCAGACTGCAAGTCCCCTTCATATTGACCCTTGGCTTGTTCCACGTACATAACTGCTGTACATCCCAGCATGAACCTGGCCAGCCATAATACCCCCATGACGGCACGGATTCCTCAGTTCCCCTGGCTGCCACGAAAGCTTCTTCCAGCTGGAGGGTCCCTGCTGCCTTGGTGGAGGATGGGTTTTGGCAGCAGCCCGTAAGTGCCAAAGTGCCGTCCTGCCGTTCCCTTTCTAGAAGCAAAGGCAGAGGAAAGAGAAAGAGACACACAAGAGTTCTTAAGGGCTTTCACATTTCTAAAATGATTGCTCATCCCAGACAGCCTCTCCCTGGAGTTAATACAGTGGGGTCATACAGTCACACCAAGTTTGGCTCCTTGTACATGCTCATACTCCCACAGCACTGCCAAACCTTTCTTTCCCAAACGCTGGAAACCAAGAGGAGATCTCCAAGAGTCATGGTTCTGCCCTTACATCTATTTTCCTGTCCTTCTGTCGGAGGAACGAAGAGTGACAAAAGCATGTCTGTCCTGGGCCTGTCCATGGCAATGGGTTACAATCCTGACCTTGGCATGGTGCCTTGCTTCAGAGAAGCAACAGGGGACACATGGTTATGAAGTAAGGGGAGACCAGGACTTCAAGAAAGACCGAATCCTATTTATGGACCATCTTCCCACATCCCACAGCTCTGTTTTACTGCACCGTACTCCAAACATGCCAGGGACATCAGTTGCTGGAAGACAACCTCCCAGATAGCTGGCGATTCTAGCTGACTGAGGGAAGCAGTCTGCTGGGCAACCCATCAGACATGAATGCCAGGGCTGAGGTAGACAAAAGAGTCATCATGGGTTGAAGTGAGATAGAAGACTGAGCTGGGGCTAGAGCATGAAGACATAGTGCATTAAGCAAAGCCTGGTTTCAATGGAGGTTGAAAAGAGAGAAGGTAGAGGGCTGGGCATGCTGGAGGGAAGCAGAAGGAGAACCCCTGAGCTGGGACAGGCAGCTGAGCATGAGAGGCCATGGGAAGGGAGATGATATGGGGCACAAAGCCTCCATAGCCACGGGCTAATGGAGGCAGCACCTCTGGTTGTGGACGCACCTTGGGGCAAGCACAGCATGGCTGGGGCCAGCAACTGAGCCTGTGAGATGGTCATAACTGGGCAGCAGCCAGATCCAGGGTTTGGCCCCGAATCACACCAGAGAGGTCCTCAGCCCCCAGAGACTTTCTGCCCTGAGCAAGCCCATCCTGATGAACACAGCCCCTCCTGGCATCCTGCTTCCCCTGGGGGTGGTGACATGGCAGAGGGGTCCCATGGGCCCTGCCTGGCCAGCCCGTGCCACAGGGCGCTGAGGAGAGAAGGACCCCACAGCCATCTCTGGAGCAGCTTTATTTCAGTCCTTACAGCCGTCCTGGGTCCGAGAGGCAGCAGGGGGGCAAAGGAAAATGGCCCTGGGCAAGGGGTGCGGACCCTGGCACGGTGCAGAGCCCAGGGCGAGCCCCTGCGATGGCCGCCTGCAACCCGGCCTGAGGGTGCTGATGTGGGGTGCTGGGAGCAGGCAGGGCTGTGAGGAGCAAGCCCAAGGAGAAGGCTCTGTGAAGCTGACAGCAGAGGAACACTCTCCACAGACCGTACCCCCTGCTCGCTCTTCTTCCTCCCTCCCAGCCCCATTGCTCCGCCATTCCCCAAACCCCCCAGCCCTGCCCAGGGAAGCACGGCTGGGGAACCCTTCCTTCCTCCCGGCCGGTGGAAGGTCAGAAAGCATCTCTCACCTCGACACCCCAAAAAGTTTGTTCCTTCAGGAAGGAATCCTCACAGGTCTCCCCTCTCCACCCCAGAGCGGGAATAATCTGCCGCTTCTGCGAGCGGCTCGGGCTGGAGCCGGCTGTGGGGAGGGAGAGGGCCCCCGAGCCTCCCCTGACTGTCCCCCCTGCTCTCCCACAGCAGCACTTCCTCGTCCCAGCCCAGCCCCAAAGCAGGCAAAAGAAAAAAATCAGCCCAGAAAATGTGTCTGAACCAGGAAAAAAAAAAAAGAAAAAACCAATAAAACCCCACCACCACCCACTGCTCCCAGTGTTCCGGCTGGGAATCTCTCAGCTCTTGAGGGCATGCATTTTTCAGGCTCTAATATTTCAACTGCAGTGAATGAGAAAGACAGAGTGGCAAGGAAAAAAAAAAGCAGGGCTGGGAGCAGAGGCAGAGACAAAGAAACTGCCCTTCCTGCAGCCCAAGAGCTCTGCGCCTTCGCCCCACGCCTGCCCGCCCAAGCCTGGGGTACGGTCACCTCCAGCAAGACAAAAGGGAGAGCCTTTCCCCGGCTCCCAGAGCTCCCGAGGTAGAGCGCGGAGGGAAAAAGAAGTCATAAAAAGCATAAAGTTTTGCACTTCGAGAGATTTCCAGCCTTCGTGCAGAAATTTGAATGGAAGAAAGTCCAGATGCACCCATTTCCTCACGGAGAAATTAGAAGCACGACAAATGATCGATACACAGGCACGTACTCTGAGAGCGTTCACACAAGGCTTACTACGAGAGTATGGAAAAGTCATTTACACCATCAAAAGAGAGTCAAAAAATGCTAAAAATTATTTTCAGCTCCGAGAAGTTCCATCAAACACCACTTCTAAGAAACACACTGAGAAAGCAAAGAGAGAATCAGTCACTAAATCAGATTTTAAACTTTGATTTGCAAGTTTGGAGGGAATCAGGAGAGACATTTCAAAACCATGCCTTTGAGTGTGCAAATTAAATCCAAAAAATGTGCAAAACACAATCAAATACAATTAGGCAGACAAACAATTAGGCAGAGAAAGAGAAAGAAATCAGCTCTTAGCTATGCAGCTCTGGATTTAGTCTGAAACTGTTTAAATACCTTTACGTCCTGGAACTGGTGATGTGCCCAGAGCTCCTTTGTTTAGTGGAGATCTGGGCAGAAAAGAAGGGAATAAAACCCTCACTCTTGAAGGAGAGAAGAAAAGGTACAGCCTCATCCAAATTGGCCAGGGGGAGGGCCTTGCGGCGGGGAAAGGGGTGCAGGAGGAGTGGGAGTAGCGAGAGGACAACCCTACCGCATTCTTCAGCCAAAAGTCCTTCACTTCGAGGAGGGGCTGGGGGAGAGGTTGGGTTTAGCGAGAGCTGTCTGAATGCAGGCATGATGATCACCTAGCCATTCCTTCCGAGCCCAGGGCTCGTTTGGGCCGGTTAATTAGGGAGCGCTTTCGGTTCAGCTGGATGCAGGGAGCGCCTGTCCCAAATTCAGGCTGGAGCTGCAGGAGGGCATTAGTGACAGGGACTTCACATCAAAAGAGGTGGTAAAAAATAATGCACTTTCAATTTGGGACATATTGATTTCTTTTTTTGTGAAAAATGGTGTGTTAACAATAGCAAAAAAAATTATTTTTGAGTAAAAGGCACTTTTTTGCTGATCATTTTCCTGCACTTAGTTCAACTAGTGTGAAACAATTAAGGAGAGACAGATGGCTTGAAGGATAGGCGACCCAGCCCAGGACCTTCACACTTAAAAGTTACCTCAGCTCCAGAGGAGAAAATCTTTGAAGTTAAAAGCATTTTCTCAAAATAAATATATTTTTTAAAGAAAGGAAAAAGAAGTTAAAAAGTAAATATTAAGTCTTTCTTCAAGGGAAGACCTTTGTCCAAATGTTAGCTCCGAGTCCAATTCCACTCTTATGCTCTGTGCAAAAAAAAAAATTCTTTCCCTCTTGTTTTAGAAATCATTACTGGTGGCTTTTCTTTAATTAATATATAATAAGCTGCACATGGCCCTCCTCCTCTGAGCTGCCGCTGCTCTGTGCCACTGCACACCCAAGACTTCTCCAGTTGGTGGAAGCCCCCCAGCCCAGACAGACGCCATGCCAGAGCTCTCCCCGCAGAGCCAAAACCAAGCTGCTGCTCAGGTCAAAGTTTCAGAGAAGTTTCTGCACCAAACGGAACCCAAACGGCTGCGCACAAGGCACCCGCCGAGGCGAACGCCTCCTCATTATCCCACCATCTGGCCTGGAGCTCCGTTACCTCTTTACACCCAGCGGACGAGGGTTCAAACGCAGCTATCGGATCAGTTCAGAGGCGCAGAAATTCCAGGGCCGGCCCCGAGCTGGCAGGCAGACTGTCATCTCTTCTCCTCCTGCCTCTTTGAAATGGCCTCGCTGCCTGCTTTGTTCTTTTCTGCCTTCCTAATCAACCCCCTACCAGCTTTAGAGAAGTCAGAATGATGCTCAGCCTAATTAACAGCAAACTTGTGGAGGCGAACAGGGAAAAGGCAGAGCTCGTCTTCGCAGGCAGCCAATAATGGAGCATCACAAGGAATGCGGCTCTGTCAACACGTCCACAGTGCTCTGCGGAGCTCAACGAGATACAAAAAACTATTTCCTGGGCCTGATCCTGCAACACCTATTCCACTTCCAATAAATGTGGACTTTACCTGGTTGAGAATGGCCAGATGAGGACACCATACAGAGCAGAACAGCAATGAAAGCACAAAAAAATGCATTTTTCTCCCTGTCAAGGGCACAGCAGTCTGGTGCCAACTGCTGAGGAAAACGATCCCCCTCTTCAGTCTAGTCCAGTTTAATCCTCGCTGGCTCCTACACTGTGATGACCCCGTTGTTTATGTGAGCACTGAACAGTTAAAGGTGTTCTGGCACCTAAAAAACACACCCAGGGTCTTTGTTCTATTTGCAGCCGCTTCCAGAACTCTATCTCTGCAACTTTCGACCACCAAATGTTTTAAAAAACAGACTTCCAAGTGTCCAAAGAAGGTGACATTAGATAAGCAGAGAAGTTTTCTTGTTTCTTTTCTAGGCACTAAATCAACCACAGATCTTTACTTTCGGAAAGCATTAGTAAAGCCAGAGAGATTTTATCTGGGTCTGCAGTCCGGGGTATCTGCGCAAGCAAAGACTGTTCTTTGTGCTCACAACAGACGCTATCCCATGTCTCACCTCTGGCACGATCCTGCTCAATCCACTTCCCCTGGTAATTCACGTGTAACCCATCTCAGAGAACACATTTCATTAACACTGCCTGGGTACATTTGCTCTCCTCTCTCTGCAGCCCCTCCATGAGGGACACAGCCCTGCAGACCACTGCCACACCAGGGAAATACATGGGGGGGGTGGGGGGTGTTTCTGCATTACCCTCTGGAGGCTTAAGAACCATTTTAATCCCTCCAACACAGGCAAACCCCTGTGAGCACCATGTTTTTGGCTCCCTCCCTGATTTTCTAGAGCAGGGCTTTTCAGACAGCTGCATGCTATTAGGGCACAGCAAGCCCCAGGACTCGGGCAGCCCAGCCCCAGCAAGATGTCCTTCAAAGTCTCCCTCAAGCCTCCAACCAGTCCTTTACTTCCCTGCCATCAAATGCTTGTTGCTGGTCACAGAATGATGGGGATTGGCAGGGGCCTCTGTGGGTCACCCAGCCCAACCCCCTGCCCAAGCAGGGTCACCCAGAGCAGGCTGCACAGCACCGCAGCCACACGGGGCTGGAATATCTCCAGAGAAGGAGACTCCACAGCCCCTCTGGGCAGCCTGGGCCAGGGCTCCGTCACCCTCAGAGGGAAGAAGTTCTTCCTCGGGTTCAGCTGGAGCTTCCTCTGCTTCAGTT
>Ga0065711_1035811_pt1:0-17500 | contig 21805 bp, 13 predicted proteins | sample Hoacrofraction12_FD_59098 | JGI IMG/M metagenome (GOLD analysis project Ga0065711, IMG submission 59098) | Hoatzin crop microbial communities from Cojedes, Venezuela - Epithelial fraction 12 v2 (version 2) | ecosystem: Host-associated > Birds > Digestive system > Esophagus > Crop... | reverse complement strand
GAACACTGCAAGGACGAGAGCAGACTTTGACTCCATGCCTTGTCCAACTAATTAGCACCTATGATGCTGAGAGCATGTGTAAGAGGATCTGGGGCTTCCAGTGCTCCTCCAGTGTTGTCTCTGGTACTGTCTAACGTAAGTTATCAAAGGTCCTTAGTGATGCTGGGTCTCCTGCTTGGGCTTTCATACCTGCCAGCTCTTGAATAACTTGCTGCCCAGCAGCAGGGGTGATTGAGAGCTGAGTCTCCCAGATCTTCCTTCAAGGTTTCCACCAAAGCTGAAAGGTAGAAACCTTGAAGGAAGATCTAGGAGACTCTTCCCCCTGCCTTCGTCACCTGTGCTGCTGGAGTTTTAAAGAAAAAGGGGTCAGCCTTGCACCTCCCAGTCTCCAGGGGAGGTGGATGGAGGTGTGTTTTATGGTCCAATGCTGCCTGTTTGGAGGGGGACAGCTGGATTGAAGTTCCTGGGGACCAAGGGGTAGAGATCCTTTATGTCCTGTTGGGCTGACAGCACCAGGGAGGTGGGAGAAGATGGAGTCTCTTCAAGACCATCAAGGCATGGGCTTTGCTGGGACGTAACTTTGAAGAAAAGATTTAGATTGATAAAGCGAACACGTGTGATGTGTCAGGCAGCACTTTTGGGAGCATGGCTCATGCCTTTGCCACTGTCGCACCTTTGCTGCTGTCACACCTTTGGTGGACCAGAGGCCCTGCAGCTGCTTTGCTCCGGTGGGGCATGCATGTGTGCTTGGAGGTCCCATATGAGAATCTTAGAGCAACAGCAAAGTTTTTGCCCATACAGAAGCCACAGAGGCTTATGGGTGGTTCTTTTTGGGGGGGAAGGTGTGTTGGAACAGCAGCAGTCCCAAATGACCTGTAACAGGTGGGTGTCACGTTTGTTTTGTGTAGCTAGGTTCTGTCCATGCAAGTCATCTCTGTTTGGCAGAACAGCTGTAAGCCATTGCTAGTGCCTTTATCGCAGGATGACACCATTTATATGTGTGCCACAGGAAACACACTGCAAAATTCTATACCAAGTCTGACAGTTAGACCTACGGGTTGAAAATTCTCATTTTCAATAATGCACACACGAGAAGTTCAATAGTCATGTTTGTCATTAGGTAGTCGTTATTGCTGCTCGAATTAGTTTTCATACCCTACTTAATAACTGTTACCAATCGTTTTTCCACTTTTTAGCATTCAGTAATAAGTGGACAGCAAGGTTTTACATAATATTAAAAAAATCCGGCGTTCTGGAAAGAGGTGGAGAATAATTTTGGAAAACTGTTCCTCACCATTTTGTTTACTGGCTACCTGGGGAGTGCTGGATGGTCAAAGAAGCCTCCTCTGCTCGAGGCAGCACTGGGGCTGTTGTACCAGTGATATTTAGCAAGTCCACTGGGATATTCCTGAGGAGGATGCGGGAAGGTAAGGTCAAGCCTTCTCAACCTCGACTACAAGTAGCTTCTCTGTAGGGAAAGTGGTTCTTAACACAGAGGTTTCTGCTTTGCTTTGTTTGTCTTGGTTCTATAATTCAGGCAGTTTTTCTATCTGGCAAACCCCTCCAAACCTGAAGAAGTAGCCAACAACCAAACAGCTAAAAAAAATATAAAAATAAAATATTTCTGATAGATTTCATAAAGGATGAGTTATAGCAGAAAAAAATATTTTGGATGTAAATATATTGTACTTCATTCTTCAATCCAGTAATGTATTTTTATTTATCTGAAAAGATTTAAGATGGCCCAAACCGCTTGGATGGCATGTAGAAAGCATTCCAGTTTGACAGAAGCTTGAATTGATTACTTTGCCGAGAGAGGGAAAAAAAAAGAGTTTTATTTAAATCAACTTTAAAGCTTTATTTTAAAGGGTGGATATTGGTAGCTGGAGAATATGCTCTGTGTTCCCCTCATATTGCAGCTGGACCGCAATAGCCAGCCTTCACTTATTTATTTATTTCCTGCACAGAGGGGAGGAAAATATAGGTCTATGAATCAATCTAGATAATGGGGAAGGCTGAATGTAATAAATAATACAGTAACAACCCTAAACTAATGAGCTGTTGCTAAGGTACATTTCACAGGCTCATCCTCTATATAAAAAGTCACTAATAATCCCTTGGTGTAATCAGATGATAAAGCTTTGCCATAAGGCAACACCTGTGCAATTAAAGCCGCGGATTCTTTTGCACGTTTCATTAATTTCAGGATTTTGTAAAGGCACAATGACTACACTAATAATCTAGTCTACTTGACTCCATGTCTACTGGAAACAGGGTGTCTAATTAGGTAAAGGTAATTAATTAGAGATAAATGGAGCTAATCAGACTCGGTTAACACTAATTCTCTGAATTAAGACATTTTGGGACACCTACTATTCCACTGGCTTTGATGTTTCCCAACAAACACTGGCTTTGAAAGGAGTCAGAAACTGCTGTGATCATTCCGTTGGAGACCGCCGGCCCAGCCCTGCAGCACCGCGTGCCCCACGAATCTTGTCAGGGTTCAGCGGGACTCCCTGAGCTGCACCCACTCCCGTGGGTTTCCCAAGAGACGCATCCCTGCCACTTGTGAGGTGGTGGGGGCTTGGTTTGACACCCCTGGGAGCCATTTGGTGTCTTTTTACCGGCTTCCTCCAGGCTTTTGCTGGCTGTGCTATCTTCCCCTCAGCTTCTTTCCCTGATGTGGGCAGATTCGTAAATTCTGGGATGTGGTGGTATTTGGAAGGGCTGATGTAACCTCTGCTGCGGACAGCGCTCAAGGTGCAGAATGCATTGCCTTTCCTCACAGAAGAGAGGAGGATCAAAATTGTTTTAAAAAGAAGGCCAACTTAAAAGAAATCTGGATTATTTAGTGAAAAGGCCAGGGTTTCACAGGTGATCTCTGCATTTGTAACTCTTTGGAGGCCAAGGGCCTGTTCTGCTGAGGAATCAGATGGTGCTCATCTTGGTTAGGTAACCAACTACATTGGATTCAGGTGCCAGCCTCTTCAAAACCAGCAGGACTAAAAGTGAGCAGGACACCAAGTCCAATTGCTCCAATGTTGTAGAGCTCCTGTGTGCTTCTGTTGCTAGCTCTGTGTTAGAGGAGTCCTGTTTTGCCTTTTCCCCCCAGGTGACTCTTGCTGCCTGCCATGAACTGACGTGTAGCACTGATGGCAGATGCCTATGCTGAAATGATGGCGTCACCACCACCAGCTCTGTCAGCGTTTGGATGCTGGGTGTATGGAGCAGGCGTGTTTTAGAAGGTATAGCCTCTTTTCTCTGCATGATATTAAGCTACAAAGTAGGATGATTTCCCCTCGCCCTATGGATGGTCTTCTCGCTTCAGCTGTAAAGCACAGTTCTTTATCTATCACTTCAATGCTGGGAAGTGTGGGATGCGCTCTTCCCTCTCGCCTCTAAAGAGGACTGGATATTTTTTTAAAACTTGTATTTCTAAAACACCTAAGCTGATGTTGCGCAGTATGGTACATAAATAACAAGAGTGAGCAAGGAACAAGCCCTTGTAGGGTGAGCTATAGCCTGAGGTAAGTCTCTACCAGCTGAGCTACACTACCCTCACTGGAGGAGATGAAATAGAAATGTCTGAACACTTTTATTACCAGATACTTTCTGGATTGACCTTTCAATAACTTGTTAAACTACAGAAAATATTTCTGTTTTCTAGATGTGAAAGACCTGCTGGGTCATATAGTCGACAAATACACCTCTGGATATTTTTAATCACAGCTTGGTGACTTGGGGCTTTTGGGAGCAGGTGGGGCTTGGGCCCTGCTGTTCGAAATAGCTTGTGTTTCCAAGGGCAGACAAATCCTGGTTAACAGTTGCAGAGAGCTGTAGGTACGAGGGAACCATTGTGGCTGCAGCCTCCAGGGGAGGAAGAGGAATTTGGCTGTGTGCCCCTGTACAGCAGGCAAACTGCTGTGGTCTCCTGGCTCGGGAGCACATGGCTAGCCCCCAGAATGAGAGCTGCCTCTGCTACCCCAAGCCTTTGGTCAGGGCTGCAGAGCAGTCGTGTAAGCGAATGTCCAAGCCTGATTTGCTCACAGCAGTTTAACTCCTCTTGTGCTGTTGAGGGTACCAGCCAATTTAGTCTTCAATCATTTTCTTTTTTTTTTTAATCATAGGAAATTCAAGAGTGTTTCATGTTCCAGCACATCAGGTTGCAAGTCTAGGTGCTAGTACTGTCATCTGATGCGCTTGTCTTGTTGAACATAAGCCTGTCCGTTGCCTAGGCTTTATATGCTTTGAGGAGGTCTGGTTCGACAGACTGTGCAGGGAAGGTGGGAGATGTCCGGAGGGGTCACACAGCTGCTGGAGCCCTGCTTGGGCTGACCACCAAGCACATGCCGTGCTGGGTGCCTCTCTAGTAGGAGGGCAGGCGGAGTCTCCTGAGTGCCTGGAAGCACTGTGCATGGCAGAGTCACTACCTTTTGTAAGTCGTAGTTGCTCATTAGTGTAACTCAGGTGTTGACAGTAAATCCACAGGTTGAATGAACTTTTGAAGTAACAGCTCAGATGACAGCAGCTTTCTGAAGGGAAACTGGCAAATGTCCCAGAAGAGGCAGCTTATTTGAGGAATGAAATCATTCTTTCATTTTCCTTTGCACGTCCTCCTCTTGGCGTCTCTGTGCCAAAAGGAGAGGATGCTGAAGTTTCTGTTGTGCTCCCTGGATGACAGAGCTGCTAAGATTCACCATCCTACAGTCTGGCAGCACTTGTCTCCTACAGGGATGGGCTGAATCAGCACCTGCTGGTCTCGGATATCACCTTAGAGCCACTGGATGTCCACGACCTTGTCCAGACAAGTCCTTAGGTAAAGGATGGGGTTCATCTCACCTGACTGTGCACAGCTGCATCCAGAATTGCTTTCTAGGGTCCCTTCACTGGAGAGAGATGGGCACTAGCGTGGCTACTCTGACCCATTTGGGGTTTCTCACTGAGGCCACAACTCTGTTCCTCAAGCGCCTGTTTTCCTCACTGGTGGTTAAAGGTGCCTGGGCGATCTCAGTGTCTGGCCTGGGAGCTCGGCCAGGTGAGACCACCCGGGCTCTGCATTGGGCATGCTGGGGTCTTGAGCAGGTTGATAGTGTCGGGGGAATGGTGCTGTGTGAGACGTGGGGGGAAATAGACTGAAAATGAGAGAAAAGGATGAGCCATTCTTGGAATTCAGATATCTCTGCTGTCTACTGTGTGTTTGCTGCAGCTTGCTCCCTTTCTATTTGGTTTTGTAAGCACAAGAATACCAGGTAGAGATAACAAAGGCGTGGGGCAACAGAAATGAGCTGAGAAGTGTTGAGCCTATGGAGAGGAGTGAGTGTTGCGGAGGAGGTGGTGGCTGGGATCATCGGGGCTGGGCCCCTGGCTCCCGTGGCAGAGGGTCGGCTGCTCTGGCCCACGCCGGTGTTGAAGCCGTGGGGTCTGTGCCTCGGGGCCCGTGGACCTTGCCGGCCCCGGCACTTGCAGGCGCCCGTGGGTCTGCAGGGAAAAGGGCTGCCTGCTGCGGGGACCAGGGCACCGAGACCCCTCGCCTCTGGGATGGCTCCCTGGGCAGACTCCGGCCCTCTGCGCTGCGGGCAGTTATTGCCCTCGATGTCTGGCATCTATAGCGTGGCGGAGTGCTAGATGGGAAAGGGAGTTTTATAATGTTCCTGTATTCAGATGAAATGCCTTGTTAATTTGAAATGCTCAACAAGTATTTAAATTACCCAAAAGAATCAGGCAGAAAATTCCTTAGTAATAACCTTTGTTCACCTCTTCTCTCCTCCATTTTTCATTACATCCTTCCCTCTTGGCCTTTGATTGCTGTTTACCAGAGCTGCATCAAAGCAGGTTCTCCCCATGGCTCTGGGCTAGGCGCAGCCCGTAATCCAGCATCTTGTCAGCCACTGGAGTTTTTAAACTAGCCTCAGTGTTTGTGCCAGGAATTGAACTGCTGTTCTTAAAAGCAGTGGTTGGTTTCCCTCTCTCCCGAGGTACGTGAGGCACCAGCAGGCCACCTTCACATCTTAATTTCCAATTTTGTAAACACACTGCAGTGAGCTCCAAGACCTTCTGGAGCAGCCGCTGAACAGCAATGCTTTCTATTCACACACAAATGTTGGCTGTAAGGGTTAGATTTTTAAAGCAAATGCTATGCTAAAGCTAAGCAAAGGGTTGTGGTGTTTGTTCCATATTAGAGGCCTGTATGGAATGAGATTTGTCTAGAATATCTTATTTCATGACGACCCCTACATTACTTTCCTACAAAGCAATTCAAAGTGTTGTTCAGTGTGCGGCTTAGCTGCACCGCAGTAACGAAATGCTTAATACTTTAAAGAGGTAGTTCTAAAATTTAATGGTTTATTTTATTGTTACTCTTTTGGATATAATTAACTAGGGATGCACTTCAAACTGTGTCCTCCTTTCTACAGAAATGTATTTTTATGTTTCACTCTGAAGGGAAAAAGAAGTCTGTCACACCATGGGTCTCTCCCTTGATGCACATTATTAGAGTCTTTTTAGAGACAAGCAAGCACTTTTGCTGTCATTGGTCTTGTTCAAATAGAGGGTGTTTATCTATGCAGTTCTCTGGGGAAGGGTGTCAGGGAGGGATCACCAGCCAGCAGCTGACATGGGTACAGCACGCTCGTTTGACTCTCCCCCAGCAGCACGCTTGCACAGCACTTGCTTCCGAAGCGTCGCTCGTCGGGCACCGCGTCCTGACCCCGGGTAACGCCTCTGGGTCTGGTGCTCGCCTGGGCTGAGGCCAGGCTGCGCGCTCCTGTCAGAGGAAAGGGGAACCTGGGCTGGAGGAGATGGCAGCGCTGCTGGGAGGTCCATAATGTCGTGTCGTAAGGAGGTGCTTAGTGCCCACCTTTGTCTCCTCAAAGCTTAGCTTTAAAAGTCACTTCCACCTCCCCACCCCGTACAGAACAGACCCTTCTGCTCAAGTGCACATACTTTGCTCCTAATGTGAACTAAGGCAGGACAAAGTTTCTGTGTGAGAGTGCTAAAAGGTAAAGCATTTGTGAATATTATTTTGCATTTCCACACTGCCTTGAATTTGAGGCTTCACACCAAAGCCATCACATCTCCTGCTCCAAAGGACCTGAAGCGAAAAGCCTGATCTCCCAGGCTTGAGTGTGGCCCTCCAGCTGGAGAATGGTGAAGCTTCAGTGCTGCCAAGGGCTCACCCCTGAGCTGAGGTGGGCAAACTGCCTGCTCCCCTCTGTGGGTGCGGGTCACCGCGTGCCCCAGTGCTCGGGAGAGAGTGGTCTCCCTCAAACACAGCTGTGGGGCTGGTCTGGGTGGGGGCTGGCCCTGTGCTTGCTGAAGGGTCCTGGACTTCTGGTTGCTCATGAGCTTTCCTTTTCAGCAGCTCCAGGCTAAGCAAGGCAGGGGTGGGGGAAGGAAAAGGCTTGGCATTGCTGTTACGGGGCACACCATACGTCAGCACCCTGCAGCAGGTGAGGGGCTGCATGTGAGACGTTGCTGAAGATGTTCTTCTGCTCCCCTTCCAGTCATTAGACATGTAAGGCTTTTTCCTCCCATGCTGTGCAGCTGGATAAACCCTTGGCATCTGCACAGATAGGGTCCGTTCCCCTCCACCTCCAGTGCCTCTCGTCTGAAAGGCACCCATCATGGCCAGGCTTCTCTGCCTGTGCTGCAGGGTGGCACCGAAGGGCTCTAGAGCATCCCTCTGTCTTATGGTCATGGTTCTCTGTGATTTCATGTTTGTCCTTGGTCCAGATAGTGGCTTGAGCTTTTGCTTGGAGACTACTACCAATGCAAATAAGGAGTTAAATTACCTAGTTTTTAACCCTTGCCTTAAGAAACTAGTGATAATGACATACAGCAGTGACAGTCATTACTACTCCTATTATTCCTTTGAAATGCACTCAAATTAAGTTTTAAAAAGTCTCTCAAGTGTGAAGAATGACACCTAGCTTTTATGGAGCAGAGTGGCACAAACCTACTTCATTTCTGGGAATGAGACTGGGCTCTGGCTATAAAAACACAAATGAGACTCCATATTTTTTTGTTCAATTTTGTACTACTCTTTTGGATGATTCATTCCACCCCCTGTGTATTGACTATTGCCAGCTTTCAGATTGATACAGCTGTTTCACAAGCACCTTCATCAGCAAGCAGCCCCCAAACCCTTTTTGGGAGTATGGTGGGGACCACACCTAGCCTCCTCATTTGAGCAGGAGCAATTCCAACCCACGAGAACACGAGGGTTGAAGGAGCAACATAGGCAGACCCTGGAGGATCACCCACAGCTTTGAATTCCATGGTCTGTACCTCTGATCGTGCGCTACATGGCACATGGGAGGAGGAGGGTGAGCTTGTATTTGGGACAAGTGTGTACCACTGCTGCCACCTTAATAAGGTTTACAGTAGGGGAGCTGATGCCTATTGCCTGTGCTGGTGACCGCTGGTGCTATCAGCTGTACAAAGCCATGTGTCCACATGTTGGTTAAGGGTGTCCAGAGTGCTGGTGCAGGCTCTTAGGGACAGCACTGTCAATGTAGTGGAGAAAATGAATGAGATGATAGAACTTATACAAGCATCCAGCTCTGTCTGTCAATCGCTGCACCAAGGCAAACTGTCTGCGGTGTCGATGGGGCCACAGGAGGCACAGGCGATGCCGCGCTTCTGCTCCCAGAGCCTGGCGCTTCCCAAGCGAGTGGCTGTGGTGGGGCTGGATGCAGGGAGGTACTCTGGGTGCTCAGCCTGGGCTCTGCGTGCCAGCTGTGCCCTCTGAAGTACCGAGAGCTGCACAGACAGACATGCCCTTTGAAGTGACTTCTCTCACAGGACCTACACGATTGGGGATGTTCTGAAAGAAGTCTTAAGAGCATGCATTCTTCTCTTTGGAGTTTTTTTCCTCGGATAAGATAGTCCTTGTGTGAAGGCTATTCCTGTTTTTGATGCTTAAGCCAATTTTGGCTGAGCTTCCTATCTGTGACCTACTCTGTTGCTGAGTATTGCTGTGAACCTCTGTGCCAGCCCAAACCCTGCACAGGGCATGTGCTTTCTAAATACTCATGATGTGACGCTGCCTGGCTGCTCCTATGGTGTGCATCACGTCCCACCTCTGGGTTGTTGGGTGCTGGCTCCACCTCCAGTCTCGCTGGAAAGACTTACAAATACTTGGTTGCAAAACCTGTTCCTTTTGCAGCCTTCTGCCCGGTGGCCATTTTAGGTCCCATTCGCTGCACTCCTCCTAATGTAGCCCGAGATGTGGTCTGTCTCATTCGGGATGCGAGCGTGCTGTCGGCTGGCACCCACCTGCAGGGCTTTGCAGGGCTCCTCTCCCATCCCGTGCTGGGGCTGGGCCCTGCTGTTGGCATGGCTGCTTGCTCGGGCTCTGCTCAGCCCAGCACGACCCGGGGAGAGCGGCATATGGCAGGAGAAAGGAGATTTAGGACAGGCCTAGAAATCAGAGGCAGAGTTGTCACAAGCTGGGCCTTGGGTTCACTGGCACGACATGAAAGACGGCGTCGGTGCCTGATGGAGCCTGGCCTCCTCCGGCTCTCCTGGCGGCTGCCGGCTCCCTGCAGCACCGGCAATCCCTGCTGCAGCGGCTGCGGAGGGGTTCAGGGCAGAGGATGTGAGCGGAATTAGCAAATTCCTCTAGCCATGGCAAAATTCTCAGTCGTGCTGGATACGGTTTCGGTCAGTTCATGATCATGAATTTCCTAGCCTCTGTTTATTTGCTGAAAAATTTGAAATGGAGCATTTTGATGTTTCGCTTTTAGTTTTACTTAAAGATACACAATCTTGAAATGCTTAATTTGCTCATGTTTCTAATTGAAAGCTTTCTGTCTTCTTGTCTTTGTTTTACTGAGACACTGATAAACCTTTCCAAGTTTTTTGTAATCCATGACCTGGTCATCAAAGAGTAAAGACCACCTGTCCTGATCTCTTGTTCAGATTTTTAGACTTCTTGTTTTGTGAATGACTGCAGGTGACATGTTGGCTGGAGAGGTGCTGTGCTTGCCAGTTGGCCATCATATCCTGGGAAATCAAAAGTGACCAGAGTGAGAGGAGGGGGCAAGGTGGCGGCTGAGCAACCTCTTCAGGGTTTGCTAGAAGCTGGGGGACTTGTGGTCTGGATGCAGTCTCCTGCATCTTTTTTTCAACTTCCAGCATGTAAGGAAGCCAAAAAATGACAAGAGTTAAAGGAGAGACTCTCTCAATACACATCACTTTGTGAATTAAAAATGTGGAATGTTAAGTGCAAATATTTATTATAATGCTTGAAATAACTCTGGAGATTTTCTCTAGTCACTCAGACATATCCTAGAATAAGTCATACAGAACCATGAAGTTTAAAGAAAAATGTTGAAGTGCACATCAGTGATGTGATAGTGAAAGATTTGGCTCCTTGTCTCCTCATTAGGGACAAATTCACCCCAAGGGTGTACTCTGATCTTGGCAAATAGCGTTATAATAACAAAAGAATATTGCCTGCGGGATAGCAGAAGTCGATGATTAAATTTAAGTGTGTATTGTCCACATAAAGCAAACAATGTGCCTTTTTTTTTTTCCTTGACTGTGAACATTCATCACTGGTGCTGAAGATGGAAGATGTGTGCTTGCTAATTATTGTGTTTTTAACTGATAATATACTGTAAATTTTGTATAATACAACTGTGACCTTATAGAGAATGGAAGAGATGACAGCAGGCCCATAATTACACTATGGTGAGGAAATGCTTGTTATTATCTACTATTTTTAGGACCGGTGTGCATAGCCTCTTAATTTACATAAGCTTTAGACATTCACACATATTCTGTCTTTGCTTATGGATGATAAATTTTGTTCAAATGAAGGATGAAGACGTCGTGTTAGGTGAGAGGTTAGCCAACTGGGAGCTTGATTACTGTGAACAACAAAAGCTTCAGTGCCAACTGAAAAAGGAGTATTTATCTGAGAAAGAATTGTTTAACCCAAGATTCATAATGTAAAAACCACAGCATTCAAATGGAGTCTTGATAACTTCAGAGAACTGGTTAAATGATTACGTGGGGGAAAAAAGAAGACAGGGAACCCTCCCTGCCGATGAACTATTTATCAGAGGGAGGGTGATTATTGCAGCATATTCTTATTAGGGATGAATATTTTGTGCTCATTGAGGTTTCCCTGTTGAGTGGGACACAAAGCATGTTTCCAGGAGGCACTGCCGTGCTGGTGTGCCTGCCCCAGCCGCTCGCCAAGCCGCTTCCCTCGGCTCTGCCGGAGGCAACAGCCCTCGAAGGCTGGTGAGATGTCGTGGTTTGGGAGTGCTGAGGTGTGGCGCAGACGCTGTGCGCAGCTGGGGGGCACGCCATACCCCAGCAGAGGCACAGGCACTGGGTGGGTGGGGGCCGCTCCTGGGGTCCCGACTCTGACAGTGCCATGCCCGGCACTGTCTCTCTGCGTGCCTTGGCCAGTCTGGTGTGACTTGTCACTTTTTTGCCTGCCAGCAGCACCACCGCACTGCCTGGCAGAGCCTGGGTGCTGGTACGACGGTGTTGGTCACCAGCAGGGCCACCAGCTCACCTGCTGTGCCACGCACACACACGGTGGGCGAGCTGGTGGCCCTGCAGTGGCCAGCACCATCCCGTGCTGGCAGCTCTGGCACCAGTGCAGGGGCACTGTGTGACACTCAGGCTACTGGGTGAGTTAGAGATGCTAGAGCAATACTGAATCCTGCTTTGGCCCTGGAAGGAGCCCTTTGTGATAGTGTCAGAGCAAATTTACTCTGTCATCTCCCTCAATTAGCTTTGCTGGCAGCAGTCTGTGCGTTCCCAGGTCAGAGCGATGCACAGCCGCTTCCCTCTGATCAGGGCTATGCCTGCCCCTCACCGCTCTGGGCAGCCAGATGAAGCAGCATTGAGAAGCGGGCAGTGGTGCTGGCTGCGCTCGCCGGCTGAGCAGAGCGCTTTTGTTTGTGAGGTTTTGGTCTGGCGACTCTGGTGCCCTGTCGGTGGTACACTGCTCGGCTTGCTTCTGCTTTCTGCAGTCCTCACAAGGCTGTTCCTTGCATTAAAAAACAGAGAAAGCAAAGAAATACACAGATAAGACAGACACAGAAGAAAAGCTTGCTCGTACTCATTACACTGGAGGATATTTTGAGATCAGATCATCCATCTGAAAATATGACCTCTTGTAATACTGCCAAACAAGGTCAGGGATGCCTGCACTTCTCTGCCTCTTATGCAAGGTCGAGCTGCCTGGAAGCACCTTCCACTGCTACGCCCGAGTTTTCCAAGTTGAAGGAAAAAAGGGAATTTGTGTATCAGGGCTTGACCTCTTGTTTTTTTTCTGCTTTGTTTGCCCCGCTTTAGCTCTCTTTCCTTGTACTGATGTTCTCGGCCGTGTTTCAGATTTCCAGTGTGAGCGATTGCATGTGAGGAAAGTCATTCATCAAAAGAGACGAGCAAGTGGCCCCGTACAGAGCCGCCATGTAACAAACACCCAGTCTCAGCTTAATCTACTTATTTTCCTATTTTCACCCTAATTCTGGTAGGGGGAATTGTGACCCTGAGGTCTGCAGTGCTGCAGAGCCTGCAGGAAACAGCAGCTGATGCAGCCTTGCATAGGCACTGGGGATTTTTAAGACGTAACAGGCTGAAGGCACTGGCCCCAAGTTGGCAAGTCCATCTCTGGTCTTCTCCCGGAGAAACGAGCATTCCCTCCTCCCTTTTCCCTAGGAAGCAGTTTTTGACACTGGATGCCAATATAATTCATCAATATAATAATTCTTTACTTTCTCCCTATAAAGGATGCTGCAGATGAAGAAAAAGATGAATTCTCCGTCACAGAGTGTGAAACCAGGACTCCCACAGTCATCGTTCATTTCTCCTGTTTGCGCTGGCATTAGGTAGCTCTAGGCAGCAGCTTTTGCTGAGTGTGTGGGCCTGATCCCGCAGGGGCAGAAGTGTGCACAAAACAGCTACGTCTCCAGCCTGCTGTTAGGCAGACCTTTTGTAGCAGCACAGGGGGGTTAGTAACATGGTGGGAAGGATGACAATATGTTTAATAAAAACTTTAATTGCTGAAGGCCTTTCCCAAAGGCCGATAATGGCAAAAGGTGTAAATGGAGGAAGGTCTCAGGCTGCTCCCGGGTAGCTGCGCCTGCCGCACAGATGGGCTGCTGAAGAAACTGTGAATGGCCAAACCATAACAGACTATCCAGTTATTCCAACATCAGCTCATTAGCAATCTGTCAGATATTTTAATTTGTGTACTGGTGGACTAAGCAGACATTACAGGATTGCCCCAGCTCCCAGGCATCGCTTTAACACAGAAGGAAACAGTGAATGAATAACACAGAGATGTGAATGGAGATTTTCATGCCCTTGGCTTTGGGGTTGCTGCAAGGTCCAGGCAGGGTTGTCGCGTGTCCTGCAAGCCCCCGGCCCAGCACAGGGACAGCAGAGAAGGCTTGGGTACTGCTGCAGGCAGGGGTGTGGGCAGGGGCTGAGCGCCTTGCCCAGTCCTGCTGCCTGCCCCAGCTTGGCTTTCCTGGGGTGCTGCGGTGGGGAGACTGTGCTGGCCCGCAGGTCCCCGAGCAGCAAAAAGTCAGATGTTCAAATGTAATAAATTAGCTAAGCATGAGGCCGAGATGCTGGTGGACAGTTTGGGTTTACATTTGAAATCATTCAGTAATTTGTTTAGACAGCTGTTTTGCTAAAAGATGACCAGTCATGTATGATGGGGGTTTTACCTCCTAAATCTCCCACCAAAAATCACTAGAACCTCATCAGTCATATTACTCCAACCTCTAGTAGCTAATTTTCAAAGGAGAGTATCTATGCTAGGTGTTCCTGGTTAATTTGCTTTTGTTACTGTAATCCCTCTAAACCCTGGCTTCCCAAATTTCTTCTGGCTGAGGAGACCACCCTTTCCCGAGGGGAACGTGCTGGGCTGGCTGTGAAGTGTGCTCCCCAGCAGGCTGTCATGGCTGTGCGTCTTGACAGCCCGACCTGCCTCTGCTAGGGTGATGAGCAGAGGCGTGAGTTAGGGGTGAGGCTGGCAGCAGCTGTACCTTACAAGTGCATGGTGGGCCACGCGCCTTGGCCTGGGGGGGTTTATGGGCGCTGCCACGTCAGCAATTTATGGCCACGCGCTGAGCAGGAGCAGGCAGGCGTCAAGTGTCTCAAGGATCTTTTCATTATGTTTCATTTTGTAATATTATCACTGAAGCTGTTGAGAATTAAGTCGTATTGCTATAATAAGAGTGATTATGACAGGGGTAATGTAGTCAAGTGCCAAAATGTAGTGTCCTTGTAGGGGAGAAGGAGTTACCGACCGAGCCCTTTAATCGCAGCGAGATCACCCCACGCTGCCCAGCTGGCCTCCTGGGTGCCTCGCGCCCCTGTCGTTTGTAGGAAAGTGCCTTTATTCCTTTAGCTTAGGCACGTCAGGGATGGATGTGAACGAAGAGCTGCTGAAAATGCTGGGATTTGTCTGTCAGGCCACAATTTGGAGATGGTATATCTTTTAATCCAATTCAGTTTTACATATTGGCATGAAGCATTATAATTGATTGCATTAAATTACATTGGAATCTCTCAGCTGCTTGATCAAGAGATGATATCAACTCCAAGAAGTCCTGACTATATGTAGGTATTAAAGATGTTACAGGCACATAGCCTCAGTTGGATTCATTCCTAATGAGATTTTGAAGTTCACACTATAAAATGTTCTGTCAATTAAGTCAGAAATTCATAGCAACATATTTACCTCAGTTAACAGTATGTCCTTTCAGTGCAGGGATCTCAACTATTACAGCAGTGTTTTCTAGTTCCAGCCTCATCAAAGTCCAATCCAATATTCTTGTTGTAATACATGTTTGTCTGTCACATGCACAGTTTTTGACTGCAAAGAACTGCTCTGTGAAATATATTTAGCATGAGGGAAGCAGCTGAAAAGAGAGCTGCAATACCAAGGCCTGTCTTTCTGTAGTGCCCTGTAGCTGGAATAAAACTAGGTAGGAAAAAACCTGCTTCACCAGTAGCAAGTTGTCTTGGTACAGGTTTCTACTTCCCGACGGGGCTGTCTCCCAGGGTAACAGCATCAGTGGGAGCAGCACTGCGTCCCGCACCTCGGGGGGGCTCCCGGCGGGGCTAACGGCACTTGTCACCAATTAACAGAGATGGGCATGCAGACGAAGGAAAATGGTGCTTTTCTTCTCAAGGTAGGACGAGTCAAGCAAGTGCAAAGCTAGCGACAGCTCCCGCGTCAGCTGCACCTCGGAAAGCAGCTCTTGGTCCGCTTTAGAGAGAACAGAGTGTCGTGTGCTGCTTGGTCCCAGTAAGTCCCTGCTCCTTAACGTCTTTGGGAAACAATAAAAGAGTAGTAGCTGAGGAGACTTGGTCTTCTTAAATGTGAATCCATTTTCTTCTCACTTTTCAGGTGGCTGAATCTCTGATGAGTGCTCTGTGGAAGGAGACAGCTCTGCTCCAGCTTCCCTTCCCTCCAAGCCTGCCAGCAAAGGGATCTGCCACAGGATGTTTTACGACTTCTGAAGAAGTAAAGAAGTCAGGGCGCTGAGTGGGGGCTTAAAGGTAACCCATGGCTTACCCACCTTTCCTGACCCGGGGCTGCGGGACTGCAGCCTTGGGAATGAGAGACGGGCAGGGCTCACTCCGGGGAAGTTTCTTTCCCTTATGCATGCCAGCACCCTGCCCCACTGCAGAGATTAAATTGTTGCTATCTATGGGGACGAAGAAAAGCCCCAAACTTGGTGGTGAAGCCTGGGGAGTTTGGCAACTCAGGCAGCTGCTAGCTGCCAGCACAGCCCGGCTGCCGCTGCATTCTAAGCGTCCCTGGGACTTGAGGAGTTTTGCGATTTCCAGGAGTAGAGCAGGAAGCCATTCCCCAGTGCTGGCCCTACAGCAGACATGGCCAGCCAGGAGCAGAGGAGGTGGCGTTGGTGTATAGGTTACAATGAGGGTAACATCGTGTAATATTAATACACACATGCTTTCCTGAGTTTTGCTTGAGACTTCTTCCCAAGCACATTAGAGCTGACAGCTTTCTCAGGTTCAAGATCAGAGGCTACAGAAAGAAGAAATGTATCGGGGTTTTTTTTCTTTCTTTGGAAGTTCTGTCTGTGAACATTGGACCACGTTTGAAACAACTAAGTTTCATGTGTTTTGAGCTCTGTGAGAAGGATAACTGTTTGGTAGAGAAGTTGTCATGTTACGGCCCAGGAAACTGCAGTGAACCTGTGGGGGTCTTACAGCTGTTTGGTTTCTCTTTAAGCCTGGTCTAGAAGGTTTTGTGTCATTACTTTTAATAAGACTTTCAGTTTAATAGTGTTGCACACAAATGCATTTTCGTGTAATTAGACCAGAGATTTCAAGCAAGCGTGTGGCTGTCACTGAGTGCTTGTGTCGGGTCTCCTTCTGTACACAAGCATCAGAGTTCTTCATGGCCCAAGATGTTTGTTCATCTCTGTTCCTATGATCTTACTGATAGAGCATGAGCATGTGTGCTCAAGCAGGTCTGTGGTTCTGTAATCCTACATGCTCTGGTCTCTGCCTTGTCTTTTGTTCAGACTCACCGTAAAATCATAAGAGTCAGCGTCACAGAGTAGCTGGGGCTGGCAGGGACGTCTGGAGATCGTCTAGTTCAGCTAACACCTACTAAAAAGCAGGGCCAAGGAGAGCAGGACACTCAGGCCTGCTAACTGCTGGGTTTTGCAGATCTCCAAGAATGGAGTCACCCAACCCCTTTTTTCCAGAGTTTGACCACTCTCACAGCAAAAAAGCTTTTTCTTCCATTTAAGTAGAATTTTTGAGTGAGGAAAACTACCCTTTCTGAAGGAGAAGGTACCTGTCTGTCTGCACAAGAATCCAGTCTCTACGGAAGTTGATTTTTCTCTTTGAGATTTGATTTTGGGCTTGGTGTGTGTCTGTGTGCAGAGATCTTCTTGTAGCTGGAGAGACACGATAGCTGGCATTGCACGCATGTGGGAGGTGGGAATAGCTGCTGTTATTTAATGTGAATGGTTAACAGGGCAGGAGAGCGGCTTCCCAGGAAAAGCTGGAGCCCAGGAGATGGGGAGGGGACGGACCACCTCCTCTCCATGTGGGGTGCCTACTGCCAGTGGCTTTCTGTGGGGCACCCATTCTGTGGGGCTGATTGCAGGGGAGTCTGGGCAGCCCAATGTCACATAATATGTCCCAGCAGAGGCCTTGGGAGCAGAATCAGGAGAGGAGAACTTGTTTAATGATACAAGCTAAACATGAAGTCCCTTAACCACTGCATTTCCAAATACTCATTTGTCTTTTGACAGCCACCGAGTCACAGAATCACAGAACGGTAGGGGTTGGAAGGGACCTCTGTGGGTCATGTAGTCCAACCCCCCTGCCGGAGCAGGGTCACCTACAGCAGGCTGCACAGGACCTTGTCCAGGCGGGTCTTGAATATCTCCAGATAAGGAGACTCCACAACCTCCCTGGGCAGCCTGTTCCAGTGCTCCGTCACCCTCAGAGTGAAGAAATTCTTCCTCAT
>Ga0065711_1035810_pt1 | contig 21805 bp, 10 predicted proteins | sample Hoacrofraction12_FD_59098 | JGI IMG/M metagenome (GOLD analysis project Ga0065711, IMG submission 59098) | Hoatzin crop microbial communities from Cojedes, Venezuela - Epithelial fraction 12 v2 (version 2) | ecosystem: Host-associated > Birds > Digestive system > Esophagus > Crop | place... | reverse complement strand
GTGTATCTACCACACCTCCCAGTTTGGTGTCATCAGCAAACTTGCTGAGGGTACATTCTAACTCTTCATCCAGGTCGTTGATGAAGTTAAACAAGGCTGGGCCCAGTACTGACCCCTGGGGGACACCACTTGTTACCAGCCTCCATTTTCCATTTTCCTTTTGTCACCATCAATAAAGCAATCACTTCACCCACTTCTGTTAGGCAAATACCCTTGGGAGGAAATAAGGCAATTTCTAAGTAAATGTGCAACCCAATTATTTAAAAGAAGAAATGAATTCATTTTGAATGTGGCTAGAGCAGCCAAGCAATCCCTGACAAACAAACTAGATATCCAGGGGTGGAACTCAACCACATCTCCATCAGTCTGTGGCCTTGTGAAGCCATCCTTATTCAGGAAACCATTTTAAAGCAACTTTCATGAGTTAAATATGTGGATTACATATCAGCTGAATGCACACACTGAAACACCTTTGTAATTCTAACACATTTCCTCTCTATTATTCAATGGTTTCTTTGCTTTATGAACATAAATATACATATTTTTACATGGAATAAATTTTATACAGCCAGTGCTGATACTGCATCATCAGGGAGTTTTGAGATAATCTCATTCAGTGTAAAGAACCTGGTACAGAACCCACTGTGTTCTTAACCAGAAGAGTACTTTCACAACCTAATTTTTAAACTACATTGTGTATATTTACTGTGGATTAATTTATCTCCCTGGGAAATTTAGTCCATTCTTTTTCAAAACTGAAAGAAGATAAATAGACATGTGACGAGTCTTTTGGTTTAATTTTTTTGGTTAATATTGAAAGTTACTCTATGGGTGATTAATTATCTTGTAGAAGTTTCTAATTAAGCAATAGAATATGAAGATGACTAGAGCAAAATGCCCCTGCAAGAATGTTTGTAGGCATAGCACAGTGAAAACTTCTTTGAAAATAACTTTCTACAGTTGCTGTAGTATTCTGTTAAATTACACACAGAGTGAATGGTATGCATTTCTCTTTCCTCATTAACAACAGCTATTGTTCAAATGCCAGTTTCTGCTCAGCGGTCTTTTTTGATGCTCACTGTATACCGGATAATTATGTCACTTTAGTACCAATCTAATTAAAAGCAGACCTCATCCAACACAAAAAAAAATACTCAATATTATTCCTTTTTTTCATCAACCAAGTTCAATTATCTTCATTTAAAAATTTTTTTGTATTGTACCAATTCACTCTGTGATGGGAGACTCTGTTGGTGTAAATTCCAAAAACCAGCAGAGTTATGGAAATTTCTGTCTGGATTTATACCAGCTGAACATCCAGCTTTAGATATCAAGATGGCAGCTTGCTGCATTTAAGTACTGAAATCTTCCCAGTGTCCTCAGACACCTGTGTGCACTTGTACAGTGATATATTTGGAACTTCTTTCTATATTAGCTACTCAAGTTGCAGAAATTGACCTCAGAGATGTAACAGTGTGTGTTTTGAGTGATCGAGGGTAAATACAGAGAGAGAAAGAAAATACCCTTCATACAGGGATTTTCAATGAAATTTTTACCGAAAGTGACTGCACTCGGTAGGCTGGCAACTGTGCTCTGCTCCTTTCTGTTTTGGTTATGTTATATACAACAAGGTATAGCTTAGAACTGACAAATCGTAACATGAACACTACATTCATTCTATGTCATTTTGTCTACAGTGATCTCAGATATCATTAAATCGTGGGTTTCACGGAACAAAACAAGCAGATTTAGAGAAGGGAGGTAAAATACTTTAATTCTTTCAGGTTTGATCAACATAAGTAGCAATCTCTTGCAATATGCATAAACTTTCACAAATTTGGTCAGGTAGCAATGTGGTACAGGGAACAGATTTCATGAGCACAGTTGATTAATGTAAACATGGTCAAATTCTGAAGATTAATATGATATCCTTCTGGTTGAGCAACACACTCATTTGCAATAACTTTCAATAGCCTAGACATTTAATTTTTATTTTGTTTTATCCTTTCTCTATTTAATGATGTTTCCAGACACTTTGCACAAGCTAATACTTTGTCCAGGCCAAAATCAGTAATTTTGGATCACACACACACACACAAATCAAAAATAAAATAATCTCCAAATATCGAAGCATAGTAATTGTGCTTAGTACTTCTGCTGAGCACTGAGACATTGCACTGTTTATAACAGCAGGCCCTAGACCCTACCACTGCTTAGGAACATTGCAAGAATTCTCGGGGACAAAAATCCCATTGACTGCAGAACTAAAGTGTCACCATCGTGTATAAAACAACTACAGGCCGCGATAGAATGGAAGGAATTATTTATGCACTTTTACACAAAAGAAGGAACAGATACCAGAGGGAGGTATGCAGTTTGCAGTTAGACACAACAGGTATAAAAATCAACTTTGAAGAAAAAAATAAAAAGATCTCCCATGGCAGTGCTGGTAAGAAAGAAGAAAGAAATATAACAGATCACAAAAAGTCTTGAGCCAAGCTAAAGACATATGCAATTACTCAATTTATACTTGCTTTGTCTGTTATTCCTTTGTTCAAATTCAGTTCTTCAGTAGATGGAAATTTTATTTTTAGTGACCAGAAAGAAACAAAAATTGCAACCGTTCTTCACGCTCACTTAAAAGTCAGCTAGACCACAAGGGGTTTTTTAATTCTAAGCACCGGAGTGAACGGTTATGTGAGGTAACGGACACAAGATCGCTCAGGGAACAGCCTCACCCTCAGCTCCATTCACACAGGAAGTGCTGACTGGCTGTACGTACGTCAGCCACTGCAGGAACCCTCTCTTGCAGCGATGTGAAGTGGAACCGGGTCAAGCCTCCCAGCCATGAGCAAAGCTGGAGCAAGCCTGGCATTGCTGCACTGGCAAAGCTCCGAGGTCCAAAGAGGAACCTTCTTTGTCCTGCCTCCAACTTTCACCCTCTCTGCAACAGATATGCAGATACAACATTCACAAGGGAACACAAATGCCACCAAACGTATTTTTCAGAACACTAAAATTACAACAACAAGATGTAGTACACTATATCCCACACCATTCAGGGTGTGGTGGGCAGCCCTGAATTATACTGTTGGGCTTTTTAAGTATCTCCTTGTAAGGTACACAATTAATTTAAACATGTGCACCATACATGTAGACCCTCCCCATTTCTCTCGACTTCAATGACTCACATTTCCAAGTGTCCTCTCTTTACTGAAAACTTCCACCAATTCTCTTTGATACAATGCAGGATTTGAATGGTTCACTTGGTGCCAGCAGAGGTGTGGTACAAAAGACTCAGACATTTCTCTAAAGGTGAATTTCAGTAAAAAAACTCCTAACATCCTAAACTGTTTCTGAGGAACTGAAGCCAGAGAACGAACCTTCAGCCTGCTGAACATCACAGAGCATTTTTCCTCCTGCAGACTGCTTCTGAAAACAGTTTAATACCAATTACAGGAAGCTTCTGAAACAGAATGATCTAACAGAGTATTTTTCTCCAAGATCTGTGAATATATACATTTTATATATTTTAATTTACTATTAAATGTGCTCATGTCCACCTGCTATTTAATATTTAACCTACAATTTCATTAATTATTATGGTCACAATGAAAATAATGCAAAAAAGACATAAGTCAACCTCCTACAGCAAATTTGACGATTTTCCCCAGGAGAAAACATATGATTCATATGTGACAATATGTAGTGTCAGATTTTTATTTCTCTCAGACACTGTTTTACATTCACTTTTAATATGTGGAAAAATGAGAATGTAGTTTCATTTTCCCATTACACAGTAGCAGGTAATCAAACCTAAGTGTAGCAGTTCTGAATGCTATTCTCACCACAATTTTATGGCAAATCAGTGTAATACAAGTGAATCCACAAAATCTCACAAAAACAATATAAGAACATGAATGAATTAAAAGATTTTACTTTGACTTTCAAGTAGTCACGTTGTATAAAGAGATGCTATCGCATTACTTCATAGAATTGTAGACTGACATTTGTAACTCACAAACCAGAGCTGCAGTTGTGTGAGGGACCTGCCCAGTGAGCGTGAAAGCGCAGGCAGCATGCAAACGCTGAATAGAAGCATTTGGAAGAGAAGGAAGAAGTGCTTAAGAAACAAGAGACACCATGAAAGCCTTTCTGAAAGCAGCTTTGAGCTTTGCTGTACGTGAGCCAGGGCTATTTGCTTTTTGTCACACCTCAGCGCTGCTGTCATAGCTGACAGAGGAGCAGCTCTATAAGCCTTTGCCTCCTGCAATGGGATATCCCTTTGGCATACAAACATGAGGTGGCTACAGCTCATTTAGACACTAAAATATACTCTGTATCCCACAATAACTACAGTACGCAGGCTTAACACATCTCTTTTCTTACTGGAGAGCTGGCATGTTCTCACTAAAACATTGTACAGATGTTCCTACTGTGAAAAATTCAGGGCCATTGTATTACCAGGATTACTAGGAGATACCAACAAGAAAAATAATCTGTCACATTTGCTGGCCTGGTGAATAAAAGCCAAACAGCTATATCTTAATAGACGCCTGTTTACTATTAACTTTTAAAACTTTGGCCAGTATTTGTCTATTTCATAGAAAGGAGAAATTAAAAACATTAAGAAGCTAGTAAGGCCATTGTACTTAATACTTGAGAAGCTATGTTTTTTGTTTTCACAAATGAACTAGGTGCAGATTGTTCTCACAGGTCCCATTTACAACACAGGGCTCTGTAATCTGCCTTAGATGTTCACCATCTGAAGATTCTTTGCAATAAAACTTTTTTGGGCAAACCTGTACTGCATCTGTCCAGGTCAAGGGCGTTAGACACCATTGCAGGGACCACAGTGCATCACATGTAACCTCACTGTGAGCTGGCAAGAAACCACCTGAAATCAGATCTCTGGTTTCTCTGGCTGGGGAAGACAACAGAGGCTACTAGTCACAGCATCCCTTCCTGAGACTCCATCTGCCCAAAGAGCGCTTCCTAAAGTGCAATAGGCCTGATGTCATCAACATTCATGAGGACTTTTGACTAGACTTCTGCCCATTTTCTCACAAAACTGGAATTTCTGATTCCTCTGGTTGGTTTTCATGTCTAACTGGTGTTTCCTTCATTTTGCAGACTGCAAGCTTCTTCCACAATTACTACCTCAGTAACAGTTTCAACTCCTTTACTTTCTGACTAATGCTACATGTATCAGTTGCATAGGGACCCGCCATTCCACCTGAAATGTACCTTGCCTTGGTGCCTGAAGTTGCACGGTTTCCAATGCCTGCACCTCCAAAGGTGACAAACGCACATGACGTTAACCGACAGGCTGACTACAGAAAGTTTCTTCTCAGCCAGGTATGTAAGAGCACACACTTCAGGTTCAGGATGATACTAGAGACCCCATGGCTATAAGCAACTAGTTTTGGAATAATAATTCTTTGAGTAAATGCTTATGATTTCAACTGCACGAACAACAATTTCCTGGCTTTGCTCACAAGGTGTGTGCCCATTTTTGCCCACAGCAAGAACATAATGAACGATCTGCGTAGCTGGCTATCGCAGCTTGGAACAGCTAAAGTTCTTTGTCTTGTTCTTTGTCTAGAACAAAGAGAGAAAGGAGGAATAAAATCAGGTCATCTATGCATTATCTAGTTTTAGTAGCTCTCTAAAGACAAATTATAATTCAATATAAAAGATGTTTAATAATCTCACTGCCATATTAATGAGAAGCTGCTAAATACTTCTGCAGGTCTGACACTAATGAAGACTCCACAAAGCCAAGCCAAACCACCTGAAATCATTTTGAGTCTGAGATAATTTTTTGTTGTTAAGGTGTACTACAAACCAGTATACTAATAAATGTGCCATTTTGAAATGCAATACACACTACACTGCTTGGCAAAGATGACGGAGAATTCAGGTCCAGTAGATGATTGCCATTGGTCTTTGCAATATTACAACAGAGGTAGCTAGTTTGTAATAAACATCTAAAATCATGAGAATCTTTTTGTAACTTATTGCCATAAAGTGTAAGAACGCTTTCATTTCTCACTTTGGATAATTTCTTACAAGTCTCATTCTGGTTTGTTTACTGGGCCTTAGACAGCTTTAAAATAGTTTTTTAGTCCTTTTCTGACATATCATCACCAGGAATGGGACTAACAAAGCGTAGTAGCTACCTTGGAGGGACTGCAGCTGTTCTCAACCTTGTTAAATAGTGACTCAAAGCTAAGTGTGTAATTGAAGTTTGCTTTGTTCATTGTGTGACCTCCAACTGCTCAGCACTGTACAGCATTTTTTTTTATATGCAGGACACAGGACAACATTCATCCCATGAACTTTACCCTTCTTGAGAATTGATTTATAGGGCATGTGGCTAGAAACCTAAAAAAGGAGAGGCAACTCACAGTTTAAATTCAGCAATGTTCAAAAGGCAATTATTGAAAAATTGTTAACAGGTACCATAATGTCAAATTTAACATATTTGCGGAAGGGAGAAAAATTACTAAAATAATGTTAAACTCAATGAAGATTAATGCCAAGATGAGGAAACTAGGTAAATGAAAATCCAAAAGAACAGCTAAAATAGTAAACTTGGTTGCAAAGGGTGCATCGCATCTCTACTGAATTAAATGAAGCATCACCGGACAACTGTTTTGTCCATGCTAAAACATGTTATTCAGAAATGTTCTAATTATACTATTTTTTCTCCATTTGTATCTCAAAAATTAACAAGGGCACAAAACCAACTCTACATCTGAAGTTCAAACTAGTGGGAAATTGAAATCAAAATACAGCATTCAAAAATAAAAATCCTAAATTGAGGAATTAACTGAAACGGAAAAAGTCAAGGTTCACCTTTGCTGTGACTGTAGCAACAAAGCTTACTTTGTGCAAGCATTGCCTGCAATATCCATCTTCCATTCCCACTAGAAAATGATTAGCACTGTAACATCATGGATGAACCTCTGGGTTGATACAAAAAACCGACAAATAGCTGCTGGCGTCCATGTTCCACTTTGCATGTTAAAACTACAGTTAAACTACAGCCAGCGGACTTAAGTCAAACTCTCCGTTTAAAGGCCTGTGTTAAGAAGCATGCTCACAGCCTGTGTTTGAGCTTGATCCAAGAACTATCGGTGTCTGTAGGAGTTTCTCCCCTTCTAGCACTGGATTTTGGACCAGGCGCTTGAACAGCTATGCATTTGAGCAGCACTGTGCCAAAGTAAAATGCTTCCTCTGTAAACATGTATAGCCTTATCCACAGAAATAATACTAGTAAATGTTTTTTATGTAAACAAAAAAAATTTGAACATAAACTTGGTTTAGAGTCAGGCAAAGAGGGATAGTACAGCTATTATTTGTGCTGATACATACAGGTCTAGAATTTATCATTTGTGACAGAGACGTGGGAAGAGAACACTAACGGCTAGTCATCAAATTATTCCATTACGTTTTCTCAGTGAAGCTCTAAGCCCAGCATACCTCTCACAGAAGGTAGGAGGGTTAGTTTTCATGCAGAACTAAAACGCATACTTAAGCCTAATCACATGATTAATTTCAACGCATGGAGATTTTGGCGAGGTAGGTGTAAGCAGCTTAAAGTAATGCAGGAAAATAGGCTTCTAAAATGATTTAACAGAATAGTAGCTAAGTTCCTTAAGGAGAAAAAGATTCTCTCAGCAAAGTTTTCATTTAATGTGTTGATTAACACATCAGCATAACATTGCTGCATCAGTGTATCCTAGAAGCAACACACATCCCTGCAGGTCCAGAGAAACCTGCACTTTCAAATTCTGCATTAACATCACATACAACCTAAGCTTAGATCTTGTATTCCTTTTCATCCCTTTTTTAACCTTGTCAGATACAATCTTTGGAGATAAGGTTGCTGTGCTATGTAAATAAAATTGCATATATAAAAAACAGCCATCAAAAAGAGTATTTCCAACATTTCGAAGTGTCTCTCTCACAATTTTTGCACAAATGGTTTCAGGAGCTTCACAAATGATGGAAATTGTGCTAACATTATTAAACTTTCTTGATTTTTTAGGGGTTTTTTATATACTTGTATTAAAGAGTGCTAAGATTTTACACAAAGAACAGGGCTTTTCTGAGGGACGCTGTTCCCTCATTTAACCTAACTGCTTGTATGCCACTACTAGTATTTAGCTTTGTTAGACAATATACAGAGCACTGAAACATTTCTGAGTAATTTCTGCTTATGAAGTTGATGACTCATGCAAATTCCACCAATGTTTTGTGAAAATCTTCTATAATACTGTCAATTCTTTTATCCTGTATCTTAAATCTAAAGAGCATAGGTGGACAACTCCCACGGATTGCCAAGATTCAGGTTACTAAAAGACCCTGTACTTTCACACAATCTCCTAGTCTTCAAAATTCACGCTGAAGAGTGCTACCAGCAGTAAACCACTGATCTCTTAGAAGGCAGTCTTTGGAATTATTTAATTAGTGCCTACTAGAATATCGAATTCTGAAAATCTAAAAATACACAATAGCTACATAATGCCTAAAGCACATTGAGACATCATCTCTACTAAAAAAGGTCCACCACTGAATACATTGCGATGTTCAAACGTAGCAGTATGGAGGCAAAAAACACTAAAAGTGTAGCCAGATCTCTAAAAGTGGATCCTTTCCACCGAAAAGTAAAAAATACTTTGCGTTCATGCAAAGGGACCAGTTTCTTGCGACATCTGGAAATATTTAAGAACAATTAAATTGGTATGGTGTACAGTTTGGAGAGTTTAAAATTAGGCAAGTCAGACTAGTCCGTGTGGAATACCTGAACTATTTGGATGAAAGAAACTGGGAGGGACATCAAAGGTTACAATGAACACTTCAAACAAGTCTGCTCAAGCATCAGACGTTCTGGAGCGGTGCTCTATCAGTTACAGTTCCACCCCCAACACTCTACAGCTGCAACTCCTCCTGTTCATCCCTTCTTCTTACATGAAGCAGCATGGCTGAGCAGGCAGTAGTCAGGCACCCACCATATCCAGTGCCAACCTCTGGTCATACAGAATTTGGAGCGTGACACAAACAGGACGTGTGGTTGAAAGTTTTCAAAAGTACGGAAGTGCTTGTAGGGGATACATCCCATCGACTTCCAGTGAAAGCTGACTCTCAAGTACCTAATTTAATCATTCTGTAAAATTGAATTTCCCTTCTGAAATCACATGAGCATTTTTAGATAGATTTATCCCACTCCCTTAATGTAAGATATTTGAGTTATCCTCTGGAAACAGAGCAATGTAAATCTTTTAAATATAATAACATTATTATTCTTGGATCTCAGCAACAAAATTAAAAGTATATTACTTTATATCCACCGAGAATATAAAAAATTGAGGGCTTAAAAATTACAGGAGAAATCTGAGTAGACACAAATTGCAAATCACAATTACATTCTCAGAGATGCATTTCAAGTAAGCATTGAAAGTAAAGTCATATTGCATACACATGCAATTAGTCAGGATCAAGAAATACATTCAGCCCAAAATTATTGCATGAAAATAAAATTATTGCGATTTCCAAGACAATGGCCATGGATTATAAGCAGCAAACTTCATGCATTATAATCAATAATCTTGGGGCTTTGTTTCAACAGACTACAGGTTCCTTTCAAGTATTCACATGTGGCAGACTTTCAAAGGGCATTCCACCCACTAAAGTTGACTCCTATGTGTAAAAATATTCTCAATACATGTGGTAACAAGAAGACACATTATAATGAGAAGTAGGACTGTAAATGACATGGAGGCATGAATTAAGTCTGTTTTAATTAACATACAGGAGCAAAATCACCAGGGAGAAACCTGGAAAAAAATCCCCAAACATCAACCTACCAGGATTGAATCCAGAGAAGAACTTGGGAGAAGCACAAAACTACACCACTCATCCTTCTTTGGTCCTACTTTTAACCTTCTGGGTTCTGAAAGTAACCTTTAAGCATTAGATCCCAAAATGGTCATATGAAAATTCTCTCGCTTTTAAATTAACCTCAGGAATATGGAAGTCAACATAAACCTACATTAGACAAGAGACACAGCTGATGTGCACACAGGCCAATAATTACAGGAACAAGAAAAAGAAAAAAGCATTCTGCACAATCCAGGGCTTGCATCAGAAGAATGAGAGAAAAATGAATGAAAAAACAAGATGGAAAGAAATGAGAGAACAAGGGGAAAATTAGAGGAAAAATACCAGATATCTGTGTCCCAAAAATTTGTTATTGACTATACTGATTTTTCTGGAAACTGGGGAAATTATCTCAGTTAACCAACTGTGAAGTCTACAGTCTCTTTTCATCAGTTACAGTCCCTGTGGTTTGCTGCATGTTCACTGATCTTCCAAACTCCATCACCGTGTCAAGCATGGTGAGCATCAGGTGTGGCAAACCGAGTAACTTGCAGCAAAATGCTGGCAGGAATTACCAAATAAATCCAAAGTATTTATTAACTATCCACATGTATCCATTCTTGGTATCTCTGCATGACCACCAACCAACCCTTGCTGTAGGCAGAATTTGCCTGTGTCAGCAGATCTTCCTTGTCAAATGCAAGGGCTAAGAATAATTCACATATGCATTATAAACATACTGGATGGCTCTAGAATATTTTCCTAATTTAATGTGGTCTCTGCTTCCTCCAGAGTGCTTCCCTGAGCCTTTCATTTCCTCTCTTCTGTTGAAACACCTTCTCCCTCACGTTGTTTACATACTACAGACAAGGTTTTAGAATATAACCTAGCAGATATTTAAGTACAAAAGACAGCACATTTTTTTTTAATCTTCTTAATTAGTTGATTTGTTGACTGTGATGATTTTCACCACAGTTCATTCTTAGGGTACCATTCCATCTAACTGGGCACTGAGGATAAATAGCACCGTGTGTTTCTTGCTTTTTAACTTATAATTTGCCATTTTTAGAGTTAAATCAGCAGACATGATCAAAAAGCCAGCACAATTTACAGTCAATTTTCCTTGCCATAATCCTAATTTTTAAAATTACATCGGTTATATTAGTGCAACTGAAGACACACAGGATTTTCCATGTGTTGCTGTGGGCATCATGGAAAGAGATTTTATGGATGTCTATATTTTGTCTAAAATAACATGTCTGTATTTTATGCACGATTATACCGCTTTAATTTAGACCTCTGTTACACTTTAAGTTCTGTAAGAAGTGCCCCGTTTCCTCAGCTTCTAGCTTTAGCAGAAAAAGTAACTGGTAACCTGACCACATCTGAGGTGCGAGAACTTGGAACGCTAACTGGGAAAACCCAATTCTAACCTTTTTCTTGGCCCTCCTGGAGCTTAGCTGAACTTCAGGAAGTTCCAATGTAACAGCAGTATCACAGGAAAAAAGTTCTGTTATAGCTGTCATGTAGTTCTTCGAGATGCTGATTTTTATATGCTCTCGTTCTCCAAGTTGGATAAATTGCCTGTCTGGGAAAAACTACAAAACTCTTAGGTCACTCATCTCATTGCTTCATGAGAGCTGAACAAGACAAAGAGGCTGTGCAATAACTTGGTTTTTTTCAAAAAAAAAAATTGCCTTTATCATCAAAAAAACTCTACTGAGATTTTATGGGAAATTTGTCACACTCTTCTCAATTAAAGCTACTTCAAGGAAAGTCACCGCTACTTCAAGGAAAGTCACCGCTGAGGCTGCTGAAGAGCTTCATCGCTGAGTAAATCAGTCATCAGCTCTATCCTTACCTCTTTAAATGGCAACACTGACAGGTCTGTGTGCTTCTTTCCTTCTCAGATGCTAGCTAGAGGTAGGCAATGTCCCAAAGCACCTCAGGTAGGCTGCTGAATTCCTGACAGAAATCATGCAAACCAGACTACTTCCTCCTTCTACACACATGTGAAAGCCCAATAATTTTTCCTAGCTTTCCTTTCATTCCTCACTTCTATTTATGATTAATGATGTCTATTTAACTCTCTTTTCAAGTAGGTTTAAATAAAACTAAAAAATACTGAAGTCTGTCTCAATTAGTTTGGTTTATTCCAGATACTACACTATTCTTTCCTTTTTTCATTTTATAGGTGTTTTTGGAGGCCAACGGGGCTAAAAAAGTGTTATGGATTTTTGTTTCTTGACATTTGAATAATTACAGTGTAAGGTAAAACTCTTGAAGATTTGTCCACCATGACAAAAGTTTTCCAGAAAACCCAGCATTTCCATGGCAATTCAATTCTCCCAGTCTGTTTTGGTCAGTACCAAATCTTTAAGGCAAACAAAAGAATTTTAGATCTGATTTTTCAGGCAGTTTTTCCATGAAAATTCCCCATGCCCTTTGGACTACACAACTTCATCAATAAAAACATCCTCCACTGAGCTAGTATCTCTATTATTACTTCTGCTTGGATGAAGATGTAATGTAAGTAAGGAATAGAATTCCTAATTGTTCTCTCTCTGGAGTTCCTATTTACTCAGAGTGAATAAAGCACACTAATTTCCAACATCTTTTTATATGCATACATTCTCTCGCTTTCACCTAGATTTTTTTCTCCTTCTTTCCCAGGGCTTAGATTTTTGATGTATTTTGTAGATATTCAAGATTATTTGGGGGCCACATTACTCAAGAGGTAGGGTGATTGTCCTCTACCCTGATACCAGGAAAGTTTACATATTTACAATTTAATTTTACTTTCTCCCATTTCATAACAATGATTAAAAATGCCTGAAAGCAAATCTCACGAGAACACTGGAGTAACAGCTGAATGGAAATACAGAGCGATTATGAGAAAGCTACCATGGAGAAGTGAATTTTAGAGTGCATATTTCAAGCCCCAGAAGACATAAGTGGAATACACAGCTATCATTTAATGGAAAATCAGAGAGTAGAAATGTAGCTTCTGGCTATGGCTTCCAATGAAATATTCTAGTAAACATCTATCCTTAATTGTGAAGTCTGTGAAAAGAGTGGAATACCAAAACAGAGGGCAAAGATACAATTAGGAAATTTAAAAAAACACTTGAGGAAGTACTATAATCCTTCCTCAAGTCTTCTAAAAGTTTAGTGTCTTTTATAGAAGCTGTACACAGCCACCCAAAATCACTAAGAAGAATAAACAGTATCCACATTTTAGGGCATTCACATTTGGTGCATAATAGCCTCTGTCTTCCATAAACTGACACACACTCTCCTGAATTTTCTAGCTGTTTGCACTGCTTCGACGTACAAGAGTGATTCTACATGCTCAACAACGATTCTATAAAAAGCAGTAGAGTGGATATATTTAAAAACAGAACAAGCAATTGTTTTTTTTTTCTCCCCTATAAACACACAAATAGAATTGAAATCTTTTGCAAGAGAGATAATACTCGTTCTAAGGGATAAATTATAAAAAAAAAATACCAAACACAACCAACACTCAGTCCCACTGGGTTTTAATTTTATTTCCCATATTGCAAACTAGTACCACTAATGCAACTCTATACAGATAAAGTAAGCCACATTTCCATGAAAGGGAACAGTGTTCTTTGACATTACATATCCATCAAAGAGTATCACAAATGGCAATATTTTATTGGCAACTGATCTCATCTTTCTCTCCTTTGGAATAACTTCAATTGAACCTTCCATATTCTGGATAGCTTAACAGTGTGGTCATTTACTATATAAATGGACAAGTTTCACTGTAATTGCAGACACTGAGATGCGGAAATTTGCTTTTACATTTCTTGGCACAAAGCTTTCCAAATGTACAGGATTTTTATTTTATATTTTTATTTTTGCGCTTCTTAAATTGTCATTAAATTCATAAATAATGTTAATAAAAATATTGCTTATGACTTCCATATAGATCTAAGAATCAAAAGGGAAAGTCCTAGGACATGAAAACATTTACAAGCGGTTCATCAGCTAGTACTTGTACAAATACAAGCTACTGATGTGCAACCCACTGAAAACTTGTGCATTACCTAAGATTCACGGTATCAGAAGCTGCACGAGGGTGAGGACAAACATTGCCTAACCTTAACTAATTTCATTGACAGAGGTTCATTACTGGTTCAGTAGCTAGATCTGTTCATTCCTGGAGAGCAGTGAAAAAGAAGTCTTTGTATATTGCCCACAGAAGTCCAAAAAGACTGCAGTTCCTTAAAAGTAGAATGTCCTTTACCAGCAGAGGAAAGTCCATGCTACGCAAAAAGCAGACTCTTTTCTGCACTATGCTGGAGGCAGGGGAGAAAGGAATCAGAAGCAGACAACAGAGATGTACAACTTTGCTAATAACAGTCACAGACACTAGATGGGGATGGACGTCAAAACATAAATACCGCTTCCAAAAATCATTTTTGCTGCTAAGAATCTACATGACGTTATATGTAAGGAATGAACTGGGGCTGATTTCAAAGTTCCCTGGGATTTCCACCTTCTTAGTATTCATATCTAGAAATACTCTAAGCTGGACTGGTAAAAAATTATTATTTTCCCTTTTTTTCAATATACACCCTCTATTTTGTTCATTCCACACACAAGGGAAGAGGCTAAATAAAACCTCTGCAGACTTCCAACTGCAACTCAGCACAAAATATTAAAAAGAGGTCCTCTGCTCAGCTTAGACCGTATTGCCTAGTACTGCTACTTCAGGCTTTTTCTGCCTACAGACAGTATTATCTCAAGCTAGTGTGTTTACCGTTGAAACTTAAGGAAGAACACAGCTTTAAAGAAAGCAAACTAGAACGTTGTATTAATGGCTGTGTCAGCAGAATGAGAGGCTTGTCACATGGAGGTAGGTGTTTATTTACCTACTTTTTGGAGAGGTTCACTGAATGTTTAAAGAAGAACTTTGAAACATGCTAGCAGGCCACCTCCTTGTGGAAGGGTCTGGAGGTTTCTTTGTAGATGTTTTCCTTGATTTCTCTGAATATTTCACGTACAGGCTCGGGCAAACAACTCACAGAACAAGGCCCCACTGTGCCCCGTTGCCAGGGTACTTCCAGGCGCTTGGGGAATCACAGATGGTGGGTGGTATGGCAGAGCTGCACGGGAGAACTGCAAAGAGAAGGTTGCTCCCCTTTGGGAAAGGTCTGAATCGAAAATTCAGGGGAAAAGCACAGCTGAAACTTCCCTTAAGAAAAGTCTGATCCTATGCCAAATGTTTCAAACCTAAGCTAAATCCTGTGCTTGAAGTTGGAAAACAGACGAGCTGAAACAAAGGTCTAGACAACAGTGAGAAGCAGGTAATCTTGCACACCGAATCTCAGAAACCGCTTCCCCTCTGAAATCAAGTCTACATACACAATAGACTAGATAGGTGCAACACCTTCAAAGCAGTTGGATTTCTCTACGCACATAGTGCAGGAATAACATCAAGCACTGCTGACATGAAAAAGTAAGTGTGAAGCTTCTTTCCAGGATAAGTTTAGTATACAAGAGTATACACACACAGGTAGGACAGCTATCATAACATAAATAATTTGGAATTTAAAGACTATTTTTTCCTTATATTTCTCATGAAAAAGATACTGACTAGTGTCTGACCTCCAGTGGCCTGAAACAAAAGCATTGCAGAGAACTGAGCTAATTATTTGGATAAATTAAATCACTACTTTGATGTTTAGCACAACGGTCACTGCAATGTTACCAGTGATCCACGAAACAACTCACACAGGAAACACTCTGTATTTTCTCGAATGAAAGAAAACTAGGTTTGAGGCGGGTCAATAACAGCCACAGCGCTTACTGTCACTTGTGCAGAAAACACTTTTCAGGCTGCTGTCTGATATCTAAACTCTCGGCAGCAGCAGCAGCTTGTGCAGCCCCTTCTACCCCAGGCAGCCATCCATAATTCCCAGGTATGCCAGAAAGGTTGGGTCACACAGGCAACCATAGAGAAAGCGGTTTAGATTAAAAATCACCTTGAGAAGCACCCAGAGAAGCTGTGTTGCATAAACTAGCACTGTGGCCAAAAAAGTCAACATTTATTAAAGTCTGTGGGAAAAGCTCCGGATAAGCTGTTTTAACAGAAGTCAAATGTAAACAGAGCAGATCATTAAAATCATTCTACCATAACCTCTTGGACTGAAAAAGCTTGGAACGTATTTTCTTGCTAAGAACATTTACAAGACAGAGAGATAATAAGCTGGCAGCCGCAGAAGCAACAAAGCCATGTGCCACAGCAGTCTGGCTTCATTCTTCAAAGGGAAATTTGCAAGGAAACGTTGACAAATGATTTATCATAAACAGAACTCATCTAAATCACATCATGGCAAACTAGAAAGAAAAAAAAAAAAAGAGGAGCAAGGAATTTTACCCTGTGCTATGCTTTACCTCTCATGTAGAAGGATTTGACTTTTTTTTTTCTATTTCAGAAAACAAATTCACACTCGTGGTTTGGTCCCTACTACACATTTTCAATTTTACATCCGCCTTCCAATCAGCAATAAACCTCAGGAAAGGGAGAAACACCTAAGTATGGAATTTTATGTGAAAAATTAATACTAAGAGAGTCAGCAGAAAGTGTACGCTTGTCCTAAGTGCCTGAATTAGAAAATTTGTTAATATTTTTAATATTTCCTTTTCCTAGTTCTATTCAGATTGTCGTTCTTCAGATTGTTGCAGTGTGTTAACTTCATTAATGACTCAAACACGCATTAATAATATTTGTCCTGAATAGATAGACTTGGAGGGTTTCCTAAACCTGCTAAATAATTGTTTTGTGTTATTTACTAAAGGAGTTGGTATTCTCCTCCTGCTGTTCCTAAAAATTACATTTTGACCCTTTGTGTGTGCATGCAGGTATGGGTACATAAGATTGTGACTCTGTCTCTTAAAAGATGGAGAAAAAGAACCAGCACAGATAGTTAGAAATTCCTGTTTGAATCCTACTCTAGGAAAAACAGAAAATAAGGGATTGGATGTCACTTTAAAAAAAAAAAAAATCAAGCTTCTTTTTAACAAACTATTCACTGGTAAAGTGCATTTCCTGAAGCCTCTTACTGGTAGTTTAATATATACTTGAAAACACAGCAAGAACTGTACTCATGATTATTCAGCATGAAAAGATCAACACTTGGAAAGATTCGTACACAGCACCGCAGTTTTTAACAGCTTTAAACATCAACAACAACAATATAATTGTGACCTCAGACTGAAAGGAATTATGCTTTTTCAAATGAGAGCAACTGCTATTGTCAGTGCTACTTGGTTCTCACTCCCCCATGGAGGTCAGAGTAACACGCATTTTTCTGATTAATAAATATTCCATTTTGTTTGCATTTTTCAAAAGCTGTTGGCGCCAGCTGCCACTGTTGCATCGGCTTGACTGGCAGACTTCTGCACATTGGAAATCTTCAGTTACCATGCATTGCTGGCAGTAGCTTGTCTTACTTTCAGCCTGCTAATTGACATCCCTTGCCCACAGCTTTACTTCTCTGCGATTACAGTTCTCTGAAAACTGTATTTATTCATTTGCTGTTACTGAAAGTGAATTGATTTGGTCTCAGAAATCAGACTGATATTTAAAAGTTACTCTTAATCTAAATAACCAAGTTATAACATGATTCTTCTTCAAGTTTCACGGATTTCATCTGTTTTGTTCTCACTTAAGAACAGTTGGCCAAGAAACTATTTTCACATTTTGCAACTTCAAGATTATTATTAAAAGAAAAAAAAAATCCATTCTATACTGAGACAATTTTCAAAACAGGGAAAGGAGACAAATGTACGCAAGCCAGCCAACCTAAAGATCCCTCTCTCTGGTTTTGAGCAATTTCCTTTCTGGAGCTGAGAATCTATTCCTGACAAATATTTAATTAAAAGCTGGGAAGCTGCTTCTACAGTGTTTCACAAATACGTTCTAGTATGAAAGTGTCTCATCAGAAAATTCCCTATCTAGTTCTTCCTAGACACCTAACACAGAAGTCACTCACGAGCTAAATTCTATCCCCAAATATGCACATGGCTGTCACTGCATCACTGATTTTCTGTCCTTCAGTAAAAACCTGTATTCTTTGGTCCTACCAGTTAACATGAACCTGGTATTTGCATCACTGTCAGCTGGAACTTCAGCAGGTAAACACTAATCAGCAACAGTTCAGGTCTAGACCTAATTCTTTGCACCACCTCCATCCTTTTCTCCATTGCTTTTCAGAACATCCAGCTACACAGTAGATAACTCTTCATGGGATGTATAAGTTCATTACACTATTTTATAAAATCATTCCAAATTAGTCTTTTACAACCATATGACCTTTTTACCTTTTTTTTTTAAATGCATAAAAGTCCATGAAACCTGTGAACTGTAAGGAAGATAATCACCAGTAGAGTATCTGATGTTTTTGCAACAGCAGCTGCACTGGTTGAGAGTATCACACTAATGCCAAAAAAATCAAGGAAGATCATTTCAAATGAGACATGAACAGGTCTGATTCTTTTTGTAGTCACAACAGTAAGAGTTGAGAGTAATGCCAATAAAGCAGAGCTAGTTTATGTAAAACTAAAGAAGACTCAGCATCTTCGTTTTCAGCTGAAGAAAAACAATTCAAAAAAGATGTCTTGACTATTTTTTTCCTAGAGAGTTCGCGACGGTGTAAGTCAGAGGAACACCTCTGTGGTAACAGATACAGACTGATTTACATCTGTGGAGGACCTGGCTCAAATCATTCTGTGTGTTAAACATTGTCAATCGTAAGCATTTTGCAGCTGTGCTTTTGCTCAGAAAGCTCCGACCTCAGCTGTTTTCCAGCAGCTTTGGCTGCTGCCCTTCACCATTTCCTGAGCCACTCCAGGCCAATTGCTCACCAGTCAAGGGAAAAACAGTCAGGATCTAAATTTAGTGCATTTCCCTAAAGACAGCAGATCCCTTTGAAATCATTTTCCCATAATAAGATGTGATGAAAAAGTTATAGAAATTTAATTTACTCTTCCACTCTCTCAATATACCATTCTGTATTTACTGCATGCATTTGTAGAGTTCTCCAGTGACTGTCCTGGTGTCTCAGCTATTTCTATTCCTCCTACCCAGGCTGACATGACCACTGACTTTAGCTGTCTCCAAGCCTCACTCTTCATGGAAAGTAACAGCAGTTGAGTTACTCTGATGAACTACTACTCTGTAGCTAACCCAGGCTGTCTATTACTGATTATTTACTCAATAATCACGTGAACAGTCTTTACCTTCAACAGCTTTTTTTTCAAGAAATGGTACAGCACTTGAAAATTTATAGAAGCTGTGTTTGTGGAAATTTAGCTAGATGTGCAGGACATCCCAGACATCATGTCTTTTTATATAACAATGATTTTCCATCCAGAATCTGCAAAGCCAGATATTGGAAAACTCTACACCATAACCTATGAAGACTGCATTGACAAAAACACAATAATGATAAAAAAATTCTCTTCTGCTTTACAGTTGAACAATATTATTGAAGCCAGTGAAACCGCAGATTTGCAAGCAAAGGCAGAACATGAAGATTATGAAGATTAAGCATTCTGACGTGTGGAATTTTTTGAACTGTGGGCTCTCTACACCTCATTTGATATACTTGCATCACCTTTTTGTGTAGTATCCTTCTAGTGTTTGTCTGGAAAGTGGCAGGGTTGTGTTTCAGGCCATGTTTGCCACACGGCTGTTTCGCCTGCAATAGCATTTCAATTTCAGGATTCTGAACTCCTGCAGTTTCAGCATTAACAACAATTATCTACTAGTATTAATTTAACTAGTACACTCTTCACTTCGAAACCCATTTTGCCACTTTAAAATATTAATCTGTAGATGAATAAACCCTGCTGTCTAGGGGATAAGCAAGCTTTGCCTCCATTTCACAGCTCTGTACACCAAGGCTCAAAAAAGCTACAGACGCACAAGGGCGAGACAAACTTTACTGCAAGAGCTGACTTCCGAAACCCACAGCATGACGAGTGCCACTTGCAATTGAGCAAATTTCCTCCTGCTTTGGCATACCCTGGGCTACTGAGCAGCTCGTCTCTAGAGTAGCAGCCGACCACACAACACTCCCCAGTGTCTCACGGAAACCCACCAGAACAGCACCAGACCTGCATGCAGGTATGCTGCATGTATAGGTCCGATGTATGTAAATAGGCACCATTTAGTAGGTTTTTGTAACCTAAGCACACCTGTTTTACATGCAAACTTCTGCTTACCTCTGAGGCTTGTTTTCATGGGATATGCATAACGTTAAATCCACGAGTTCAGCTCCAAACCCCTTTAGTCAGTATAAATCACCCCCAATGATACCAACACATTTGAGCTTCACCCCTCCCACACCTTTCTAAGAGCTAACCATACAGGATCACCCCTCAAATGCAGCCTCAGGTCTCTCTTTCACCCTTGTGCCACAGGCAGCAGGTCAAGGTGACCCCATCTCAGAGTGATGGGCCCTGAAGCAGGAGGAAGGCCCCAGAATATCACCCCACAGGTGTGAAATACGAGTCCAGTGTTAGACGGGGTCTGAGGCAGGTATTAAAACCAATGGGGCTGTGAGGGCAACCAGGGGTCACCTGTACTCCAGACCCTCTTGCACAGGTACCCCATTCAGGGGGACAATCTCTGCCTGACAGCCAGTGATGTGACCCCTTCTCAGCACAAAAGTCAAGACTGCATGGGCAGAAAGACTAAAATATCACTTTTATGCTTTGAATGATCCCTCTATGTCTGAACCGAGATGGTTTAGTGAGGCTCTGCAGTAAACAAGGATATGTTGTTGCCTAGTATCCCTGTTCTGTGAATATATCTAAGGCTTCAAAGCCCACTTCAGTCCCCTGGCACTAATGCAAGGTTTTTAAAAAAATGAGCAAATCTCCAACCTTCGCAATGCTGCACTAAAGAACAGATGATATGAATGTAAGGCCTATGCCTGGAAACTTCGCAATTCACAGAACATTCAAACCTGACTCAATTAAAGCTGTGACACAAATCTGAGGGCCTACTAAAAAAAAAACAAACCACTAAACCAAAACCAACTCAAATCCCAGATACTTTTTTTAGCTCAAACTCCAGCCATTTGTATCAAAAAGCTCTAACATATGAAAACACACAGGCATAAGCAATTTGGATAACACTGCTCTATGTGCAAGGTAAGGGATTGGTTTTGTATACGTTCTAGATAAATGAGAGACAATTATTCATCTGTCTTTGGCTAGCTTCCAACACTTCCTGCAAAGTCCTAAGCCTTCCCAGTGAGTTAAAAGCAAATTGTAAAGTTGATGAATACCATATGCTCCTGAGAGTGCTTTAAACTAGGTTCGAAGGGGGAAGGGGACATCGCCCAGCTCGCTAGGGATGAACCCAGGCTTGGCGTGCCAAGGCCAGGGGTGAGATTGACAGCCCAGCTCAAGTGTGTCTATACCAACGCACATAGCATCGGCAATAAACAGGAGGAGCTGGAAGCCATTATACAGCAGGACGGCTACGACTGGGTCGCCATCACAGAAATGTCATGGGATGACTCTCGTCACTGGCATGCTGTCATGGATGGCTACAGACTCTTTAGAAAAGACAGGCCAACAAGGAGAGGCGGTGGAGCTGCTCTATATGTGAGGGAGCAACTGGAATGCATTGAGGTTGGCCTGGGGGCAAATGAGGAACGAGTTGAGAGCTTGTGGGTTAGAACTAAGGGACAGGCTCATAAGGGTGACATTACGGTGGGTGTGTACTACAGGATACCTGACCAGGAGGAGGAGGTTGCTGAGGCCTTCTACAGGCAGCTGCAAGCAGCCTCACAATCACAGGCCCTGGTTCTCACGGGGGACTTCAACCACCCTGACATCAGCTGGGAAGACCATACAGCTAGGCAGG
>Ga0065711_1008667_pt1 | contig 21806 bp, 11 predicted proteins | sample Hoacrofraction12_FD_59098 | JGI IMG/M metagenome (GOLD analysis project Ga0065711, IMG submission 59098) | Hoatzin crop microbial communities from Cojedes, Venezuela - Epithelial fraction 12 v2 (version 2) | ecosystem: Host-associated > Birds > Digestive system > Esophagus > Crop | place... | reverse complement strand
CCTATGAGGAGAGGCTGAGGGAACTGGGCTTGTTCAGCCTGAAGAAGAGAAGGCTGAGAGGGGACCTTATAAATGCCTACAAATATCTGAAGGGTGGGTGTCAGGAGGATGGGGCCAAGCTCTTTTCGGTGGTGCCCAGCGACAGGACCAAGGGGCAATGGGCACAAACTGAGACACAGGAAGTTCCTTCTGAACATGAGGAAGAACTTCTTCCCTCTGAGGGTGACGGAGCCCTGGCCCAGGCTGCCCAGGGAGGTTGTGGAGTCTCCTTCTCTGGAGATATTCAAGACCTGCCTGGATGCGGTGCTGTGCAGCCTGTTGTAGGTGACCCTGCTTCGGCAGGGGGGTTGAACTAGATGACCCACAGAGGTCCCTTCCAACCCCTACCATTCTATGATTCTGTATACCACTTAAGATATTCAGCACTTTTCAGTGTGCCTTTTAAGTTTTACATTTAAAATAGCAAAAATATAGAGTTTTTTTAGATAAGAATGGCATCATTAGGGAACCCAGAAGTCACATGAAGTTAGAATGAAGGGCAACTCAAAGAAGCTTTCACCTTTAACTCAGTCTGTATTCTGCAATCCACTTAATGCTAGTGATGTATACAAATCAAGAACTGTACACAGATCAAAAAATTAAATGGATTAAACATACGATTTAAGTGTGTGGTGAATGTCACAGCAATATATGGAAGCCCTTTGCCAATGTCAGAAGTATAATGTTAAAAATAAAACGACATTTAGGTGAAATACATGATGACAGGGCAAGAATGCCAAAGTAGTTAGAATAGCAGTAAGGAAAAGGAAATGCGGTTCTTGTCTTCCAGCTTCCCCCATCGTTTCTGCAGATATGAAGAAGGTCTCCAAAATCTTTTGTCTGTTGCTGTACAGAAATGTGAAGGAAAAAAAACAAACAAACTGTGCTTTATAAAAGTGTGTTTGTATTTCACATTGATAGGCCTTAAGATTTTATGGAAGGCAAAAATTAGAGACTTTGCTGTGGCTTTCATTCAAGCAATTAGCATTCCTTAACCACTTATGTATTAGTACCTGAGATCAGGGAAGGTTTCCCAGCTGTTTTGGTCTCCATCCCTGAATCACACCTGCAGAGTAGGGCAATGCTCCCACCCGTCTTTTGTCCATTTGATGTATATTGCTGAGACGGTTGAGGTAAAACAAGTAGATTTGGTATTAGCAAGATTTTTTTTTTTAAGGGTCAGATCACTGAGATCCTCTAAATCCTGTTTCAAGTTTATACAACTAAAGGATTTCAGAGGAGCATCTGTCAGGATTTTTTATTGCAGCCAGAATGTACTGGAACTGCCTTTAGAGCTTACTTTGGCTCTTAAATTTTCTGGTGTAATCTTTTATTCAGTGCTAGACAGAATGCTGCCCTGGTTGAATTTTTTTCTGCAGAGTAACTTTGCATCAAGGAAAGGCAATGTATGTACATTGGAGAGATACAGTTCTAATTGCGTTGAAGTATAAATATTGTTAAACAATGTACACAATAAAAAATGAACACAGTCATATATAAATAGATTGTCATTGCCTTGTACTTTGTTCTAAACTGTTTCCACTGGCAAAGAGAACTCTGGGGCAAAAAAAAAAAATCAATGCGCAGGCCGTACAGTTTCTGCATCTGCATTTTTCACACCAGTGTTAGTTGTAATGTTACTTCTCTGCAGACATGACCTGAAAGCTAAAAATTTACCTAAAGATCACTTACAGCATGTAATTTTTCCTAAGTTGAAATAGGTTTCTTTGTAATATTGTACAAAGCACATTATTTTAACAAGTTTGGCTTAATGTGCATTGGTGAATAGACAGCTTCGTCTTGAAAGCGATGGTGTCTGAAAGTGAGCATTATTATTGCAATGAGGTCATTAGGTAAAAATTCTTTCATACATTTTCCTGTTACAGGTTTTTTGCAGGTGTGCTTAAGGGGTTCTGTTTGTCTATTTTATCTAGCAGAGGGTAGCATGGTAAAAGGTCTGTAGATTATAATAAAGATCCTCTTTTTGCTAGTGAATTTTTTACTGTGCATATTGAAACATACTTTTTTGGTCTGTATTTTCTTAAAAATTAGTTACTGCCCCAAAGGAAATGCCTAAATGGACATTGTGCATGATGTTTTTCTTATATATGTAAAATAATTTTGTTTTGTCTGAATAGTCATCTAGGTTTACTTTGTAGTTCCTAAGGGTTATCAGATGATCATTAAATCTTGATTTTCTGTCAGGAAGAATTAATAATCTTGACTTCTGAGTGAATTTAGAAGCAATAGGGGATTGGAGTCAAATATTTGAATACTGTTTCAGTATTAAATCTGTTATTCATGTTTCAGCTTAGGCTGATTGGTGGATAAAAAATAAATTCAGTTCATAAATCCTCCTTTGCATTTAGTATTCCACCCCCCACACCACCACTAGGTTAAAAATGTACATGACTTGAGATGCATAGAACACGTACGATGCTATCTTAAAAGTTAAGTACAAATTCATAGAATAAGAATTGGTTTCTGGGTGAGTTGGTGCACTTGGTTTTAAAGGAAAGCTGAAGTTAAAGTAAAAACCTTCATATTCTAATACTACCATGCAAGAAACTGCCATTTATCTTTAGAGCCTGTGTTTGTGGTTATTATCTATTATTGTATTTACTTTAAATTGCTGTGTTTTTATTAATTAGATATGTTTTCACTCCTCAATCACAATCACAAGGACCTCTGAGAGAAAAATCAATTAAGCTGCAAACATTTTAGAGGTGTTTGTAGTTGTTTCATGTTTTACGAGTTTTTATATCTGAAGTATCAGTGAATATAGAGCCGTATTTTCCCCACACCTTATATTCTCTTGTAGTGACCTGCCAGACTGCTCCTGTTGACTCAGTGTGTTCACCCACCACGTAGCACGGCTTTCTGTTTAGAAGATATGGGAGGTGGTTTTATTCTCTGCTTTCTTTATTCAATTTCTTTAACTTGTGTGTGCTGGTGCACTCCATTATATGTTTTAGCTGAAGCTGTATGAAAATGTTTCCCTGAGCTAAATTATTTCCCATTAATTATCTTATCTTCCTTGTTTTTACTGGTGTGACACATTTCCAATCACCTTTCCCAAATCCCATTTATTTATATATAGGTATACGTATGTATGTAGTATACATACAGTGCATACACGGTAAATTTGTTTATAGCTTTAGGCTTGGAGTCTCTACCATGTTTTGAACCCATATGTCAGCCTGTCTGTCCTTTTAAAATAAAGAAAATTACTTGCCTGTATTTTGTCACTCCCATCAGTGTTCAGGCTGAGCCTGAGGATACAGTATTCAGCCCTTAGTGATCCAGAGCTTTGCAAATCTAAAGAATGTTGCAGTTTCTGAAGTTCAGCTTCAAAAAGCTATGAACTACAAGCAAAGACGTGTTTGCAATTAAATCTGAATAAATATTTTAAAATCTAGGTCTAGTGACACTGGAAATGAATCGTTTTTGGGGGAGCAAGCAGGTTTACTAGAAGCTACAGGAAAATATTTAGTCAGAAGGTTGAAACCATGCCGGTTTACTAACATGAAAGTTAGTTTGTGTATCTTATTTTGCTTTCCTGTTGATAATGCATAGTCTTTCTATCTAAAATAATATTTGTAGTTTCTAGGATAAAAACTTTTTTTGCTAATGTTTTGTTAGTTTGGAGACTTTTCCCATTGTGGCTTTCAGACAAAGAGCCCAGAATCTCAGGAGGCAGATACTGTTATTGTGGGAGCAGCAGGGTTCGAAGCACTCCCACCTGGAATGGGTTGGCTTGCGTTCCAGACAGGACTTGTTGGGGCTTTGACTTCAGCACCCATGTACGTTCAAAACGTGTGGGCATATATAAGACGACAGCATGTTATGCTTCTGTACCTTGTGGTAATTCCTCTCTTCAGTCCCGTTTGGACCATAATTCTCCCCTGAACAAGGGCTTTCTTGGCAGGTGCGGTTTTCAGGGGTGACTGAAAGTTACACTCACAGCAGAGTTGAAAAGAATATGATGACAGTTTTAGACCAAATAATACACTATTTCCTTCAAGTTTCCCTATAATTTTTTCTAAGTAAGTCTAGCATATGTCACATATTTAGAATAAAGCAAAGCTGAAATTGCTTCTGCTTCATATTTTCAGACTATGCACACTGGAGAGACAGCTGTCAATCACTCCTGTCCTTGCAGATATAGTCTTTGCTATAATAAGGCCACAAAAAATAACAAAACAAAAAAAAAGGCACCAAAACCTCTTACAGATACGAGAAATCTGTTGTCTCTTGGTATTTTACCAATCAGTGATTTTGCAGCTGTATTTTTTTTTCCTTTGGTATCTTTTAGCTTCTTAATTTCCTTCTATTTTCCATGCTGACTCTCTTCTCAATTATGTGTCATTTTTCCTGTGGCACACAACATTCAGAAATCTCAGTGACATCTCAAGAATTTGTCAAAGCTTGCTTATCTTCTTGGTATATTCTTATTCTTTGCTATTACAGAGCAGATTGTGTCGGTATTGTGTTTCTTTGGTGAAATCCATCAGTAATATAGGAATAATCAAATTAAGGATAATGAAGTTTTCACAGTCTTCCACTTTTCTCTCCCCTTCTTTCATTATCCTCGCACAACTTCCTCTCTGGGCTTTTAGCTGAAGATGATGGGAGACAATCTCGAGAGTTTATCATTTATTTACTTTTACATAATCCAGGGAGGCCGTTCTGCCCATCACAGTGCTGACTGAAGGTCCCCTTGGCTGTGTCTCTGGCATGGACAGATGTTTGATGGCACATTCAAGAGTCTTGGTCCACATGTTCAGCGCATCTGCTTCCTGATGCATAGTGTTCCTCTGGGCAAGCTGGAAGGAAACCCAGACACACAAGCCAGAAGTGACCTGGCTGTTTCCCTACTGGATACCTCAAATAAAAAGAGTAGGCTGCCTCGCAGAGGAGTGCACCTGCTCCGCAACTAGGACGTGGCCAGCACACGCACCATGGGTGCGGGATTATAAAATATTGTGGAATAAACATAGCCAAAACCATAGAACTCCTGCGCCGTATCTGTAGTAGCACTTCCTAAATGCCTGTGTTATGGGTTCCATCATACCTAACTATGGCTGCTGTAGTTATGAATATGTTAGTAATCATATTTTAATTCTATTAAATTCTGAACCATTGCTAGTAGTTTTGTGCGGTCAGGAATTTATCCGGCAGCTAGTTCTAGTTCTACCATACCTTATAACTGGGTCCTCAGAGTGGTGAAGATCCCCTGTCTGTAACTGTTGTTTATTTTTTCAATATATGATTTAGCCTGTGGGCATATGCTCACTATTTTAAGAACAAAGCTAAATAATAGATGTTAATTTATTTTCATTATGTACAGTTATTTATGAAGAAGCCTCACTGAGGAGTTCTGGCTTAAGCTTTGAACAGATTAGAAATGATAAATTAGCAAAAAAATCCTACTCTATTTGGAAAATATCACTGAAACCAAAGCCTTGGCATTTAGAACTGCTAAGAGTATGGATGTAAGTACTAATGGCAAGCCAAAAATAACTAGTGTTAATACTTATTATTTCTGAATCCCTGATATGTGCTTGCCAAGAATCGGGGAGTTGATAGAGTGTGAGAAATGTTTGGAAGGGCTTTTGGAAATCATCTAGTACAGCCTCCTGCTTGAAGCAGGATTATCGGCACACTAGATGGAGTCAGCTGAGACTTGTCAAACCAAGTGCTGAAAACCTGCGTAACCTCCTGGGTAACCCATTCCAGCGCTGCCCTGTCTTCCTAGCATAGAAATTTTTTTCCTAACATTTAAGCTGAAGGTTTGGACTGCTGTGTCTTGTTTTACCTTCTGCCATGATCAAGCAGCATTTGACTCAGGTTTTGTGATTCACCTTCAGGCAGCTGAAGGTCGCTGTTCGATCCCTCCTAGCCCTTCCTTCACAAGAGCAAACAAGCCCAACTCTTTCAACCTCTTTGTAGTTCATGTGAACAATCATTTCATAGGTCATCTGAAAGAAAAATCAAGACAAAATATATTAAGAAACTGAATTTTCTTCCTTTCATAAAGAAGAAATATAGAGACTATGAATTAATTTGGGGTTTTGTACAAAAAGTAAGTTTTGCAAAGGCAGGGGATTGGAAACGTAGGAAGCAGTGATTTTAGTGTATTATCTGAAGATGGTCAAAATTAGAATTGCAGATTAAATATAAATTCTGTAGGGTAAGAATTAACGTTTAGTTACATCAGTAGTCAGCTACAGGCAGGGAGATTTTTAACTGCATAAAGCCAGACGGGATGATTAAGCCATTTTCAGAAGGAAAGGCAGCTTAACTGCTGGCTAAACTGCTAGGATTAGACCCAGAGTATCTGGGGCTGAGTGGTTTGCTTAAATACTGACTCTGGACTTGAGCCTGGATATTTTAAAGATGCTTAGTGAGATTTTCAGCATCACTTGGATGTACAGGAAATAACTTGACTAGCCATCTATCAGTTTTGGGGGGGAGGATTGAAAAACCTTTATGCTCTTGCCTGTACTCATATGCTACACTGGAAGTAGTAATGGAAGTAACATGACTGGTTTTTATCAGGGTTTGTTGTGTCCTTGTAAGTTTTTTGGTGTTGTCTTGGGTGCATGCGTAATACCTAGTACTGGAGTCATGATGCCAAGATCATGCTTCTTTGTTTCGTGAATTTAGACAAGATTTGGGTGTGTGGACAGATGCCTGCTTGTTCTTAACAGCTTCTGTATCAAACTGCATAATCACACCTTTTTTTTTCCTGCATCGTAAACCTAGCACTGTTACTTGGTGTGTCTTTGCTGTGTATTTCAAAATAGGGTATGTTTAAGCATTCTTTGTGTCACTTGTAAGAGGTGAATAATCTGTCCCTTAACTTTTTAAAAAATTTTCCTCTTTTTGTGGGGGGCGGTGGTCATAGTGGTGTTTGTTTTTGTGTAAGCCCCCTTTTTCAAGCTGAGCAGAACTCGTCGATTTTTGGTGTCGTTTTGCTCATGCGAGGAGGTTAGGTCCCAGTACCACGTGGTTACTGGTACAGGATGGACCTTCATCTGCAGCCTCTACAAGCTATTGTGCACCAACCTAAAGGTTGCCTTCCCTCTCTTGGGCTGCTCCATGGGATACTCACAGATAATGTTGAAAAGATCGGCCTCTACGGAACGGTCCAACGTGACGTGTACCCAGTCTGTGTGAGGTAGGTAAAGGCTGCTCGATTGCTGCTGTGCTCTGCGCCCGTTCTCTCCTCGCGTTGCAGCCAGCGTCTCTGTTTGCTCCGACGGTTAGCAGTGTAGTCCCATACATTTTCTCCTTGCTGTTATTTTATACTCTTACCAGCCTTCAATAGAATACGGAACTCAATTTCTTTCTCCCATTCATCTTTCTTCCATATATTCACCTTTCATTTCGCGAGTGGCTGGATGATATTGTTAAACAGCTTAGGTGAAATTAGATTGTAGATGTAGATTTTACTGCTCTACAAGTTATCTACTAAGTTAACTAATGTTTTATTTACAAAAGTATAAGTGCTGTGCATTTGTTAGAGACTTCAAAATGTAATATTGTGAGGAAATGGGCTTGGTTGGATGTAAATTATTTTTCGCAGTGATAAATTTGTATGAAGATGCTCCCTTTTTTTATTTTCACTTTTTTTTTAGAAACCTGAGGGGGTTTTAGTGACACAATTTAATATGCAGTACAGTCTATCTGAGGCTTATCTCTGTCATGAATCTTATCAGTTAGCCCTTGGCAAACTGCAGGCTAAAATCCTGTGAAGTATCCTCGTTTTCAAAAAAAAAAAAGAAATTACGAACCCTCATGGTTACTGTTGCTTTGTTTTGGTTTCTGCAAAGATTCTGAAACCTTCTATCACATCTCCTTTTTACTCTCTAAAGAGGTGGACATTTAGCAGCAGATTTAACCTTTTGTGCTTCCTCTTATGAAGCAGAAATAAAACAATAGGAATAAAATAATTTGAAAAAATAATTTGATTCCAAGCAGACAGGTGAAACTGAGAAGAAACTCAGAAGTGTACAAAGATAGTCATCTGCAAATGTACATATGTATTTCATAATAAAATATTGCAGTATGCTGTTAACCCCTTCAATAAAGTTGAGAGATCTAGTGAAGGCAAATGAGAATGAAATTCATATTCTCAGCAACTGTTGCACAGAATACTCCCATTACATCAACTGTCTTGTCTGCAAAGCTGACAGGGATGACGCTGGATGAGGAGCATCCAAGAAAAAATGAAAATTATTTTGGTGCTTAAAAATCTTCCTAAGGATAAAAATTTGGTATTTTGTGTAATAAAGTATTTTCAGAAAACTTGGAATTTGCTGGAACGATATTGTTTACAAAAAACTATAGTTGCCCTAAACCTAAAGTTGGCTTCTCTGTTTCAAAAATATTTTGGGAGAAGTGTTGAAAATTGTTCAATAATCAATTTCAGCGGTTTTTGTAGGAAAATGTTTTGGTTCTTCATTTAGTCAGTTTATCAGAATTTCATTTTAATATTATTTTTAAGATTTTTGGTGAACATTTTTAGACCTGTATTTTTAATTCAGACTTCAGATGACAAAAATTTTTGAAATGCCCTACTATGAGAGTGTTTTTAAATAATAATTAGAATTTACACCTTGTTAGAATATATAACTATTTATACGTTATGTAGGTATATATATACACACACTATGAACAAATAATTTGCTGGTAGTGTCTTTAAATTGCAAAATCATAATTGTTTTCATATGCTAATCAATATGCATAGGACCACATATGAACAGTAATAATATGATAGCCATTTTTACTGGATTACTATAAAGCTTATGAATTTCAAGACATCATACGGGTAGTCATTACCTATGTTTTAAATAAAATTTAAAAGTCTTGGATACCAGCTGTTTACATTAACTACTGTGTCATTTTTTCCAGTGACACTTTGCATGTTAAAAGACAGAAACTGTTGCTTCTTTAAGTGATAAAACATGGTTATGTACACATACATAAACACATAGACTTATTTTAAAGCATATAAGGCATTTTTATTTCACATTCAGAAGGTTCCTTCAGTGAACAGTCTTGTGATCATATGTTTTTGACAACATAGAAGAGAAGGGGATGATCTTCTTTTAAGAGGTACTGGGTGACTTGAACTGTTTTAATGGTTCTTCTGCTGGGCTGCTAAATGGTTGCACCAGTCGCATCAAACAGCTGTAACAGAACGTGCACTGATCACAACCCAGAGTGACCTTTTCATTTGCTCATCATTAAGCTGAAGTCCGTAGACCTTTCAGCCTGATGCAGATTTTTTTTCAAGGCACCCTGCTGTACTTTTTCTGTTTAAAGTTTTGAATCATTACCTGTTTTAAGGATCTCCTGTGCCCTGCAGGAATTGTGACATTTACCAGTCCTTCCCACTGGACTTCCCAGGCATTACGGCTGTCTCACACCATGCTGGGTTTGAAGTACATAAGGGTTGGTTTTGAACTATAACTCAGAAGAGACACAATAAATCAAATTGCAGTTAGCACTTTGACTCTTTTTTACTGTTTGTGCATCTGTATTGTTCAAAGACTATTAAATGCATTCTCGGCAAAAATTGAGAAGGGAGATATGAAAATACTTTGCATACCTCAGAGTATTTCTCTTCCTTGGTTTTTTGCCTTCTGTATTATAGATGCCATGTTCCACCCTTTGCAAGCAGGCTGTCTTATGACATAATTGTCTAAACTGCAGTCAGTAGAACACTTGGAGTATAAGTGGCAAGATTTGCACACTTTATGAAAAAAATCTGTAACAAATGTTGTACTAAAGCTTTTAAAAAATTTTCATTTACAGTTTGCTTTTCCGTTACTGCTGAGCAGGATATTCCAAAATCACAGATATAAAATTCATAGAATTAAAAAAAGATTTTTAAAAGTTCCATCCTCACAAAAAAAGTCTGTAGAGATGCCTTTCTCTACCCAAAGCCTAACTAAATTTTCTATTGAAATATTAGGTTGAAAAACTGAAGAAATTTGGTAATTGTTTTTTTTCATTCATCATAAAGAGCTGATGAAGTAGTTTAAGAGCCTAAAAAAATGTCATTTGTTCTGTAAGTTTACATCATTGTTTGCTGAGTATCTAGTGCAAGAGCAGTACTTGGACACCAACAAGAATTATCATCCATGTTCAGCAAAGTCTCAGTCCTCTTGTGTAGAAAATGCTGTCTAGAACATCTAGTTAAAGAGGATACAAACGAAAAGGTAATATATCCTTTGATCAAAAGTTTAGTTCAACAAAACAGGCTTTGCATTGTTTGCTCTGCAGTCCGATTCACTCTGCTCCTGGTGGATGCTGGACAAGCTGTTCATCATTTTCATGGCTTTGGCTTTAAAAGCCAGCAGAATTCCTTAGCTTTAGCAGCTATAGGAAAATAGAAGCAAAAGGAGGGTGATACTCAAAAGGCCACAGTGCCTAGTGAATCACAAATAGGTGTAAACTGTTAACACACTCTGTTATTTGTAAAGATGAAACTAGTTCAAGAGTGAAAAAATATTCCCTAAGATGAAATTGAAGGAGCTTGTAGTTAAAACTGTTTACATACAGCAAAACATAATTCTATAGGCCATTGCCAGCTTCGGGCAAAAAATATCTGGTGGATTAATGTTATTTTAGTGGCATTAAGGATGTACTTTCCTAATCATTTTAGCTGGCAGCAAAATCTGTGTAAGTCCCTACCCTCTCCCACCCCAGACAGAGGCTCCTGACTTTCTTCCATCTAAATTCATAATTTCCTTGTTTGTATGGTAAAACTAGTTTTGGAGTAAATAAACTACATTTCTGAAAGGGAAAAAAGTTGGAAAGAAAAGTAATGTTTACTTTGTAGCACAAAACATTATTTTCAAGGCTAGAAGGCATCTAAGAGGAGATGAGGGATTCTAAAGTCTGTTCCATGTGACAAAGATCACTCAACAACCCTCATCCTTATTAGCAAATCAAGACCTCTGTGTTCAGAAGATGCTTAAGGCCAAGATTTGTCCCTGAATGACTTGCTCATTTTTCTGTACTCTCAGTATTGACCTGTTCTGAGCCTCTTCTGCTTGCTACGTTATACACAGCCAAGCTACCCCTGCCCTGTCCTTCCCTTCTGTCCCTTCAGACCGGAGAAGGGTGAAGAGCAGAATTTAAATTCCAAAATCTTGCTGAGCAGCTTTCCATAAGGTGTCATTACTGTTTCCCGTCCAGCCAAGTGAATATTCATATATTTCTTCAAGCTTTACATTCACACACATTGTAGGAGCTGAGTAAATGGGCTGTTACCTAGAATTTGTGATATGTGGCTAGTGCAAGAGTTGAGAAAGTACGGATGATTTTCTGTTTCTGCTCAGAATAGATCTGCTCAGTAGTTCTTAGTTCCCCTGCTCATAGTTACATACGCAGCTCCTTTTCAATTAGAGCAGGAGTTGGAGTATGGTATCAGTGTTATCTTCAAGAGAATTTTAGCGTAGTCTAAGTTTTGTATGTCAGGGAAGAAGAGCTGATAGATAACGTATTAAGGAAATTAACATCTGACAGAGAGGTCAGGGAACACAGGAGGATTGTGAGCAAGTGATGCCAAGTAGTTAACTTTCAGAAACAATGCAGTAACCTAGTGAGACTACAAAGCACAGAACAGCAGTTCTCACTGCTCAGTGGAGCTGGAGAAGTGTGGTTTTCCCACAGAGTTTTTCAGAGATTTTCAACTAGCAGTGCTTAAAAGACAACTTACAAACATTCAACAAAATATTTTTTTAAATGTGTAAACAATATGAAGATTGTATCACTGCCTGAGAAAACCAGCGACAACCAATGTTAACCTTGGCATTGCTTCCTCTGGAGCTCCTTTCATAAATGGTAAATAATTTCGTAAAAGTTTATAACTCTGATATTGAGAAGTTGAAAGATGCCAATTAGTTTTCCATTTTTGACATTTGTCCAGAGAGTGCAACACTTGTGGGTTGTAATAAGTTATCATCTGTTAATTGGTGACCTCAAGAGCATTTTTGTTAGAAATAGTGGCGTAAAGAAATCTCCGTCAGTTAGAATATCTTAACTTCTTTTTAGCTCTATATTGCTTATTTTTATATTAAAATAAAGTGAAATTGTTATTTAAAACTTCTGGAACTTGCACTGAGAACTGGATACATATTCTCATTACTAATAGGATATATTCTTCATTGTCTATCGAGCCAGACCTCATCTTGCTTGTAGTACAGATGAGAGCATTTTTTTTACAGTCCTCTTCATAATGCATAATACAGGCTGTTAGCACTGTCGCAGCTCATTGTTTAGTCAGGGTTTGTAGTTATGCACCTGGGAAAGGTAGAAAAGCTTGACCTTAGGAAGAAGNTATCATGTGNANAAGTTATCATGTGTATATAGATAGTTTGCTTCTGGAACAGTTGTGTCCATGTTTATATAATTGCATTTTTTTACTAAATAGGAATTCATTTAGGTAGTCAGACTCATTTGGAAGTAATATTTTGGTGTATGGTCTTAAAAAGCCCTAGAGTTTTTACACCTGTTTTTAAAAAGCCAGACAATAATAGTACACCTAAACATCGTTGTGCCCTTAGTCCTTGCAAAAGTGCAGTTAAGGCAGTACTAAAATAGTTGCAGGTTCTTAGGAACTATCTGAATACCAGGGGCGTGTGCTGTGATCACACGCTACCCCTGCCCTGCTTGCTTTGAGGTCCTTGTTGTCCCGTCAGAAGGAACTGTGTTGATCGGGAAGGGATACGTTGGCAGATTTTGCAAGCAAAATAGATCAGGATTATGGAGTAATCAACTGTTAATTTTTGCGTTCCGATAATCTAAGACAGTTGTTGCTGAAATAGCACAGGAAGCCTTAGAAAATGACAGTCCTCAGACCCAAGTATTAATAAGTAGAAACTATTTTGAGCTCTTTAATGAAAACTTGTTGCCCGCTTACAGCATTAGCTGCTTCTATACTTTTATTCTTTATATGAACATAAAAGGTCAAGTTCTGCCTTATTTGAGCGCCAAAGTCTCGATGTTGAACCATAAAGGAGTTGTCTGTGCTCAGCCAAGAAAGAAATTCAGCTACCAAGGTAAAATATAATCACTTTCAGGAACTTGGGCTGTCATGTATAGTTTAAATTATTTTCTTGTAGGAATTCTTTTAATAAGCAACAGTTTCATACTCATATAATGTGCATATGCCTTCATTGCAAATAATTCACCGCAAAAGTCACACGCAGTGTCTAGCTATCGTCAGCTGGGTGTGTAGAGAAGTAACAGATAGCGATGAGAGCATCTTGCCAGGCTCAGACAAGAGCTTTTCTTTAACGTTGTACGATGAAGGTGCAGCTGGGCACAAAAGACTACAGCCTGTGCCAGCCGGTCATACAGGAATGGTGTAGTTTTAAGTTTTCTCATAGCATATTCAATTCCATTTAAATATTGCAAAATGCTGAATTGTAAATGTTAACCTAGCCATGAATAAAAAATGCTGATATTTTATTTAATCAAAAAATAATTATGGATAGTCTGCCTTTATTGTATTATTTAAAATATTTCATTTTACATGTAGACTACAAGTTATTGCAGAGTTGAGTTTTTTTATATATATAATGAGAATTTGTTTCTGATGCATAAAAAATACAGGAGAGAGACTTTTGCAGGCTACAAGGAAAACTGTTTGCTTTTGACAAGCACTGTCAATTGTCTGGGTGTGGAGAAAAACTGTGGTAGCTAGTTTCCATGAAAGAGCAGGAAATTCTTGCTTCTCAGGAGCATTATCCAACTCCTGTTCTGAAAGAAATTCCTCTATAGAGAAGAGAGCCTTCTCTTTTCTCACTATCTTTGAGTTCATTACTTTCATGTTGTATGCAAAGAATGAAGCATCTATACATGGGAGATGCAGCTTCCAATATTTAACCTGCTAATGGATGAAAATGAGAAGTGGAGGTGGGGGTGATCCTGCTGAGGCAAGCTCACTCTTACGCCACGCTTTACAAAAATGTGATAAGGAAAAGCTAGAAAGCTTCCCCTTTGACTTTCATCTGGCAGGTTTTGATTGTAACTTTGTATAGGAATTGGTATTGACTCCTATCAGGCAGCTTCGGAGAAGAGGTGAAGAGCCTTCTCTCCTGACTTTCTGTGTGTTTTGTCAAATCGTATACTTCCATCTGAAGTGCGAAGTGAAGGCTGATGTCAAGAAATGCCTTCAGCACAAGCTGGTGCTGGTCTCTCGCGACTTTCTTCTTTCCTAAAAGTATCAGATTAGATTGTAAAATGATGGCAATCTAGCTGGACATAAACACGTTTGTTGCAGGCTCAGCAGCCATTACATATCATTAGTGGAAGGAGGCGAGGGGCAAGGGGACCACTTCAATGTCAGTTTGAGTCTTTTTAAGGACAGATGCATTCGGATGAGAAGATGCGAACTTTATGGCTGCTTGTGTACTTGAAGTTCAGAACCGATTACTGTCTTTATTTCTTTGTCCTGTTTGTAACCTTACAGTCAACATATTTTCAAAGCAAATACAAATTGTAAGAGCAGTAGTGTTAATAGGGGAGCTGGGAATAGGGCATTTTGGAAGCCATTTTAAATTATATTATTTATGAAGAGTATGGTTTGTTACCACCAGACCAAATCTGTTCAAAAAGTGAATACATATTTTTGCGGTGTCACACGCTTTTCCTTAACAGTAAAATGGTAGGTACAATTAAAATAGGGAAAGATATCAGCAAGTCTGTCCTCTCTGACATGAAATGGTTTTTATTAGAGGATCTAATTTTACTGTTGGACAACTGCTGAAAATGTATGTGTAGTCGTGAAAGGAGAGACACATTCTCTGTGTTTTGAGGTTTAGGGTTTTTCTTTCCTGAAGCAGATCTAGTTGACTTACTTTGAAATTTGTTCTGCCCTTCTGATTCATAAGATATATCTTTTGCGCTGTAGATGAGATGAAATAAATGTTACAAATTAGAAGTTCAAGGGAAAATATCTGAACAAATGTAATTTTATTGCACTGGATCTCTGTTCTGTTTCTTTGTTACTGTTACTCAGACCTGACCTTCTTCCAGGATTTGACACCTCATATATCTTGTTCTTTTTTTGTGCTATTTTATGAAGTACTTTCAGTTGTCTCATTTGGTTTAAAACAAATCATACATTTATGTCCTAAATGTTTCACTAGTCAGAATAATTAAGTTGATCAGGTCTGGGAGCATTGGAAGGAAAATAATGTGGTCATTGAAGCATTCACGCTCAAATGGGAACCTGAGTTCATTCAGATATCAAATCTAATAATTGCTTTACACCTGTATACACACTCCCAGTGAGCAAGTCCACGTGAAAGGTTTAGTGGTACACTTTCAATACTCTGTTTCAAGGGAATTTTAGTACTGTTTTTAAAAGACTAAGTTGTTTTGACATTTTTCAACTTAGTTGTTGTTGGTTTTGTGTACAGGCTGTAGTTTAGCTGACTACTCATCTTTATGCACTGGAAAATGTTTTTGCATGAGAATTTCTTACTAGAGGTATGATATGAATAAGGTATTACAAATCACATTTAATAGCAATCAGAAAAATATGAAGACTATTGTCTGAGTTTCACTGCTTTGAAACAATTTATTAGCCAAGTTAAAATTTACTGTATACAGTTTAACACTATTCAAAGTATAAAACTCTGAGTTTATAGGTGATTGTGTATGTAGCACAGCATAAGGGTTGTAGGGATACCCATAGCCGTGATTGCAGCTTGAAAAAGGCAATTTCATAAGGATGAGCTAAAAATCAGCATTTTTTGTGACATTGTATGAAAAATGAAGCAATAATTATAGCTTCTCAGTTTGACTGAATTGTGTGACAGATCTCCATGAATGCCGGTGGTACACGCTGTCACAAAAATTCAAGCAAATTTTATCACAAACAAGAATAAAAAATTACTGACTAGGAAAATGACAGCTATTCATAGCAGGTTTCAGTAATTCCAAACTCAAATGCTGGTCACAGTGTGCTTGTTACTGGAGAGGATTTGAACTGATGCAATCGTTCCTCTTCATCTTCTTTTTATTTTCCTACCTTTATAAGTTTAGTTCTCAGCAGAGAATTCAAACTGAAAAAGAAATGGAAAATGGCTGTATATGTGCATTGTACTGACATGAAGGCCTATTTTTGTCTGTAATTTTAAAGGCCAATTACCCTTGGAGGAAAGGAGAAAAATAGATTGATTTGTCTTGTAACCCCTGAGGCAGGCATGTGTTATCTCAAACTAAGGCTTTTCCATTGCATTTTTTGTGGAAAATCTTTCAATGCATATCCCAAGTGGTACTATTAACAAAGAAAGCAAAGTCAAATTAAAATATTAAATAGATCATTTTAAGGTTTGAGTAATCTTAGCCTATTGGGCCAGTTCTTTTTTTTTTTTTTTTAATCTTTGAGAAGCAAGCAATACTAAAATTTATTTTAAAAAGGTTGCTTAAAAATAGGGTTTACAAATCCATTTTAAATTCCATAAATACTTAACCTTACTAGATTTTCTTCAGCTCTAAGTAGGATAAGTATTTATTTACTTCATGGAATTGTGATACAGATGGTCAACATCCTAGATTTTGGTTGCAAAAATGTGACTTCTGTTGTGTTCATATACTGTGTTGGCTGTGGTCACAGCTGGATTGCACTGAGCTGGTAAATGTCATCACACATGCCATTTCACATTTAAACTTCTCACATCATTCATTTTTAAAGTATATTTGTGTATAACACATAGAATATAAATAAATGTGTTTTCTACTGATTTTCTGCATTTTCATACAACACAAAGGCTACAATGAACGGTCCCCAGCAAGCTAGGTCTGAGTGGCAGCAGTAAGATTAGATGTGTCTTTGTTCCCTCTTAATCTGAGTGAAACTCATTTGTGTCAGGACTTAAATCCTTTAGATCGCCCTGTTTCAGACCTGGCTCTGTACTACAGGCCCTCTGGCTATTAATGACTTTTATTTAGCAAGTTAAAAAGAATCCAAACATCCACATATCTTCTCAGTGAGAAATTGTGCACATAGGCTGGTCTGGGAACCTTCTTAGAATGAAAGTACTGTGTGTTACCTAAGTGACTCAAACCTTTGAAGGAGATATTTTCAAACAGAATACATATCTACATACAGATCTGTCTTACTTTAAGGCTTACTATGTTACGATGATAATTTTGACACTCCCGACTTCTGCAGGTAACTCAGGAGATGGGTGTATTTCTGCCTTTTTCTCAGGAGGACTGTTCGGTCTTGAGAGACGTCCTTTTAAGTCAGTTACAATGCTCCTTAATAATTTTTCTTTCTATCCCAGAAATCTTCTGAATAGCTATACTGACCCATTTTTTTTGTTCCTCCTTATTTTTTCTACATTTTTTCTTACCCTTCAACACTTTTTCTTATGTATGAATATATTGGTAAACATCCCACTAACCAGGTCAAAAACATAATTTTTAAATTATTGTAAGGTCAACAAATGATGTGTTGATAATTAACAAGTTTGGGCTATTTATATGTGCTGTCTGGTTTTCAGGGCTTTAAAAGTAAGAATAATAAAAAAAAAAAGCCCCAAACCTGTGCTATTTCTTTGGCCTAAGGGTAAGTTTCTTTTTCTCCATCAGAACAACATATACTGTGTATACGCTCAGGTTATCACTCAGCTTTCACATGAAAGTGTGGGGGTGGACCTAAACCAAAGTAAAATAGGCTTTATAGAATATGACCTCACAGCTAAAGGGTTTGCTTGAAATAGCAATGTTTTCTTTGAAATTGATGCTAAAACAACCATTTTAGCGGTCATTTAAGTCTGTCAAGAATTTCAGATTCTGTTTAGGAGAAAAAAAAGCTGAGAATGAGGATGTTGTATCGCTTCATCTTTTCTCATTTTTGGTTACAAAAATATCAAATCCGAATGAATGTAAAATGACCCAGTGTGATGTTGATAAAGCATCTAGTTCATATTTTGCCAGGCATATGTAAGGTGCCTGCTGAGGTTGAAATAAGAGTGTTTCAAATACCAAAGGATTAAAAGAAAACATATTAACCATACAATTTCCCTTAACCCAGTTAGAAAACTGTTTTATTTGCTTGTTTCATCTCAGTGCAATAAAGATCTTTGGGAAAGTGCTGTCTATTTCAGAGAGTTCTTTCTGCGGTGTTATTTTGGCTGCATTTTTCCCATAACTGATTTTTACCTCATTGCTATTTTTTTATAAAGGCCACACATTTTGAAAGATCAATTTGAAATCAAATCTCAGAGACGGACTGAATCTTAACAGAATTGAGGTTAGGAGAGCCATTTTCTCTGAAGGTGCTGTTTCTCAAAAGGATTTTGTTCTAGGCACTGACAACAGTTTTGAAGCACTTAATTTCCTCGACTAGCTCCTTTCCCCATTGGTGTTCTCTAATGATGCCACAGGTAAGGGCCAGGCAATACAGGGAACAGTGTTCAGCTGTAGGTGTGAAAGAGGTGCTGGAGACTGATGGGCTTCCCTGCTGTCTTACACTGTATCAATTCTGCTGCTTTCTTATGTTACACCAGTTCCAATTTCCAAAAAGATTTGTCTTTCAGTGTTGGTAAGCTAAGCTGATGAAAGCACGTGCAGTCAATAAAGAAAAATAGCAAAGCTTAATTCTTGCCATGGGTTGCTCTTTAAAGCAATTGATAATATGCTGTTACATCAAATGGCATTGTAACTTGGCTTCAGTTTTCCCTATGCATACATGGCTCAGGGAGAAAACTAGTGGCTACCCAGGCTAAAGAGATTTAGCTTTATTCTAACTTGTCCCAGTATTAATCAGTGACACAATATAGAAAATCTTTAGTTATCTCTGTCAGGAAGAAAGTGACACTTGTAAAATGCAGTTCAGATTTCCACATTTTCTTTAAAGAAGAAATGCCAATATCATCAATGTCGTAGAAGCAGTGTTTGCTCCTTGGAATCATCATCTGTTCATCCATTTAAAACATTTTCAAATGTCCAACTTATTCTTTGTGTAATCATTCTGTACTTATAGGAAGTTATCTTGCTTTTGTGATTGTTTTCTGTGTTATATATGTTTGTGGTGCTTGCTGAAGTACCTGGGCGTGTAGGAGTATTTTCCCTTGGGCTGCTCAGAAAAACAACATGTGTTTCAGTAGGATTTCCCAGTGAACAAAATTTTACATGAATGAATAAATAAATATTTTATGTAAATGCTTTCATTGATTCCCAGAGGCATTGGCCCTACAAATTCCCTTACAACATGCATTTCTGCATCTTTTGCAGTCAAAATTACTCCAAAAAAGACAAAATTTTAAATATTTTATTCATTGCTGGGGGTTCTACCTGCTTCATATGATCATTTTCAAGTCAGTTCAAGCTGGTACCTTCTTTCTCTGAGCATTAAACGCCTGTTATTATTGTCAGCTATGGGAAGGTTAATTCTTTCACCTTGGGGTGGTTAGTTGGGAGAGGAAAAAAAAGGAGGGGGGGGGGAGAAAAAAAGTCTAGTGACTGTGTGAGTTAATGGTGTGAGCTTTTTAAATAAATTAGCATTTCAGAGTTGTTCTTAGTGGGGCTCATACCCTCCAGCATGTGCTCCAGCACAGCAGTTGCAAGCTGAGCACCCAGTGCTGTACGCTGCCTCTCTTCCAGTTTCAACATTTTGACACTATTTTAAGCTCTTATTAATGTGATTAGCATAGCATTTATTAATTAAGGCATTCTTTAAAATATGTGTTGTTCAGGTATGAGGGTCCTGTGACCCCTGTCTTTGAGGAGGGCAAAATAGTTGTGGTAGTATTTATTCCTGAAAAGCCCAGGATACTTTCTAGCCCGTTTTCCTACAACATGTAGGTGCTTTGCCTTCTGCATATAGATTAATGTTTGTTTTAAAAACAAAAAAGGGCAAAAACTAGTTATCTGGACCAGTCATGTCTGGTTTTGTGGGGGTTTTGTGTGATTATGGGGGTTTGTTGTTGCTGATTTTTTAATGCTAATTAAGGGGTGCTGCAGTTATTTACATTTGGGAGGAACTTAGATACTTTGCTGATGAGCACTCTAGGAAAGTCTGCAGGGAAATAAGATTTGAAAATCAGTCTAGTGTTTGAAATGACTGCTGTAATTAAGGGACAAAGAAACACTTTTAATACTTTGACTGAAAAAACCCAATATTTAATCCTGGAGAATTAGTCAACTAAGGTACCGAGCCCCAGGTACCACTTTATAATACATTTATTTTTTTAATATAAGGCATGTCAAAGAGAGAACTTTTTTTGTGATTGTTACAGGATAATACAAATTCCATTTGAGTACTTTTGAGGTATGGTTTTGTAGACTGTCTTTTTCTATTACCAGATATCTCAGTCTCATGACTAGTCCATTCAGTTGGAGAACATCTATATTATTACTAGCATTGATTGCTCATAAAAAGTAAGGCTTATAATTAGGAGAGCACAAAGTTACTACCTGGAAGAGAGGATAAGAAGAAAGTGAAATGGAAAAGTCACTTAATCTTAGTATTGCAGTTCTGCAAAATATAATTTATTTTTTTCCTAACGTAACAGAATTTTATGTTGATAACAAGCTACTGAGTTAATAAATCTGTTGCAGCTATTGAGACTTCTCTTTTAATAACAGAACTAACGAAGGAGCATTATGGAAAGGAAAAATACATTTTGTAGTGTATAGTTTTTTCAGAAATATTTTCCTCCCCCTTATCAATGTGTCTTTAATTGGCTGTAATTTCTACTTTTATACACACAGAGTAGAAGGGAGAACGTCTTAAGGGTGAAGTTGTCAAATTTCATAAAATTAAAATACATTGTCTAAAAAATAACTGTTTAGATTTTTTTGTTGTTTACTTCATGGCATGTATTTATTGTACTTATACACTAAGCTGCTTATGGTTTTGCTTATTTTTTTTACATCAGTAGATTCATATTATGTGGTGAATGACGTTTATGTATCACAAGCACCTCTACAAATATCTTATATGTTATAGATTTTATTTATTCTCAGCTCGGTACTATATTGAGTGCAAGAAGACTTGAGCAAGTAATTGTTATAAGAAAGTCCATGTATTTCTTCTAGTGGAGGTGTAAAGTTTTGTGTGGTCCAAGATTACATTCCAATATAATTGTTGTTTAACCTGGGAGCCAGCAACTTGCTCTTCCCACCCGTCCGGTGGGATGGGGAGGAGAATGGATGAAAAGTAAAATTTGTGGGTTGAGATAAAGACAGTTTAATAAAACAACAAAGGAAGGAATAATAATAATAAAGAATATGCAAAACAAGCTGTGCACAATACAGTTTTTCTCACTGCCCAATGACCGACTGCGCAGCCAGTCCCCCAGCAGCGATCGTGGAATTCGCAGAGCTTGCAGATTCCTGCCCCCCGGCCAACCCCCATTCACAACCTAAGCGTCAGCTCCATGGCGTGGAGCATTTCCACTGGCCAGCTCGGGCCTGCTTGCCCGGCTGTGCTCCCTCCCAGCTCCTGCATGCCTGCTCACTAGCTGAATATGGGAGATGGGAAAAAGTCCTTGATTTCTCAGCGACAATTAAAAACATCATTGTTATCAACACTGTTCTCGTACTAAATCCAAAATACAGCAGCCACTAGGAAGAAAATTAACTCTATCCCAGCTGAAACCAGGCCAATTATATAGACTAAAAAGGAACTACTGATTTGATTTCTCAGCATTGAATTGTATATTTACTTCATTTGAATTTGATCCAGCTAGCTAGAAGATGAAGATTATCTTATGATGTAAAAA
>Ga0065711_1035808_pt1 | contig 21807 bp, 14 predicted proteins | sample Hoacrofraction12_FD_59098 | JGI IMG/M metagenome (GOLD analysis project Ga0065711, IMG submission 59098) | Hoatzin crop microbial communities from Cojedes, Venezuela - Epithelial fraction 12 v2 (version 2) | ecosystem: Host-associated > Birds > Digestive system > Esophagus > Crop | place... | reverse complement strand
AGGAAGGAAGGAAGGAAGGAAGGAAGGAAGGAAGGAAGGAAGGAAGGAAGGAAGGATCTTAATCCTAGATACATATTCTGAAACAGGATTTAAACACTTCAGCTGAGTTGTTCAGATGCAGATTTTCACAAACAAAGGCAGATCTGCACATCAAATTCCCAGTTCTATAACTGGGTGATGTTAAGACCACCTGCTTTATCTCCCCAAAATCAAGAACTTGTAACTTGCAGAAACTCAGCTTTTTCTTGGACCATTTTGATACCTATTCACTGAATAGACTGACAATTCATACCACAGTTCCTCAGATCCTCATGCTCCAGAGTAGACCCTTGGCAACAGTCAGTCTTTAAAATAAATGCAAAAATCTTAAAATATGAAATATTACCATGAAATATCCAGAGCGTGTGTATGTATACATTCATATATAGCTATTTGTATAAGATATCTGAACCCCATTTATTCATGTCCCTATCAAAGCTGTTGAGAGTAACAGAGAAAAGTACGTGACAGTAGAAATCATAGGGACTATAACAAGCTTGACCCTTATTTATTACAGAAGTAAAGCTGGAAAATTGTGTGTGGTCTTCCTCTGATGCTAAACTCAAGATTTTTATTGCAAACACCTTTCTTCAAACATCCATTTAACATGCATCCATCTGTCAAGCGATGTTTTCCACAGCGGTGTTAATGTGCATGTGCCCCCTTCCACTTTGGTAGTTCACACCTTTAACTAGGGCTGGAGCCGGAGTGCAATAAACAGGCTTCCACAGTTTGGAGTATAAAAGGCTCAAAATGTGAGAGACACTTCATCAAAAAAACAAAAGACCAAGACAGAGTGATTCTTAGGTTTGAAAGGCACAGGGAGTGGTGGGCTTTAAAATCTTGCAAATACCTCTCTTAAAAAGGTAAGAATGATGAATAATAGCTCAAAAGAGAGGATAGAAAGTAACATCTGATGGGAAGGATACATTCACAGGCTAAAAGAAGCAGTGACTGCCTAGCTCCCAACCAGGTGCTCTTTCTTAGCTTGTTTAAAAATACTCCTGGTTGTGTATACTGAATTAGTTATGACAAAAGCTCCTCAAAGAATGTATCAGTTCAAGCTTTAAGTTAGACTGCAATATTTCACCTTGGTTTGGAAAAAAAGTATCAGTGAGATATAAAAACTGGAAAAAATAGAGTATGAAAGTTACTGCCTTAATGAAATATTAAAAATGCATCAGGAATACTGTTCTGGCATTAAAAATAAACAATAACATTTCTTCCTAGTTACGGTTCACTTCAATTCTTTAAAAATTAATTATTACCTTTTTAAATATTTGATTAAATTAGATTTGGGTGGGTTATCGCTATCCACAAAATACACTTTGTTATGTATAAATTTTGTTTGTTCAGTTTCTGACATGTACAGGCATGTTATATGGTTGTTTGATTATTAGAAGACTAAATCCTATGACTCTGTTTTGGCAGTTTGCAAAATATATACTACTGAATCCTGCCACTTTGAATGAAAATGCAGTATTGTGTTAGAAATCTCTAATAAAAGAGGAAAAGTAAACCAACAAAATTACATTGTATGATACTTGGGACTTTCACTTCGTATCTTATCAGGTTGCTAGATCTCACACTCTAGAAAGGCCACATGGTTTTTGATAGTGTTTAATTAGGATTTGGGAATAATAGCTTAGAAATCGTAAGAAATTGCTAGGCACATAAAGTCTATTCTGCTCTCAATGCATCAGGATTTATGAATATAACTATTTAGATAGCAAGGAGAGAGTAAAGCCTGTAGCATGTCCTATGAGAAGTAAGACAATTGTTTCTCAAGTATTGCAAGTAAATTAGTATGTCCAACTGGTTTTAGAAGAGAAATGTTGTCAGTCCTTGGCCTCTGTAGCAGCATTGCTAACAAGAAAACACAGAGGGGAAGGGTTTGTTTTGGCTCTGGGGGTGAGGACACTCACCAGCTAGGAGCGACGTTGAGAGCGGCAGTTCGATCTGTGTAGACCAGCGAGGAGTCAGCAGAAGTTTCAGTTATTCGATGCCAGAACCAGATTTAAACCTGTGATAAAAGAGATTAAAAAATAACCTATGCTGCATTTTCTAAACCACTGAAATGTTACTTACTGAATGTTACTTATCATACTCTGTTATTTTATTACTAGTACATCTTTATCAAGACAAAAATAGACATAGGTTTCATGGCTGAAACAGCTGAGAAGTTGCATGTATGTTTTTTGAAAGATCAGCTGAAGTGGCACTTTACCTGAAATCAAATATTCTGAGGTTCACCATGAACTTTCCAATTCATGTTTCATCCAGAGAGAAATGACTGAGTTTCAACCAAACTGGAAACAAGTACGCTTGTGTTTTGGGGATGTAGCTCTCTTCTTTCAACTGCATTGAAAATATCCTACTTCATCCTCAGAAAGGCAACATGAAAAAAACCAAAATCAACCTTCCCTTTAGATTAGCATCACAATATCACAGTGCTAACACTTGACTCCTGAACATGTCCGATGGCAGCTTTGAAAAGGTAACTAACTTTGTGGCGAGGTATTCATTGTTCCAATATTGCAAAGGACACTTGCCCTCGACGTGCTCCACAGCACACTTCCGCCTAGCGCCGTGCCGGGACGGCACAGGGAGTGCTTTTGTAGGGGCTTAGGCTGAAGACTTGCCGTGCAAATCAATCATTTGTAAAGACTATATAAAAAATTCTGCAAAATTGCATTAACTGAAAAAACTAAGTTTTTTTCCTTATAGATTTGAAATGGAATTCTTTTTATGGAAAATATTGTTTTGTTTTTATTGATAGAGTTCAGGTTTTTGCTAATTATATATGCCTCAAAATACTGTATTGGGCATTAAAAAATAAAGAAATAAAAATGAGCTGGAATAGAAAGTAGGTGTCTTCAGAGAAGTGTTCCTCCACATCCGTCATCAGGATCCCATACTTTTCCTAACTGGCTATGAACAGAGCTCAGGCATCAGACTTCAAACGTCCGTTTGACTGCTAAAATGGGTAGGATTTCCTGACTCGTTATGTTATGCATCCTTTCATTCATTAAAATGCCCAAGTAAACTTCACCTCTTCTCCTTTGAAGGAAAGTGCCCACCAGGATGTATACTTTTTATCACCTAAATCTGACTGCAGGACTCGCCTTGCTGCACTGCATTGTGCAGCTTTACCTTTTACTTATTTTTCAGCCTGAGATGCCTAACTTCACAGAAAGATTGAGTTATTGGCATAAATTGCTTCCATCTATTGAAGTAGCAGAGGCTTCTCAGACTAAAATAGAACTAGAGTGGACTGAAGAGGCTGAACAAGTCATTCATGTACCCTTTGCTCTGGAGTAGAGGCACCGAAATAATAACAGTGAAATCCGGAGGAACATCAACTATCTTGTGGAGAATGAGAAAGAAAGTGTCTGGAATACCAGCCTGCAGATTGAACTCTCTTCCTGCTTCAGAGCCGTCCTCGGATGCTTCAACTCAACAGCTATAGACAGCGCTGAAGCACTCAGAGCAGTAGGGCAGGAAGCTGGGCACAGGCAATAGTGCAGGAATAATGTTTTCATGATTATATGTCTAATAATCCAAGCTCGATCTGCATATTTTGATTTTGCTATTCATTAAAGTTGAGTCCCTGAGGCACTTTGTAAGGTCAGTTGGGAAGCGCCGGGAAGTGGCGCATGAGAGGCAACGGGGAGAACTGGCCCTTGGCCAAGAAACCTGCCCAAAAGTGGAAATAAACTGTTCCTGTTCCTGTTTGGGATGGGGGGGGGGAGGGAAGAAGAAAGGGAAAAAAAGACAGGTTTGGATGGGAAGACTGTTTCCACAGCCAAGAAGAATTATTTAAGTTGGCTGATGTAAGGCGGCCAGTTGATCCTTTGCCTTTCATACTCTTACTTGCCTGCATCCCTCCTCCTCAGGACCATCTGAAGAAAGGGAAGGAGCAGACAGATGTTCCTGGCCTGTGCCGGTGGGAGACCAGCGACACATCCGAGCTTCAGAGGCACCCACCTGGGAATCGTGACTCACAGCTGGGTCATGAGGGTCTTGCCATCAACTGGGGAAGATGATGAATTCTCCAAACATTTGCAACTGAGAAAGAAAGGAAAAAAAGAAAAAAAAATAAAGAAAGAACAAATTTACATGAAGGAAAGGAAAATGCGTTCATCCTTTCTTCCACTTCGGCTGCTTTTTGTTGTCCTTGGAGAGACAGGCTGATAAGGAGACGATTACCTTGTCCCCTGAGCGCCTGCATCTCCCAGCAGCAGGCCAACTTCGAGCCATTCTTTGTCCCTGCCTACCTGAAGGTAATGGAAAAAAGAAGAGACAGGCAAAAATCCACTTGGTTGATGCTCAGCAGAGTCCAGCTCTTCTACTCAACATTCTGCACAGGATCAGCATCCCATCCTGCAAACATGACCCCAAAATCTTATGCAGGGGTGGCCAAGAAGGACCCTATAGGATGCTGGTGTTGCGATAGCCCAGAGTCCCTGAAAGTCTAGGTTAAGGATACGGCAGGTCCTATGATGGCACCAGCCCCTGTTGGGCTTCTGGGTCCTGATGTCTTCAGCATCCCAAGAACTCTTAGAACCATTTTATAATGATGAAGTAAAACCACTTAAGTTTAAACGTCTTTTATTCATCCAAACTATACATATAGTGCAAGATAATGCCTAACAGTAGGTACTGGCATTATTCAACCTATCACAGATTTGTCCTCATAGTGAAATTGAAAGCTCAGAGCATTCAACTCCACAAGTGCCAGTACTTAAGGGAATGGAAATTTGTTCTTTATTTACGGTGATATTTAAGCTATAGGTCATTCATGAAGAGATAACTTTCCAATTTGTGGGTGACAATGCAAAGCAGAATGTCCACAGGATCATGAGTAGCCAGGAACCAGAAGAAAATATAATTAGCTACAAAACACCAAGGGCTACAAGTCAGTAAAAGCTTTTCTCTAGCAGCAAGGACTGCACAGACTGGCTCTATCAAGTGCAAGCGGGACCTGCCATGGTATAAGTGAAAAGTCATTAAAAACAAAGGAGGTATGATTGTAGGTTTGAGGAACTCTATGAGATTTTATGAAAAGCCTGTATTGTGCAGTAGGACAATCAGTAAAAAGAAAAATATGATGATTTGCAGAATTATGTGGATCATAAAGAAGGAAGGGCAAAGTACAAAAAGGACTGGGCTGGAGAAGAGTTACCAGAAAAAGGAAGGAGCTGACGAACAAGAACAAGGACAAGAGTGTTGCCCCTTCGTGTCTAAAGGATACTTTTCATTCAGTTCCTCACAGGACAAAAAATGAATGGCTCTGTAGGAAAAGTTACTACATGGCTGACATTAGCGACTCAATACAGCAGGTCCCTATTTTTTCTCCTCCACCTTTCCTCTCTAACCGTTCCCTTGTGAAGCACTGTCCCAGCCTGAGCACATCGTACATTTCCTCTTTGTCTCTCTCTGCATCTCACATTTCCTTCATTCTCACATTGTATTTAAAATCCCCACATAATTCTTTTTTTGTAGGAACACTTTTACTCTGCTGTATTCATCTCAGAGAAGGACAAATTTTTTAATGTAATTTTTTCTGGCAGTGTTCATTCTCGTACACTTTTCCTTCTGTAGTGACAAGCAGGCTTTCTCTGATCCATTCAGAAACAAAGAATAAATGATATCACATCACTGTTACTGATATATTTCCTTATTTTTGATATATTTCCTTTATAATGGTTTTTTTTCCTTGGGAGCCCTTTTTCCAGCAACATGTTCTCCTGTCAGCAGATTAGACTGAGGAATAAACACATGGTTAAGACACCAGACCTTAAAGATACGTGTCTTTAATAGAAGTGCAGAAAAGGAGCTTTATGTCATGATACGTGAGGATTAGGCCTTTTTTAAGAATACAAAAGAGACAGAAAGGACTAAAAATGTTCTTTTTTTGCGATAAGTTTGCATAGGTTACCCACCACAACACTCAAGAGATTTTCTGCCTTACCTGTTCTCAGATGAAGTTAACATACTTAGCTCTTTCCTCCTGTTGTCCCATCCGTCCTTCCCACAGACACTAGTTCTCTGACTTCATGCCTTCTGTCCCACTTTAGTCAAGCACACAAACCCAAAACCCATCTGCAGCCTCAAGTCCCCAAAGCCGATGAAAAGAGTGTGACCTTCTTTGCTCAAAGGATTGGGATATTTTAGCTCTTTTGTTTATGTATTTTTATACATTTGAAGGTGGTAGCTCTGCTTGGGTTATCACTCAGTGCTGGAATTAATTACCTGGTTTGCTTCATGCAGAATTTTTCTTTTAATGGTTAGTAATAAGAAAGAATTGGAAGTAAGCTCAGAGCTCTAACTCTGTGTCTTCTGGAAGTGATCTAACTGTTGGATCAGTGTGTCCCTGGCACATTTGTAGAACAAATTCATATGTCGGCTTCCACAAAGCACTGGTAGTGTCTAAGCTTGCCAGCTCTTCCGTTCTACTGCAAACGAAACAAAAATTGAACTTTAAATCCAGTCTCTGCAGCCTGTTCCAGGACTGAAATTTAAGACTGCAGATCAGAGGCCACCTCTCCAATGTTGGTTCTGGTTAATCAAAAGCTTAAACGGACTCCTTTTTCAGATGTGAATCGGATACCGTTGAAACCTTGCAAAAAACATATTCTTTTCAAAAAATCTTTTCAATGAGCCAGAAATGTTTTGAGAAGTATTGATCTCTTGTGGTTTCCATAATTTAAAACACCTTCTGGATCAGGTAATCTCAACAGACTGGCACACCCACCTGGGCCAAAATTTCAATCTTTATGTGTATATATTGCATAAAGTGAAACAGCAAAAATGTTCACAACAGATTTGGTTAGCTGGCCCCATATTAATTGCTGCTGTGCCTACAGAAGCTTCGCAGTCTTAACCCTAGTTTTCTTTTAATCAAGCTCTTAATTTGCATCCTGTACAAGGTTTCAGCTTATGACTGATTTGAAAAGGCTACCCTGTCTCTAGAGGTTTGACATATATTTTACAGGGTATGATAAATAATATTTTAAAACTCAAATAAACAGTGTTTCTGAGTGCTTTTTCCTGAAAAGTTTTACTACATTTACAACAATTTAAATATGCCTCTTGAGAACCTAACCATGAAGATAAAGAATACAACAGGACCAGACAAGAAAACACTTGCATTTTGAACACAAAGACATTTTCAAAAGAAGACAAAGTCTGACATTTGCCCCATTTTTTGGATGACCAAAACTACAGAAATAAATTGCTAAATAGGCTTATTACAGACTCTTCCTGATTTTTCATATACCTACAGCGAAAGTGAATCACATTTTAATGCATGACAACCAGGTGACAACATATTTGAATTCTGTATAAAATAATGAGCTGTATTTTCGTTTGAGATGTGTCAAAATAAAATACCAGTGGGAGAAAGTGTGTCTTACTGAATCCTTTATAATAGGCAACATAACCAGCAATGTGTGAAGCCAGAGAAATTCAAGACCGCATACTAAGAACCACCTTTAAAAGGTGGCAAGAGTGGGTTATGTTTTAATTCTTACCAGCTCTTCCTGTTATGATAGGTCAGGAAGAGGAGACCCCTCAAAAAGATTTTGGGGTCCATTAGGGAAACAGTTGCTTTATGGCGGATACTGGTATTTTGGGTAATGTAATGCCCACCAGAGTATACAAACCCAGAGCAGAGCTGCCTGGGATTTTTGGCTGAGCACAGGCAGGCAGATCTTGAAACTCAGCCTGATATGACCAACAGTATTTTGGGTTTTTTTCACTTATTACAAACTACTGATTTTGCATGGAGGAAAAAAGGGTTTCTCGTGCATGAACGCGTAAGCCAAGAAAGAATGACACACAACCATGGCTCATGTCTCATCCCATGGCAGACATATGACCACCAAACGTCCCACTGAAATTGAAAAAAAACACCAAAACCAAAAACCCCCCAGAAAAGCAAAAGTGTTTTTTTTCCACAGTTAACAGAATGAAGCAGAGGTGGATGGACAAGTGAACTTCAGGAAGGACCAGCAAGAGGGACATTGGTGAATACAGCCCATTCCTTCCTTCTCTGCTTGATCCAAGTCTGTATCTACAGCAAAAGCTTCAATCAATGTTTTGGATTTTGCCGTGAGTATTCCCACTTCTGTAGCAGACGTTATCTTTAACTCACATTGCACCTCTACTGCAGGTAATAACGGTACCTGCAAAGCATCTGAATATTTGCAGTGTACTCGTCCCTGCAACAGCTCTTGGTTGAACTCACATCAAGTCAACATTCATCCAAGCACAAAACAGGTTCACCCAGTGGGAGTGCATTTTAAGTTTATGCATTTTGGCCCTCCCATGCAAGCTGTAATTTAAAGGCTACCTGTATTCTGAGTCCTCACCTCCCACTTTAAATAGTTGCTTAACTTTAAACACAGCAATAATCAAACTGACATCGGCAAAGAGATCAGAGGACAAATAAGTTTCCGTCGGTGTGCAGCGTCCCTTCCTTTCCCATCTTGGATCGTCTTTCATCCCTTTTCCAGGCAGCCAGGTGTGCCCGTGTCTCACCGTAGAGACTTGAGCAGACCGCTCCCAACCACCACTGGGCTGCTGTGCCGCAGGCACTGCCCTCCTGCCTTGCAGTGCTGCTTCATGCACCGTGCTTCGTCAGCAGCTCAGCACAAGCGCGTAACTCATTAGTGACGTTCTTGCACCCTCCTGCAGTTCTCAGCGTAACAGGGTCTCTCTCCAAACTCAGATGGGTGACAGATGCTTTTTCTCCCCCACCCCATTTTGTCAGTGGGATAAAAATAAGTGATTTAAATGAGTCTCACTTTAGTACCCAACTGGCTAGCCCTGCCTAATATTTGTAGTCTAAATAATTGCCATATGTGGCAGTGGAATACAAGTTTGTGGACTGTTTTGTTTTTTTTTTAAATAGAAGTTAATCCAGCTTTGAGCTGGATTAATTCCCAATGAGCTTTGGGGACAGACTGCTGTTTCTCTTCCTTTGCCTGGGTGTATTGCCCTCAAAAAGCCACCTATACCAACAAGCATCCCTGACGTATGCAATTTGTCACCATTTTCAGACCCTTTTTCACATTCAGGGTCAGCACTGCACTAGTGTCTGCTTCTCAAAAAAAAGACAAAAAAAAATATGACAGTTGGAAATGTTTTGTTGACTGTTCTGCCATGGAACAAGGAAGACTTTGAAGGTCTCATCTTCATTTGGAGAGTTGGGAAGGAAGAATATTTGCAAAGGAATTTGACAGGAAAATCGGAATTAGCCTGTAGGGCAGGAGTGGAGCCAGATAAATCCTGTCCTGGCTCTTAAGGCTGAAACCTCACAGAAACAGTTTTAAGGGAAGAAGCCCTGAAGTGCTCATTTACCATGTGCCACATGACAAACAGTGGTGAAAAAAAACTGCAGGAAAGAACAGGAGCAAAAGATTAAACTCAATGCTATTGCCTACAAATAACTTCTCTCTTCATCCTAAAAAATAGATAACTTCTCTACCTAGGTTACCCATGCTTCCGTATTATTCCTTGGCCTGAGTACCCCAGAAACTATATTCACAGACAAGAAAATTACCCTGTTTTGGCTGACAGACACAGAAGGTGTAGGATATATAATAAACATAGTTCGGTAGAGTAGTCAGGGAATACTATTTCTAAAGTAACATGAAAAATCTTACCTGAGGTTTGAAGATCAAAACAGTTGCTTGGCAAGATTTAAATCTCTGTCTCTGCCGTTTTGTTTTCTCAAACAGATCATGTAAGCAAGAACACTTGCACCTAAAAATGTGTCTCAATTTGTGTTTGTTCTGCTTTTTTATAGCCACATTTGGAAATTAATAATTCAATGTTCTAATATTAGCTGTCATCTTAGCTGTGATAAAATTAATAATTCATCAAACTGATATCAAACAAATGACACCTTTTTATGCTGGATAAGAAATGCACTTTGCTACATTTGCGGAGCTAAATTCGGTGAGATTCTCCACTTTATTTCAAATGAAATCATATTTCACCAATTAGTATATCATTTTATCTTCTTAGTTCACTTTAAAATTATCTGTAAGGAAGGCTTTTGCATAGCTGCAAAGGTTTTATTTTTACCAATGTATTTTTTCCAGATGAGCCACAAGACAAGAACAGTGTTTTCTGAAAAGGCAAGAAACATTCAATCATTTTTATGCCTTTTCCTTCTGATCACACGCTCCCAGCTTTCCCAGGGAAAGCCTCCACCATACCTGCAGTGCTCTGGCCAAATTCCAGCTCGAGTAATTACGTTCAGCCTGCCTAAACTCTTCCTGGAGCTTCATTTGGAGAAGGTATTCTCCGCTCCCTGCCCTGAGCCACTGCGTAGGGTTGCGCACGCCGTTAATCAGGTGCTGTGCTCCTCTCGGCAGGGGCTGGCTGGGTTCCAGCAGTAGGTGAAGCCATTTCCGAGCATGGAGAGCAGCTTGCACTAAATTTGCAAAGCGTTCAGAGATCCTTTGGGGTGAGAGGTGCTATGTAAATGTAAGGTCACCGCCGTTATCTGGGGTGCAAATGCATCCAGTGCCGTGCATAACAGCTTAGGGAGGAAAAAAAAACACCAAACAATAAAAAAAGGAAAAAAAAAAGAAAAAAAAAAAGAGAAAGGTCTCTTGCAAATGTTTCACATATATCCTGACACACGTTTGAAATCCTTTTTGCTCGAGCATGTGTCTTCCCCAAAGGGTAGATTCATAGCTTAAAAGATGTTCAGGAATATTGTCCTCCAAAGAGGAAGCGTGTCAGAAGGATGGAGCAGGAACAGATTGTGGCTGGCCCCAGGCAGGTGAGCAGCTCAATGTGTGGCGCAGAGCCCTCTCCTCTGTCACGCTGCCTGCCCCAGCATGGGGCAGCTGTGGCCCTGTGGGTACTGGGACAACGTGAACAAAGGAAGAACAAGTGGTCATACCACCACCCTGCAACATACAGCGCTGGACGCATCCAGCTTCGCGGGTCTCCTACGGAGACGATTCCCTTCTCTGTCCTCGCTTGTGTTCTACTCTGATACTACACCTTCAAAACTGGCCTGAGCCGATGAAGCTGAGCTGTAATGTCCCAACAGGGCCAGATGACCTGTTCAGCGCTGGCCAGTCCAGCCATGGGGCCACCAATCACCAGAAGACTGTCTGGCAGCTCTTGGTAACTAGACCACGGGCAGAAGGGCAGTTTTAACATGACAAGAGTGCATCCAAGCAAGCCATAAGCTGACATACAGAAATGGCAAGAAGCATTTTCCAGCTACAGGAATGCTGAAGCCACTTGCTGCCAGGCTGCATTGGGAACAACTGCAAACCTGCTACGATGTTTGAGAACAAAGGTGGGATAACACGCACCACCGCTGCATCCCGCTTGCTGTAACTCAAAACTCCTGAGACCTCTTTTTAGAAGCTGGTACCATATCTCTCTGCAAGTCCACCTCCACTTTCTTCCACCTTTTCTGCATATTTGCATTAAAATATTACATTACATATATCACATTACATATTTGCTTTAGTCCCTATACAACCTCTGTAACTGACCTGCCTCCTCCCAATACCGTAACCAAGGTCTCACGACCAACTTCTTCTCGCTTCACTTTTCTTCCCTTTTTCTTTTGCTACTACCCAACTACCATATGAAAACCTGACTGGGTGACGGGGGATCGTGATTGCTGTCATTTCAGTGTCCTTAAAGGGACAGACTTTCTAATGGAAATTGAATCCGAAAGTTTGGATTCCATGGGGAAATTTCAAATTGACAAATTTTCTGAATGGATCTCTCCTAACCTTGCTGCATATAATATATGCATTTATTGAGCTTAATTTTTGGTTAGTATCAAAATGTATTGATCTGCAAGATAAATATTGACTTGACCTCACTTTCTCTCAGTCTATATTTACTTCTTGAGTCAATAAGTCTAGAAACTGATCTGACAGGAGTCAATAATGGTTTAAAATTCTCAAAATAGAAGCTTTGCTCTAAGGTTGCAATTCTTTATTTTAAAGTTACTGCCTTAAATACATAATATGCTCAGGAGAACTTAACACTTTACTCCACAAAGCCATTGGGGAAACATGCAAATGCCAGGAGACCTTGATGTGACTTCAGGTCAACTGTGCAATTTCGGCACTGGTCAAGATATATAGTAAATATTTTAATACTGACCTACTGCAGTCCATCTTTTTTCCTGTGTATCCTAAAAATTTGAGCTTATCTCCATAGGTTACGCCTGCATATTACTTATTGGATTTGTCAGGGCTAAACTGTCTTCAGCCTTGGGAAAATGCAAAGCTTGTTACTGGGTAAAGGCTGTCATCATGACAATGCCCTCCCTGCCTTTATTTCTCTGCTTATTGAGGTGATAATGAACCCAGCAAGATTTTTAGTGTCAAATGCAATGATGTTCTTTCCCTTTCTGCCTGTGTTGTGGACAAGTCTCCATTGGATAGTACAGTCTTCATCCCTATTTTTCTCATGGTGACCTTACAGCTATAGTCCTCGTGATTCAGAAGCTCAGTTTCCAGTTTTTGGGGTTCCTTAGGGAGTACCTTCTTTAGGAGGTAGTGTGGTAACTCCCGCTACTTGAGTGCAGTAGTGCTGTAATACATGAAAAATGCTAAAATGCGATGCAAGGAAAACACTGTCACTGTCCTCTAGAGACTGGTCACCCTTATGTGAATTACCGGTAAAACAATGAAAATTAAGAGAAAAACAGACAAGACAATGACACTGGTGATTGCCCCAATACAACTTTATGGGATGAAACTGTCAAATATTCATTTTCTCTGATTGCTAGAAGGAATCAAGGAGCAAGTCAAATATTGTTAAGTGTTATTGAAGGGGGGAGAAAAGGTGATCTATTTTTTTTCCCAGGAAAGAGTCTGAAATTTGGTATTATTAATTTTTTTTTGTTTTTGTTTTTGTTTTTGTTTCTTTTGAGGATTTTTTTAGTTTGTTTAGAATTTTTTTTTATTTTTTTACTTTTTTATATAGGTAGCTTTTAGAGAAGACAGTGTATGAGACCATGGGTTTGTATTAAAATAGTCTTGTACTGATACTCATTTATCTGCATATTTTAACAGTGGGTGAAGCATGAAGCAAAGCGTGTAATATACTTAAGAACACATAGATACAATTAAATGGGAAGGAAAACAATTACTTTTCATTATCGCTGTGTTAATACTACACAGCAAGGACTACTGACGGTTGGAAACAGTTTTCCAAAGTGAGGAGGGAAAAGGGAAGATGAAAAACTCCCACATTCCCATTTCCATGGATTCAGAACCCCCTGTGAAAGTGGGCAAAGCAAAATTCCTAAAGCCAGAGAAAAACAGCCACTCCAGAATACTTAACAAGCCAGGAATCATCACACGAAGAGCGTGAGATATTGTTTCCAGTCTCTGGATACAGGGAACTTGAACGAAGGTTTCTCTTGATCATCCATCCCAAAGCTGTTCCATCCTGCTATTTGCTTTAATTAAACGCAGAGATTCACAGCTCCAGTAAGTTCCCTCGTCCTTGGGCAAGAGCTTTGGTCTTGGGCTGTGCAAATAGTTAATAGAGTCAGCCATGGAGTGAGTCCAACTGGAAAGACAGAAGGGGAAAATAAAGAGGTAGAGCAAGGCACAGCCACTGAGGAGAGCAGGGTGAGGAAGGGGCTGAGCTGGGTGTCCCCTTCCCAGGAGCCTGCCCTCGCTGCTGCGGTTGGGCAATCCTCTTGCAAAAGAGGAATGATCTTTTGCAGTTGTTAGCAAAGATGAGGAGTCCTTTCCTAGAACTTGAAAACAAAATCCTTACTGGTCCAAACAGGCGAATTTCTATGAAAAGAACTCTTGATTTCAAGAATCTGTAGTCTCCCAGTGCAAAAATCGCTTTGCTGAAAACTTTCCAGCCAGCCTCTGTGATTTTAATTAAATAGCAAAGACTGTGTGTCGAAATTCACAGTCTCCATCCCCATTTGCTTGCGGGTGTTGAAAAATAACCTAAAAAAATAAAAGCTCACTCTTTACTCAGTAACTTGAACAGATTTCAACTCATTTTGTAGTTGGGAGGAATGCTCACAAAGACAGAGATTTTCTTGACTGAGATCATCAGAGCCCAGAGCCGAAGCAATTGTGCAACTGAGAAATGTATTCAGGCTGATTTCACAAGAATTACTTATTCTTTAAACTATTAATTCACACCTACAAGAAAAGAAAAAAAAAAAAAGGTTTTCAGATAAACTCTCTATCTCCCCTGATATCTTCAAGATGATTATCTGAACAGAGGCCTGATTTTCTCCAGCAGCCGAAGGTAGCAGAGTTCTCGTCTGAGGCCCTTTAATTCAACAGGCCCTCGAATTGTGCCTTTGCATCCACATAGCCTGATACTTGCAGGAGGGAGAGGCTGATTTTCATTTTCTGTGCTCTAACTTTCTAATAAACAATAAGCAGATCACAGCCTCCCTCTTTTGTGCAAGTGAAAATAACCATTTTTATTACTATTATTTTTTTAAATATTACAAAAAGGGACAATATGCTAAAAATATGCAGCGAGCAAATATCATCTGTACAGACTGGAAGAGAACCTTCATAAATTAACCTTATTAGTGCATTACTGTAAGCGAATGCCAAAAAAGCTCCTAATTTGCATTAAGATAGATTTTTCAGGTTGGCTGCATGATTTAATTAAAGAAAAGATTAAGAATCATTAAACAAGCTGCTCTACCTTGCAATAACAGAATTCATATCTGATTCAGGTTAACGAAAACACAGATGGTGATTCAGTAACTGTTGAGTTGCTGTAACAGAATGAAAATGATCCCATTAGTTCTCTGGAAATGTGAGGGAATTTGAAAATTAGCATGCAGATACATTGTATGGTGCTAGACAGCTTGGTCTGCTTGGATCATCACTGATTACTCTTTGTTTGGGTTGGCAACACTGAACTTAATAAATGAAAAAATGTTCCGGTATACCACAGTTGGAAACTGTTCAAGGTTGAAATAGGTGTGCAGACTTTCAAGAAGAGGGAGTTAAGTAAACAAATGTCAATCAATTTGGGGCTGGCAATGTTTTTTTCTTCCAGAATGTCTGTTCTTGAGAAGCAAGTGTCACCAAAATTGAAATCCTTTGCTTGATACATATGTTCATGTGGTATTTATTATTACAAAGGTATTTTAAATGCATATCATTCATTTACAAAGGAACCTCTATAGTGTTTTGATACTAAAGGCGGAGAAGAGCTCCTAGGAAAAAGGGATCTGGTTATGTATATTATTGACAAAGAAATAAAACTTTCTGCAAAAAATGTTATAAAAAAAGGAGGTTTAAAATACAGGTAAACTAAATATTGCAGTGAAATATTTCAGTTTCACCTGGGAAAGCAGAGCCTGGGCAAGTGCAGCAGTAATTTCGTTCAGCATATGAAATCTTCAAGGCACTCTCACTGAGATAACAGCATTATACAGTTTATAATACCTGAATCACAGCAACCTTACGACTCCAAGGAGGAGATTTTTATGATGGATCTTGCTGAGAACAGTGCACATACGAAGATCAACACCAAGTTTTCCAGCGTATAGAGTGACTCATTTTGTTGCATTAACGGTTAGACAGCAGAACAGGAGGGTGTCTTCCCTCTCCAAGAGGTTATTTTTCCTTTTCTTTTTGACTTCTTAATTTCATTGCAAGTGACTTCAAGGCCACAAGGTTGTGCATAGGGTGGTACAACAAAAAGGAGGTTGTAACACTCAGACTTTTAGGTTAAAATGTTCTTTGCTTATCACGTGTTAAGATCTTTCAGAAATGATGTAATGCACCAGGGACTATGGTGCTACATTTGCAAACCACCTTTTTTTTAATCATTAATTGACATCATATAATAATGTCCAGCTCACTACTCCCAAAGTGATGGTAATTAATCTTCTGGAAAAAAAATGACATTTTTAGCTTTTAGCATAGAAAGGTCATAAACAGGTTGTCTTTGGTTTGACTGGGTTTTAACCATCTGATCAAACTTATTTTTAACATTTCTTTAACATTACCTTATTTTTTTTAACACTTGCATATTTTCAGACTGTATATAAGAGAGATAGCCTCAGCAACTTGGCAACATTTAAAAGCACACATGTTATTACAAACAAGTGTGTCTTAGTTACAAATGAAACCTTTGCTGTTCTTCCATGACTAGCACTTTTTTATGGCTTTAGAAACTGTTTGGTACATGATGAGTGATGGTACTGCAAAACATTGATTTTTGTTTTATTTTTTATTTTTTTTTATTCTCTCATTTCTGAGCCATGATATGTTCTGAAACAAGGTAAACCACAGGGAAAAATATCATTAAATATTTTCTCAGTACTCCAGCTTGTCATATACTGGCTAAGCATCCCGTCTTTGTACTGATCACACTGCTTGCAGTTTTTTCTATAATTGCAACTCTGTCTCCCTCCTTGGCTCCTTCAAGCAAGAAAGTAAAGGACTGTGAATTGTACGCAGAGTCTTCCCTGTGAAATTGTAAAACAGAGGAAGGTCTTAACGGGGTATGCTGTGCATGCCAACATGGAGTGTTAGTTGGAAAGGACTGGATTACTGATTAAAAAGAATAGATCAGGATATTAACTGGCAGCTATCAAATGATCACAGGATGCTTTGGTAGTTGCTGCTGCAAAACTGAGCAGATCTTTTTAATACTTTGCATTGTTTCCATGAAAGCTACAAGGAGCAAAAGAGGATATTTGGTTCAGTATTTGATTTATATTTGTGCGTTTTTGTTTGGATGGGAACTGTGAGAACCCAGTAGTTTTCGGTTCACGGGAGATCTGGCCCGTCGCTCTTTTGGGTTTGATTCAAGCGGGTTCACATCCCCTGAGTTTCACTTTGACTTTTGAGTTTGAGCACATCCAAAACAGTCAAAACAAAACTCCGATAAACCAGCTAACTTTCACATGGTTTCCACCCAAAAATATAAACTTTGCCCCCTTCACAAGTGGAAGACTGTATTTAAAGAGGTATGCTTTCCATATGCCATTAACCGGAGATATTTTTACGTCAAGAGAGGAAGATGACCCAAATTCTTCTGACTTCTCCAGGATGCAGGGCCCAAACATCCAGATGACCTTCTCAGAAGTCCTGTTTACCAGGGAGGTAGTTCTGTGCGTAGGAAAAAATCAGAGTGAGGGCTTGAGTCCTCTCCTGGCGTCTGTCTTGAGAAAACATGAATACGTCATTCCTACCTCCACCCTTAACTTCATTTGCACTGGGCATTTCAGTGACGGGTTAAGCACAGAAGACTTTCTGGTCATAATTCTGGCCAGAAGATGCCGTTCCCCTACAAGAAAGCTTTCTCACTTTCTGGGGGGTCATCTAAAATGGAAGCTTCAGCAAATACATTTGGATGTTTGACAGGATCTTCTTGTAAACGATGTGTCCTTGGCCAGTTCTAGAATACCTCCCATGTGAATATATCACACATACAGTTCTGGCCCTTGTTAAAAAAAAAAAAGAAAAGATAATGAAAAGCAGAGGAACCTCTGAACATTCAGGAATAACTTACACAAATATCCTCAAAGGAGAAGACTGCATATTCCAAATCAAATACCTCTGAGACCTACTTAGTCCAGTAGGTCCCCTTTAAAAAAGCATTATTTGTCATTTTCAATTTAAGATTTTATTAAGCCTTATTTTATCATCGTGCTTTTCTCAGCTGATTGGACTCAGATAAGAGTTACGTTGGTAGTCCTTTTTTTTCTTTTTTTAATACTGGATTTATATATTTCCTGAAAAAAAAAGTTTTTATACTTTTTACAATGAAAGTTTTGTTTGTTACTGACATCAACAAACTTACGATTCTTTGGTGTAAATTAATAGTGTTACATTTACTTTTCTTATAGAGAAACAGAGGCAAAGATCACACTGTAAGCATTAGGGTCCAGAGCAGCGAACAGGAGAGTTTGGACACTTTGTCTCTCTTGCTTGCTCTCCTTTTTTTTTTTTTCCTTTTCTTTCTCTTTCCCTCTTTTGGCAGAATTGGCTTGGTATCTTCAGGGTGTTTGGTACTCCCGAGCAAGAAATTACAACATCTGGCAGCTCTACCCAGGTTATCGCTACACATCTAACACTAGATATATAGCTGAAATTTCACAGGATGTGGGAATGTGCTCCATTCTCTCAGTAGAAGCACTTCGTAAATTTGGATGGGATCCAGTTAAGGAGCCAAAAACAATACTGTGGAAATTACCTGACCAGTCAAGTCTATAAAAAGTGAGTTACAAACAGCATAAGCTAAAGCCAGTAATTCTTACAAATATTCCTTGAGCATCCCATAAGTTAAAAATGATGTAACTTAGAGTAATGAGGACATTTTAATGTTTTAACTTGAATAAATAAAAAAAATATTAGATATGTTTGTCTGAAAAATTGTCTGCTTTTAATACTTGAGCCAGCCTGATTGTCCGCATGTTCGGGATCTTGGACGCTAGCAGCATGTAACTATGCCATGCACTGAAACAACCTCGTGGGTGGATTATGGGACCCCCGAGAAGGACCAGGCAGCACCGAGCAGGACTACTGGATCAGACCTCAGCTCGTGTTCCCATGACACTTAGAGGAGGCAGAAGAGACTCATTTTCCACAAGTTTGTAAGCATAATGCAGTTTCAAGCAAAAGTAGTGAGAAAATTTTAGAGATTTTTTTTTCAGGCATCTACTCCATGTCACTGGTGGGAGCGGGGAAAGTAACAGTGCAAAAAAATGGACCATAGGCTCTTTATACAACAGGATGAAATGTTTATATTTGGCTATTACAGTGCTGGCTGTTAAAAAAAAAAGGCAACCTAAGATAAATAAACATATTAATAATGTGTCAAACCACAGGACATCTCTTAGGACACTGTGATGGGAAGACTTGAATACTAGAGTTAACTTTAATTCATTTCAGTCTATTTCTTGATGTGTTTTATTAACCTTTAGGGACATATGAACCTCAGAAATGGTATTCGGTATTGTAATGTTCTGTATTTTCTCCTCATGCTCAATGAGAGGAGGATGTCTATGCAGCAAAGAATCCAGGGGATGGCAATGCATGTGATCCCTATGACTTAAATGCATCCCTGTGATCAGGTGGGTACCAGAGGCTAGCATCCCTGTGTCTAAATTGCCCTGGAAGATATTTAGTTATGGAAGGACAAGTATTTCCCTCCTTTCCTACTCCTACTGAGAGAATTTTAAAATTCACTCAGCTCATTCCTCATGATTTTTCTCAGTAGCCCAATAAAAGAGATAATATTCTTTTTTTCAAGATCAAAATTCAGAGGGAAAATGCAGCTCCACTGGAAGGACAAGAATAACTTTCAGATTCTTTGCTCCAGTGTATAGAATAAGTCCTTTAATTAAAGCAACTCTCTGGTCAGGCTGACATTTCTTTTTTAATTGCAGCCTTCTGTCACCCTGTAATATATTTTGTTTTAATTTGTCAGGGTGTGTAAACGTTTCAGAGTGCCCCAAACGAAACCATGGCTGTCAAAAGATGCGATGCTGCGTCATCACGTAGCTGATGGCCAGGAGCCAGCTCTGTCAACACTTGGCTTTGTACTGTCCGGGGGAGAGAAGCTGATTCTTCCGCAGTGTCTAATCAGTTTAAAACAAATCTGGAAGACGTTACTAGAAGACGAGATCCAGGCCACAGCAGCCTCTGCATACAAAGAAGTGAAGGATTTCATTCGAGAACAAAATTAAAGAGGTGGAAACAGCACTTGACATTTTCAACACGATTATAACTGCGAATAAGAAGTAGTTCACTACTGGTTTAGGAAAAGGGACTGCTGGTACCTAGAGAATATACCTCTTTATGTCCCCTCCACTGTATCAACAGATATATTGGGGAATTAGGTCTCCCGGTCAGCAATGGAATAATTCCTGTAAATTCATCAGATCCTGGTTAATTCTTGAAAAGAAATCAAAGAGAAGAGTTGGAGGGTAAAGATGGCAGGGATTACGGCTACCTAATAAATCACAGGAGGTATATATAAAAAAAAGGTAAATACATACTTTGGATTTATGTAACATCTTCCATCTGAGTCCCTTGAAAGGTTTCAGAAGCTAAATATTTTCATACCCAAGATAGATATCAGAGAGCTCTACTTTCATCTTTCCAGTGCCTCATCTGGAAACCTCCTAGCAGTCCTGGATCACACAGGTATGCTTGCAAATGAGAAACTGAAGATCTCCTTTGGGCTATTTTTCTGTAAAACTTGATTTCCTTCTGACAGTGTGCAACAAAGGTGCAACACAAAAGAATGAAGTAGAAAGCCAAACCTTCTCTCCTGTCTGCAGGCACTTGACCACAGATAAATACCTAATGTAACAGGACCAAGGCACACACTTCTTCCTTGCAGGATTCAACTGCAAGAACAAGTGTGTCATCTCAATAACTAGAAAGGAAATAAAAATAGTTTAAAAAATGATAGAGGATCTACTGGCACCTTCTGTCACTGCTACTGGGAAGGTTCTGCAAAGGTAAGAGAAGGATACGTCTCTGGGAGAGTCATGAGATGGACTTAAAGTAGAAAACAGAAAGTAACCCTTAACATTAATTTAAAACAATCAGATAAGGAGTTTTATAAAACAGCTGTTACGTGGAAAGGGGCAAAAAAAGAAAAAAGACAGAAATGTAGATCTGTAGCAAACTCTTCCACCAACCTGAAGGAAGCCTTCAGTTGCTGTTATGGGTTATGAACCAGTGGGAAGAAGCAGAAATGTGCTGCCTTTCTCCCAGCTGCTCAGTGGGAACTCTGAGTTTCCATCATCTGCACCAGGACAGATAATGCCCCAAGAGGCTAGGCAGCAGCATCTCCAAGTGATGCCATAGCATCCTTTTTCATTTCCCCCCCCCATCCAGCATGCTATAATTATGAAATTTCATTTATTTTCTTCTCATGACAGGGAAGAACAACATCAGCTCCCAGTGAAAACAAAATGCTTTCCTTCTTGCAGAGACTCAGAGTGCCAGGGTGTATTCCTTTGCCTAATCAGCTCAGAAAAAAAACAGCACCTTTTCTCCACACTTCAGACATTTAGCAATATTTTGTCCTTGCTGTTTCTTCCCTCAGAGATCTCTTTCCTTATTTCTTTCGCTTTGAATACTACTCATGTTGTTGAAGGCATGGGCACTGGCTCCAATGCATTCAAGGAAGCAGAGTGAATCCCTTGGCCTGTAGGGCTGCATCTATTAAACCTCTCCAACTTTATTTGATTAAAGCCTGGTGAAACATTCTTTTACCTGTCGTGGGAATTAACCCAAGAGCTCAGTTGAGACAAATTCCCCTACCTCTCTGTAAAATGCTGTAATTCATCTTTTTCACTTTACATGAGGATTTTTCTCACGGTCTGTGAAGCAGGTCAGATTACCTTAGATACTTTGTCAGTAACTGAATGGATAGGATATCATAAACTCTAATTTACCATCTTTGGTAACATACTGTATATAAAATACTGAAAGATTACAGATCTGCTTCAGTTAAAACCCTAAATGTCTGCATGCTTAGCCAGGTTTGGTCACAGACTCGTTGCTTTTAAGTCCTGCAGGAACCATGACCTGATGTCTCCTGAGCAATGTGGGCCACAGAGTTAGACCTACACCTGTTTACCCAGTGAGGTCCAGGGTCACGAGGTTGATGAGGCCTTCTACAGGCAGCTGCAAGCAGCCTCACAGTCACAGGCCCTGGTTCTCGTGGGGGACTTCAACCACCCTGACATCAGCTGGGAAGACCATACAGCTAGGCAGGCGCAATCCAGGA
>Ga0065711_1004951_pt1 | contig 21808 bp, 10 predicted proteins | sample Hoacrofraction12_FD_59098 | JGI IMG/M metagenome (GOLD analysis project Ga0065711, IMG submission 59098) | Hoatzin crop microbial communities from Cojedes, Venezuela - Epithelial fraction 12 v2 (version 2) | ecosystem: Host-associated > Birds > Digestive system > Esophagus > Crop | place... | reverse complement strand
GGGCAGCCTGTTCCAGGGCTCCGTCACCCTCAGAGGGAAGAAGTTCTTCCTCATGTTCAGACGGAACTTCCTGTGCCTCAGTTTGTGCCCATTGCCCCTTGTCCTGGGGCATATGCGTGCATATGTGCATATGCGGGGCATATGGCTGTGTCTATCAATATATTTGAATTACTAAAATTATGTATGCTTTGACTTTTCATCAGTTTGATTTTGTCTTTCATAAAGAATGTGTCGATTACAATTTCTTTTTAAGTGAGTATTTAAGTTGGCTAATTGACAACTGGCTATAATAATCGTGATTTGATCTTTTTTTTGTTGTGTCTAAAGGAACCAAGATCTCGACAACCTCATCAAAGTGAATCCAAGTTCTTTCACAAGTGACAAGGCGTAAGTCTTCAAAGTTTCTCAGGCTCTGCTTTTCTAAGGCAGTGAGTAGTTTATAGCTGTGAGAATGTCAGGAAAGTTAATGTTGCAAATCTGTAAAATGTACTAGTAAGTAGCATTCTTTATATAGAATGATGACTATAAAAATACAGATTAATCAACTCGCACATGCACTATCAGCTGAACAAGTAATATCAATAGCAAGCTTCCATACACACCTTATATACTTCCTCAGTAAAATTATTAAAGAAAGATTTTAATGTAGTTAGAAAAGGGGTATTAAACAAAATACTGTAGAACTCACAGATGCTAAGTGTTGCCCCAACAGGGTGTAACAAAGCATTTCAGTCAACAAGGGCAGTGATCCATAAAGAACAGCTTGAACTTGCATTCATTTTGGAACAGCACATCTATTCAGTGTTTTTCAGGCTGAGTTTCTTGTGGTCTACAAGCAGCCCTGCAGCATATGGAAAGGGAGGAACTGCCAGGGTGCTGTGCTAGTAAGAGCTATGTAATATTTGTCACACCTAACACCAAAATTCTACATATAACTTCAAGAATGATGTTCTAAACAGTAGCAGCATATAAACATTGCCAATGTGATCATCTGTTTTACAGTAGACAAGCTCACTTACATGCGTACATACATACATACACATGTATATAAGTATACTTAGCACTAACCTGTAAATTGAGTCTTATTTTTTTCCAAATTTGAATTCACAGAGTTGATTAGGATAGAGTTCAAGATTTTGAGACACTACTGAATTTTAGGAGGCATTCAAAATTTTACGATTAATAAGCCTATTACATATTGAAGTGATCAAGTTGTGAGCTTCACAGAGATAATTTCGCCTTTTGCTTTTGCTCCCTACTTCTATCTAAAGAGAATCAGGGATTTTGACATTAGTTAGAGTAATTTTCATAGGCCATTCCATTCTCTAATTCACTGAACAATTTTAAAACAATTAAAAAAAAATAATCCAGAGGAAAAACTAGCCACTAGTATAATTGCATTTATGAAATTAAAAAAATGTTTCCTTATATGTAAACTTTGTGAGATCCTTGCATTTTCAGTATAAGTACAGATATAATCAATGCTTTAGTTGTTAGCTGTGATGATACATGGAGGTAATTTCTTGTCATTCCAGAAGCAAGAAATATGTGGACATTTGGATGTATTTTCAGGTGTCATGTTAAGAAGTACAAGTTTCTTAGTTTAAATAAAAACATATTTTTTGCAAATTAATGACACAAGAATTAAGCTGCTTGGAGCTTGTAAATTAATACTATGTTATTTAAAAGTTCATGTTTCTCCTTCATTATCTTCACTGGCAAAGAACAATCTTAAACTACACCATTGATATAATTAAATAAAGTCTTTTTAGTTTCTTGGCTGTACTAGATAATATTTTTGATTTAATTGTGCAGACCTTTACCTTGCTAGTGGAAAACTGTAACCATATTTTTCATTATGGTCAATAACATAAGAGTTTGGAAATTTTAAACATAAACTTCACTAAGATTTTACTTTTTTCCTTTGAAATGTGTGCATAAACGTATTTCTTTCTTTTACTACATTTTACCTCTTACCAGATAGGGGTAATATTTTAACAGTTGTATTTGTTTGTTGTTTCAGAGCAAAAGACCTTGAAGATTTTACTGAAATAAATACTGCTGATCAGAAAAATAAGAGGCAAGGCTGTCATAATCTTTCCCTTATATACTATAAAATGCTTGTGGTTGGTTTGATATTAGTCTTAATAGGTTCTGTTCTGTAAAAATCATTAGAGGAGTCAAAATTAACATTTTTATTTGATTTAAACCATAGAATTATAACATCTTAAAATCCCTCATTAAATACAGGCTAATAAATATAAATAATTCAGTGTGGAAAAAACACAGGTAGTACTTGACTTTATCTTATTGGAACTCTAAATAGTGTATGACCATCAAAGTTCTTTAAATTAACGTTAAATGATTGGTCAAACTAAAAATTGTCCTTTAAATACAAAAGAGGTATATCATAAATAAATGTTTTAAATCCTTTTTTTCCTTAGTATCATTATTCAGTTTCAAATGAGAATCAGTGTGGCATTTTTTAATCTTAATCTATTCTTCAATGTATAACATTATTATTTTAATTACAGATAATTTAATATGTTAATGTAAAATTATGTTAATATATTATATAGAAGGCGTATGTTAATATATGAAGTTTATTACATGAAGTCAGCGTTTTTACAGCCAGTGATTTACGAGTTGCTAGTATAAATGCGGTCATATAGTCCTAGAGGTTGTATACAACGGTAGATAATAGCAGTTGTAAGAGGAATCTAGGCTGGATATAACAACAAAGCAAATAACACACTTTGGCAGCCATTTCTATAGCTCCTGGTGCTGGTGCCTGTACTGAATGAAATTATATTATCAAGTTAAAATGGTGGACCCATAGTCAGTTTAGAAGATGTAGGCAGGCCCTTCACCTGTAGCACGCAACACAATGCGACAGAGCGGTCAGAAATTGAAACAAGAGAGATTCAGACTGGATATAAGGAGGGCTGTCCAGCAGTGGAGCAGGTTGCCTGCAGAGGTTGCGCCATCTCTGCTTTTGGAGGTTTTCGAGACCCAACTAGAAAAAGTCCTGAGCAACCTGGTCTGACCTCAGACCCACCTCTGCTTTGAGAAGGCAGTTGGACTACAGACCTCCCAAGGTCCCTGAACTCCAAACTGAATTATACTACAATGAACTTAGCATTTTTGCATAGTTTGTCATTCTTTTGTAGTGTCATACTGGACAGAAACTGAAAAATATTGAGATTTGGATTGCTAATTCTTAACTCATAACTAACGAAACACTTATGACATGAAACAACTGTGATACATACTCAGTGTATTCAGGAATCTTCCTTGTGAAATGTGTATAACTTTTTTCTTCTTCACCATAAATAATTCAACCCATTTAATATGTTTAGGCTGAATCAAATAATTTGATTAACTCTGAGGTCTTTCTTTCTTTCACAGAGATGAAGACCTTGGTGAGCACACTGAAGTAAAGTCTGTTGATGACCAAAGTAAAAAGTGGTGAGATTCAATTTATAGTTCTCTATAAAATTTAAAGAGCTAATATCAAGAGTTGCAGCTGTTTAGTGTGGTACCAGAAAATGTAAATTCCTAATACAAGCAAGCAGAATTTGCATAACTTGAGTAAGATATCTGTATTATTTCTAAAATGTGCCTGATTAACCAAATATAACAATACAGCTGCATGCATTTTGATAGTAAGTAATGACTCAAACCTATAATGTCTTGTAGTGAATGAAAACTTCTGGTGGGAAGATCCTCATAAGCATTTTTGTGCTTATCTAGGTGTTTTGTGAACTCAGCTGTGAGCATCTCAAAGAACTACAATTAAATGCATTCATAGTTTAAAAGATTCACTGCTACTAGGTTTCATTATTTGTAAAAACTAACATCCATTTTGGTCAACTAAAGTGAAGTTTTTATTTTGTTTTCATGTACCATTCTGATGTTGTCTTTTTAAGTCTTCCATTTAGTTGTACATGTAAATGAAGAGGAAGAACTCAGCTGCCTGTATATACAAGTACTTCTGCTATTTTTTAGTACAAACGCAGTCTTACTTGATAGTCTGACCAGAGAACCATACAGTGAATACGTACGGTGAATGTGTTTCTCTTTTACTTCCGAAAGGGCGCCTGCCAGATTAGGAATCAAGCACAATAGAGGGTGCTGCTTTGTGCAGCATGCTATGCATATAAAACAGTGACAGGCACTGAGCAAGGGTCGTTCAGCAAAGCTTCAGGCCTTGGCAAGCTCACTGAAATAAACCTAGCTGCAGCCCAAACATTCAGATTTAAGGCTTATAATCACCAAGTGGTTTCAGAATATAACCTTTGGCACAACCACACAAGAGCAGCCTTTGTCTGAGCTGCTTTGTAAAATCATCAAAAACATTATTAGCACTTATTCCTTAAATCCTGTAATTTATCTGACATGGTTTATTTTCATGTTTGGTTGCATGTCATGTTTGTGGCAGGGAAGACTGCAGGAGAAATGGTTTCTTTTGATTTAATTGTAATCCTGGTTTTTGAAACAAGAGTCTATATATCTGTTTAGCTGGTCATTTTGAACAAAAACATCACTGTAGTATATCCAAAAAAAGAAAATTTGGAACTAAAATATAGTAAAAACAAGAATAAAACTTTATAGAATGCTGCCAAGAAAACGCAGAATGCTATCAGCCACTGAGACACTTCTGCATTGTTGAAAACCTCAGTGGGCACTTTGAGGAAACTGCAGTTCAATTAAAGTTAGATGAAGCTTCTGACATGAATACATCTACCAGCATAAACCAGAGGTCAGTGATTCTGTTACATTTCAAAAGCAACAATTAACAACAGTAAGAAAAAGATACATTCCTTTTACCTACTGTTACTAGCCCAAGCTTCTACATTTATGGCTGCGTGAATGAAAGCTTTGTAGCTGAAAATGATTTCTGTTTGTTTTCTTGTTGTGGTTTATTTTTAAGGATAACTGAGGAAGCACATGAAAATCCTCCGAGGGCTCCAAATAATCTCCTAGAAACAAACTACTTCAATGACAGTGAAAGAAAGACCAGGTACTGTGGACAATTAATTTAGAACCATAAAGTCTAAAGTGCCATTTCTTGCCAAAAAACAAAAATAAAAAGAGAGAAACCATCTTTATGCAAAAATTTCAGGGAGCTTATTTCTTTTCGAGGCTGTAAAGAAAACATTGTGCTCTTCACTCAACTGCCTTGTTAAGTTCCTAAAACTAAATGGGATGAATCTGAACCCATGCATCATCTCATATCCCCGTCACTGAAATTGCAACATGGGTTTCTGACTTTTTGACCAGGTACAAGCTACTTTTAAAATGATTTCTCTTGCAATACTCTTGCTCTAGCTGGATTCTGCCTCTACAAGCACATGTATTGCAAATCTGAATGAAAAATGTGATACAGGGATATTGAACAGAACCAACCAAACACCAGGTCTGTTGGTAACAGTAAATCATTGAAATAAAGGAAAAAATATATTTTTCATCACAGTCAAAATGTATTTTCAAGAAATATGACCACAAAAACCATAATACATAATTCCTAAATGAAGGATCTTTTTGGATTAGGAAAATGTCTCTTCAGTACCAACACACTCATCTATGTGGATTTAAGTATTAATGTAGAACAGGACTGTTTAAAGACAGTCCTATATGTCAGGTGTGGCATTGCTGTATAATGCTCGTGAATTGCCAGAGTCAAGGCTGATGACCTGGAAGGGAGAGGAGAAATCTTCCATTGAGCTTTACTAATAGAGAGAATAGCAGTCACAGTCTGCTACTTTATGGGAACTATGGCCAACGTTCCAATCCTTCTTATGCACACCTGAGCCTTTGTGTGGGTGTGACTGGGTACAGGGTCCTTGGTCTGTCATTTTCTTACATTTGCTGTAGGAGGTTGGAGTGCAGTTGAAATGTCCTCAAGCTGTGTTAGGGGAGGTTTAGAGTGGATATTAGGAAAAATTTCTTTACTGAAAGAGTGGCATTGGAACAGGCTGCCCAGGGAAGTGGTGGAGTCATCTTCCCCAAAGGTGTTAAAAAAACTTGTAGATGTGGCACTTCGGGATACGGTTTAGCAGGCATGGTGGTGTTGGGTTGGCCGTTGGACTTGATGACCTTAGGGGTCTTTTCCAATCTTAATAAATATATGATTCTATGAAATCTGTGTGTTCTGATACTTCCACATGGCCTTGAAGGCAAAGCCCATAAATTGGCTGAGAATAAAAGAAAAGCTAAACAGCATACATTTCTAACACTCAAAATCATTTTGCAGACATGACACTTCTGAGGCATAATATTCTGATTATCTTTGAAAATTTAAATAGAGAACAGTAACACGAGAATGGCAGGGCAAAGAACGTGCTTCAATATGCAGTGTTACCTTACACTTGACAAAATGCATAGCCCTTACTCAAAGATGCAATCCTGATTTAATTCGTGAAAACTGACTCAGTGAATGGTCTTTGCAGGTTATTCTTTCAGGGTTTATACAATAGGTTCTACAGAGTATTTGTTGTTGAGTAGTTTGCTGTATAAACAAGTGACACCACAGTAAGTAAAGGAGTGAGCGATATGAACCGAAAGAAAGGGCTTGATCGGATATGCAGTTCTCAGGCTGCATTGTGGCTCTGTTTTAACTTAGTGTCTTGTCAAGCTGTCAGCCTACACATTTATTTGAAAAGGTTCTGGGTTTCCTCACACTTTCAGTTGGCAAGACTAGAAACTGATGCTTCAGAAATATTTTTGCTGCAGCTTCTATTTTTTGTTCTATACAGTACAATTCTTTTTTTTTAAGATGTGGTTACATATATTTTTGTGTATTTCAATCATAATACTCTAGCCACTTATTCAAAGCCAAGGGACACTGTTCTCTACACTAGGACACTTGAGGGAAGTGTTTTTCTTCATACAATTTTCTGTAAGGTAAACAGTGCACTTTTCAGGCGTGCTGCATCCAAATACCCATATTATGTTGAGTGTGCAATGCACAGTACTCACCTTGCCCTGATCTCAACCCTGGTTTAACTAGATGATTTCAAACGTCAGCCTGACTCAGCACTAGATGTTGCAGCTAAGTACAATGAGTTAAATGGAAGATTTGGGAAAAATAAGCTTAATAACAAAACCAAGCAGACTGGCCCATACTTTATAGGAATAGAGAGGTGATATTCCTATGCCACTTTTCACTATAGCAAGAAACTTTAGGCACTTGCACCGTCAATATACTCCACCCTCTGACATGTCTTGTGCACATGTCTAGCTTGGTCGGGGCAAAAATAGCCAGAAAAATTCTTTCAAAAGAAAGAATTAGAAAAGAATCACTTAGCTTCAGTTTGTATTCCTACTTAGTGAGCTTACTTTCATCTTGCCTGAAATGTAAATGGAGCACTGGGTGTTTGTTTGAGGAGACACTTTCTCTGTGGTGGGCAAACCCAGGTTTGCTACATTATTATTAACTAACAAGCATATTGTTATGTTCTATGTTTTATTTATGTTCTATGAAACATAAATAAAACATTTATCATCGAAGCTTCTCAGTAACTGTGCATTTTTAATACATTTCTGGTGTTGCACAGAAATCAAGTAAGACATACACATTACAAAAGACAAGTATGCAGAAAAGTGTGCCTGGGCTGTGTAACACTTTACACATGCGTGTTACCAATCTGTCATACTTTCTCTGAAAAAAAAGACACGTTCTGCAAATACACATGACTATAAAATATTGTTCCTGACATTGCTAAATACTATCGAAGAGTGATACAAAGCGAGTAATAATTACTATATATCTGATGAATTTCTGGAGGAATAGGATAATTAAATCAGTTCAGAAATGTTCAAAATATGTATGGCAAGATGACTTCATCAGCTGTCACATACATGCTCATCCCTTCCATGCAAATAAAACTGACAGTTAAGCCACTAGAACTGGGACTGTTAAAAAAGGAAGGTTTAACTTCATTCAACTTTTTACCCTTGCCAAGGTCCCAGCAATGTGATACCATGCACGCTTCTGTGCAAGATCCTGTTTAACCTGATAGTTAAATTCAGTATATTTCTTCCTACTTTGATACAAGGAACAATACAGTTACTGTGGTGAACACAAATCACACATTGAACAGCCTGTATTATAAAGGCCCTCACTCTGCTTCTTGCATGTTGTAATTTTGTTTGGCTGTTTGACAGCTCTTTGAGGACTAATGAAAGAAGCGGGAAAAAGAGGAAAAAACATAGTGTGTCATAATTCCCTGATATGTGTCATTTAGGCTGGGATATCATCACAGGTAAACCCAACCTCATCATGTAGATTTTGCTCAATGGGCTTGTGGATTTAGTTTTGAAATGTTAGAAGAAACGTTCAACAACAGAGCACAGTCTAAGGTCACTAAGTTTCTAATCTCTGCCTTTTTTATTTGATATATTTTTCTTGATGGTTGTGAAAACACAGGAAAAGAACTCATCACTAAGTACGATGATGGTTTTTACAAGCATGTTACATTAATTTAATTTGCACGTTATAATCACTGTGGTGAAACCTTTAAAAATAAAAAATACTGTTTAGTGATCGCTATGCATTCACTGCTTCACAGCAAACCATCATATGGTGCCTATGAAGAAAACGTAACTGGAAATACTATCAAAACTGTTTACTCTACTGCTGATCGGTAAGTACACATAATGACATTGCAGGGTATCAAAGGACGCAGACATTTTGCATAAGCGTTCAAGTGTTCAGACAAAAGAGAGCAGTGGAAGTCACCATTAGGCTCGTCAGGCAGCTTTTCATACAGAGCTCCCTTTCAGTGGCATCTTGCCATCAAATCATTACCACAGTTCAGCAGCCTAACATTATGTTAGGCTTGTCACAGCCGACATTTTAAAATATCTATAGAAAGAACAGCCAATGCCTTAAGTGATAGAGTCGGCTTTGTGATTCTGTAGGTTTCTACCTCAGACAGCTGCTTACTCTGTAAAATTTCCTTCCTTTGTGAGAACGGTGTCTGTTATGACCAACTTTATGTACAGAGTTGGAGGAATAGGTTCACATGACAATGCTGTTAAAAATTCTGTCTTTTCACACCAGTTAAGATATTCCCAGATATAAGAAGGATATTTGCTCAATCAGTAATATCTTGTCTCATGGTGGAAAAAAAAAATGCGCCTACTATTTTCAGTTTTAATAATTAGGGCATTCCCATTACTTGGAAATACTGAATCAGAAAAACTTGTATCCTTTCCAATGTAAGCTTAAGGAACTCTGCGAATAATTAAAAATTAGTATAATGGTTTATCACTGAGTGGAATGGAGCAAGATCAGTTGATTTCATAATGCAAAACCAACACCAGTAGCTGTATCTATAGAAGGTACAGATTGATGCCACATAAGAATGCAAAAAGAGCTGAGAAATTCTAAAAAGTATTTTTGTTATGAATATCAGGTAGGCTGTTCTATACCTGTGTTCACTATAACAGCAGTGAAGGTAGGATTTCTGTCTGCAGTGCAGAAAATTAAAACATGTTATCAGGCACTTCCGCAACATAGAGGAGAATTCTGTATCAGACTGATCAAACGATGGCAGTTTAAATTCAACTACCAATTTACTTTTGTGATTAAAATGTTAAAATCCTTACTTTCTACTTCATCTCCATTTACTATACATGTTCCCAGACATTCAGCAGCTTAATACAGTCTCATTACTGTTTGAAATCATTCACTTCACCAAAGAAAGAAGACTATTCTTTCTATCAAGGTATTTTTCCTACTTAACAATTATGGTCAGCAATTTGCCCATCACAGGAGCGTATATATTACACTTGTCAACTAGAATGGAGGGAATATGCACATGACATTTTTCCATTTATAGCCATTGTACAGTACACAAATGTCTTTCCAACGTAGTGCACTAAGCTCATCAATTTTCTCCTTGAGATTTCAGTGGTAGCTCTTTTTCTGACAGCCGATGTTATATTATACACACAGGAGTATAATTGGAAAAGATATATGTACATACTGCAGGAAGCCTTTGGGCATAGATGCCAAAATGATCTTAGATGCCTTGCAAATTTGCTGTCATTCAACTTGCTTCAAGGTAAGAAGATTTCACCTGCTATTAAGAAATATAACTTGAATGTAATACCTGCATTATATTGCACATATAATAAGAACATATTTAGGCCTTAGGTCTTCTCCAACTGGAAGAAGAGGAAGGCTTGCACACTGGAGGAGAAGATTAATGTACAAAATACTGGTTGCTCTCTTTCACCCCTGTGCAATCGCTTCCCCTTCCCATCTCTCTCTCTCTCCCTCTTCCTCTGCTCGCCCTGTCCCTGCCTCTCCTTCTTTCTGTTCTCTTGCAGCCACGAGGAGGTTGCTTTTTTTTTTTTCCACTGCTGCTGCAGTGGAATGTATCCTGAATGCCCTACACGTTTCTAAGCCTTCAGTTATATACGCTTCCAGTTTTATACAGTGAATTATATTCTACTTACACTTTCTTCGTCTTGTAAAAGTTTATTCTGCTTCTTTTTTTATGAAGTTTTGTAAATGTTCTTGATTCAGTGACATCTAAAATCATGGCTTGTGGAGAAGCCATACTCAAAGGCATTAGTAAGAGGTATGAAAAATAAGCAACAGAGGTGAAATCATTTTACCCATTGGGGTCAAAGAATTGGTTAATATTTAGGTCTCATGGATAGTTTCTGCTGTAGGATAAAAAGGTCTTGAAATTGGATATATCTTTGCTTCAGTCCTCTTTATTAAAAATTATGTAAAAGTCTTTTTTCCTGTTTCCAATAAGAATGAAAGCACAGAAGAATTGTTTTTTGCTTGCCATTCCAAAGCCTAAGCCTCAGCCTAAAACTTGCACTTCAATGTCTCTCAGGGTACGCCTACCACTGCTCAGCCCTATAGTCTGTTTTCTTTCTGCTTCGTTTGTCTTAATTCTGCTTGCATCTCCACACAGAGTTTGTTGTTCTAACAAACAATACTCGGCAAAATCACCGCAGTAGCATAGCTCGTTTTTATGCCCAGTCTTGCATAGCTTTTGCTTCTGCTTCCGACAGCAGTTCTTTTACCTATGAAAAGTAACCCAAACCAGGGTACAGCAATAAGGTTGTACTTAACATGTATGAACATGTATCTCATTGACTTTGAGATCTCTGTGAGCACTATAAATGCAACTTCTTCCATGGAAATTAATATGTAATACTTTCTCAAATATATTATTGCAAGTAAATACAAACTCTGGTTTGCTTCCATCCTTTTTAGATGGATCAAGCCAAATAAAGCGGAATGAGCTTTTTATGCAGTTAGGAGTGTTAACATGTTGGTACTGGCTGAATTATCTGTTAAATATTTAAAGCTATTTTTTAAATTGTATTCTTTTTGCTACCTATTCCCAAGTGGGGACCTGTTGGGCCAGCAAAATTCAGGTTAAGTTTTGTGTAACTGCACATTTATGAAAGCATTGGCAAAAAATTAAACAACTCATGTAAGTCTGTGGTTCATGCTTCTGGTTACGTATTTAGCTAAAGTAGTGCAATTTCTCATCATTAATATTCATTTAGCTCCTTACAAATACCCTGCATCCATTAGAGATTTGCATGTAGCTGACAGCAGTATAAGGTCTTTGTTTCTTTGTAGAGGTATACACCAAAAGATAAAGCAAGTAAATAATCCAAACTGTAGGGTTTTCTCTCTGTATAAAAATGCTACCTAATCTTGGTGATCAAAGCTTTGAAAACATGCCCATCCTTTTTCTGATTAGTACAAGGAAAAATAAAATGAGTAAAGAGAGCAGCTTGTTTTACTAGTACCTTAATACTAACAACTTATGTAGAAAAGATATAAAAAAACCATATTTATGTAAAACTAGGAAAAAAAATGTTCTTTCGTACTCTAACATGTTATACTAATCAATACTGAGCGCTCAGTTTCAATTTCATACTAGCCCTAATAAGCACGTGTAACATAAGGCAATTGTATATTGTCTGGATCCTGGATCTAATAATTCACAGTGCTTTTAAGTCCTTAGTGTTGGCATCACACAGTTTTTTTATTCATTTAGCTGCTAAGGGGTGTTCTGGGTAAAACTGCTGATTTTTAATTTTAATAAAGAATTTCAGTCCAAATTTATCTGTATAGACAACCATTGTGAAAATTATGGAAAGGTTTGCAGCCTTTCTGGGATGGCTGGAAATTCGGTTACTGAATTTCTCTGTAAAAGTAATTCTGAATTTCACTTATTGGAGGATAAAATATATCAAGAAACCAGAATTTGCCACTCTTTTATTAGGTTACAAAAAAAGGGATGATCTGGCTGTCAAGATTCTGGTTTATAGATCGCATTACTTTGTGCCTTGATCCACTGTAGGCTTTCCTTGTGACCTTGGGAAGTCACCCTCTGTGGATATCTGTATTTTCATGTGTGAACCATGGGTGATGCTTCTCTATCTCAAAAGTCAGCTTTCTGAGAAGTTTATGAAAGCAATGTCCAAATTCTGCAATAATGGGAGACATATTTAATAGTTAAGATAAAGTATCATAAAATATTTTGAAATATGCAGGTTTAGATTTTTTAAGATCTAATCTGAGTTGGATGATTAAGTCTGATCCTACTTCCTTTACTCAATGAAGAAACAAAAGGATCTCAAAAGGGTGATTCATCTTATTTTAGAATAAATTCCTAAACTAAGACAGAGGAACAACCCCTTGGAAATGTCTGGGGAAGGGAAGGGGTTGGTGAGTATAAAAAGAACTTAGGAAACCAGCAGAGACTTACATGTCTGATTTTTAGATGTCTAGAGGTGAGATATTCAGATGTCTAATCTAAAGTTCATGAAAACTACTCTTTCAGAGTTCAGATTTGATGATCTTGCAGTACTGATAACGCCTCTTCTGGTCTGGGGTTGCTTAGTCCCTAAAAGACAGCATGCTGGGAATGAATATTAGAGAAGGATTTTGTTTTAATTTTTCTTGTTACTTTTACTTGTGTGTGTGTTGAAGTGTGAAGTATGCAAAAGACCACTGGAAGATCTGAAAGCAGGAGACAGCATTTGGATTTACAGAAAAACTGTGCATTGTGAGCCTTGTTATTCCAAAGTTAAAGGTATGATGAAAGATGTGTTCTATTGAACATAAGAAAAACAATGTAGAGAACTTCATTCAAATACCTTCAATATATTACAACACAGCTATTGCTTTTGCTTGTTTCTGTGTAATTCAACCTTTTCAAAGTACTTCATTCAGTAAGACTGGGTTGCTTAGGATGATATCCAACCCCAATAATTATTCCGTATCTGTGAGGGAGATCTTTTAAGGTCTCGTTGTAATCTGTAGACTCCTACCTGTGCAGTCAATGGAGACATCTACAGTGAGGCAAAGTCATCTTGCCCTGAAAGTCACAAGAATAAATTGCAGGGCCGTCTGAGAATGAATTTGTTCTATTGAAATGAATAAGCCAGGGTTCAGGCATATTTTTACCTAATGCAGTCATTCTGACCAATAAAGAGAAGACACAAAATCTATTAAATCACAATGAAAATATTATACTGTGAGTACCACTCTTACCTTTGCGAGGAGCGTAGTGAGTAAACAAATATGAAAGGCAGTAAAGAATGAAGCTTTTATTTTATTAATTTTTCTAGAAGTTGCTAGATTTTAAGTCTTCTCTGTTCATGGCAATTATTAATTCATAATACTATAAATCAGTACCTGTGTACCAAATAAAGACAAATGGAAACCTAGATGAAATGCTCTGATAAGCTGGTGTTCACTTACGTACTTCTTCTGAGTTAAGATCATGTTAACTAAAATTATATTAATCTACTTGTTTTGTTAAAATACTTTGTGGTGTCATGCCATTGCAAAATTTGATGGGAAGAGCAAATTTTACAATTAATCAGATTATAAAATTAATAAGGCATTGTGACAGAAAACTGTAGAAAGTCATACCAAGGATCTGTACATTAAGCATTATAAATCAACATATCCTGTTTCAGGAAATGACAAGATGGGACAGTCAGACTTCAGTAGTTTTTCTAAAAAAAGTAAATCGATCTAAAGTTTCCTTGTGTGACATTCAGAGAATACTGATCTTCCTGGCATTTCTGATCAATCTTTTCTCTCTTGCAGAAAAATGGATCTACTAATTGTGACATACAGAAAGCATGATAAAGATGCTCCACTAGTGTTTAGTTAAGTGTATTGGCCTGTTAATTCAAACCACTATGGAAAATGATTAATTCTTATTGCTAGGAACAAATACTCTAAATGCAGTCCTGCTGCAGGATTCTCAAAGGAATCAGTTCCATGAGAATTTAGATGCCTTTTCAAACACACATTCCAGGAAGCAAAACAAGATATTGTTCGGTACATTCATCAGATCTGTGAAACTGCTAATCTGGATGTAAAACTCACGTTAATTTATTGAAATGTTCTGAACAGCAGGACATACCTACGCACACGTTTTGAAGGGGCTGTATTGTCTTTACTGAAACCACATCTCCTCTGACATGAAGATCTGTTATCTTTATATAGCATGGATAGAATTAATCTTATCAAAGATTAGTCATTTAGAAGTCAGTTATTCAGTTTAAACTGCTGTTTTCATGTAGAGTGAGGTGGGTTCACTCTGTACCTTGGAGAAGAGTTGTCACTCTCCAGAAGAACATTCTTCCCAAGTAACTTAAACGATAACTCTAAGATGGAACAAATCATCTTTGGAAAATGCATCTCTGTTACTACAGTGGGATTCTAAACAAAAATTGTCAGAGGCTTTAAATTAGAGTATCCCACTCCATGTTTGTAATTCTGGTAACTATTGTATCAGCATTTTTTTAAGAAGTGCACACTTAATTATTGCCATGGAATCATGGAATATGTACTTTGCATGACATTATGTTGTTGTATTTATCTTTCCTACTTTATTAAGCTGACTATCTAAACACCTTGGATGGGTTCATTCACCTAAATTTAAACATCTACAGTGTAGACATCTACTTTTGAGCTACTTATCTGTTCTGTCTTTATAGTCGCATAGAGAAGTAGATATTTTTAGGAAGTGATTCAACTGGTCAGATTGCAAACATCTCTTTTTACTGTGAGGTTAACCATGCTCTGAATGTGCGTCTTACTTTCCATGGTTTGCAAAAGAACCTGGAGTGAATAGTTCAGATTTCTAGACATCTACGGTAGGCCAGATAAAATCCTTCCTTTGAGACTACGGTGAAAGCTTTTTTTTTTCCTTTTGGACAGCGTATTTGTATTAAAGTATAGAAACTGAAAGAAGAGGCTGTGCTTTGTTACAATATGTTTCCACGACACTCAATAGTTATTTGTCTAAAATAATAAATAGCTTAGCCATTTACTGGAGAAACAAAGGTGTTTAAAACTAGTCTCTGCCATGAGATGTTTTAGATCATGGTTACTCAGAACTGATTTTTTTCCCTTACCTCTCAGCTGAAAAGGACTTTTTGGATATGATCATGACAGAGTCAGAGTGCTCAGAGGCTGCTGGGCCTCAGCAAGAGCTTAGAAGGGTGAAAAGTGCCAAAGCCATAGATTAATGTTTAGACCGTTGAACGGCGAAAGTCCCAGCCAAACTTTCTCTCCTCGTCTGCACATTCAGTAGTGGAGACAGGATGTATGGACGCCGGTGTAATCTAAACCATGGGGCCTGCAGCTGAAGAGTGATGTAACCCGTCTTGCTTGGCTGAAAGGATGTTCAGACTGATATGCAAAGGAGCCATGAAACAGTAGATAGTTTGTTTTGCTATTTTTATGGAAATTACTTATGAATTAGTGGCAGTAGCTCTAATAAACCTGCTATTACAAATCTTTTTTCTGGTGTGTGTTTATTGTTATTGTTGACATAGTCTACTTAAACTGTACTCAATATTGCCCTGTGCTGCACCAGGAAACGATGGGACTTGAACAACAGGTGGAGAAAATTAGTAGTGAAATTTTAATATTGGGGTCACAAATCTGGTCCTATTCAGAGACCAACAGTTATTGTTAAGGCTCAGTTACAGTGGAAGATGTTAGATATTCTTCTGAGCCAGCACATCAGAATCCAGGACTTCCTAGTGTTTGAGGGGATGTGAGGTTCTAGCTCTGTCCGTCAGAGACCAGGAACAAACTCTAGATCCAAATATCTGCTACTTAAATGCTCAGTGAAAGAGAAGCAGTAATAAGAAACAAAAAATAATAATTCTGTGCTCATTAATTCATACTTGCTGAACAGCCCTGGTAATTGTGCCATGTGGTTTTTTGTTATTTTTTATTATATGTTGTAAGTTTGCTGAAAAGAAACACCGGTTTTGTGATGCTTGATATTTACCATATAAAAGCCTGGATGGCAGTACTCATTAAAAAAAATCATATTAACATCTCAATACCAATGTATCAAAACTTAATTGTTTTTTTTCCTTTTTGCATATCATTAGCATGCGGTGTTTTATTTCTCTTTGACTAATGCTGCGATGAAACAATCCAAATGAACAGTTTGCTGGCAGCTGTTTTAATGAACAAGTTATCTTCAATAATGCATCAAATTAGACTGAAAAGCTGTATTGAGAGATGATGTACTAAATTATGTGGGGTTTTGTGACTCATCAGGCCCATTTTCTCAGTGCGTAACGGATACTTTATCTTACAAAGCTGGGGCATAGCTCTACAGGGGGGAGAATCAAACAGTAAGAGGAAAGGAGTGAAATAATGCATATAATACATATTGATGCACTTAAGTATGTAGATGACTTCAAAGCTACTAAAACTTACAAGACCAAGGAATGTCACAAGAACTGTTTTGTTGTATTAATATACTCTGTTGTATCCTGTGTAGGTTCTTACAGAATGCTCAGACTGAGCATCCCCTCCCTGACAGTGCTTAACACGGGGTGACAAACATCTGTAACCTTGTCCTCTCATCCTCTTCCTCTTGTAATAAACATCTCTGTGAGTTTGACAAGACACGCTCTCTGTAACTTTTTAGAGCCTCCTCAGCTACGCTTGTGAAGAGCGGGTCAACATCAAAGGGGCCTCGCCTTTATGCAGGGGGTCAACTCTATTCCTTGCTCTGTGGTACAGAGACACGTGTCGTGTTGGGATAGTTTCATGTGTTCAGTTTATTTACTCAGCATGTATATAGGTCAGAACTCTGCTACCCCTCTTGCCTTCCTTGATATTTTAACATCATCCTGCTGTTTATAATGAAAAGTATCCACTTTCCTGGATGGTTTTGTTCTCTGATCATTCTTGCATGTTGCTCACTGTAGCTACTCTGTTACACCAGGAGGTGCTTTTAGCTTCCAGTCAAGTTGGTATGAGACTACCAGGGAGAAGTGTAGCCTCCTTTTCTCACTTCTGCTGCAACAAAACACTTCATTTTTCTCCACAGCAGCATAACAGCAGAGACACCCTTCATTCCATACAGACAAAGGACAAAGACACCTAATACTTAGGTAGGTTTGATGTGCCGACGTCTGAAATTGCTCTGTTTAGAGCAGATACAGAATCACTGAGGTCTTATTATCATGAGGTATTTCCTTTGACTTCAAAGGCCTACTGTCCTGTTTTGCACCTTGCCTGGTCTGAACAACCAAAGTCTAATCTCCTGCATCGGTAAAACTGGGACTTAGGAACACTCCTTGCACTTCAGGGAGAAGAACTGCAGATATTCCCAAAACATGTTTGTCACACACCGCTAAGATCAGACCCCCTCAGAATTCTCCTGATAACTACCGCCTTTCAATATCGTGGAGATGGTGTTCTCCTCTTTGAACAGATCACTGGCTCAGAAAGTGGGAGGACCAAGTTAAATTTGTCCCTCAGCACACCTATCCTTTAACCACGTGGTGTAACACGGTGGAACAGATTCATCCAAAAGAGATGTCCCCATCAGTGGTTTTGCCACGTTCCCTGGCCTGTGCAGGGTGGATCCTTATGGCTCAGGGACCACAGGACAGCATTCACCTTCTGCATGCCTGCTGACCCCTCAGGAATGATTGCTGAACAGAAAATATAGAGACAGTCCGGGGAGCAAAGATGCGTTCCTGCAACTTCTCCATCTCATCCGAGTACTCTAATTCATCGATAAGAGCAGACTGAACGACTCTGTTTATCTCTGTTAACGCCGTGTTCCTTTCCAGCAACATTAGCGGAGTTGTCCGCACTCATATTTGGCTGGAGTGGGATGGTGAAGGAGTGGAAGTCTGCGGGTTTTCAGCTGGGAGTACTAGGAATGTCTTCATACAATGATCTCTTCTAAGCCTTAGTACCCTCTTTGCCTTTCTAGTCCCCGAGCTCTTTTGGGCAGGGACTATCTCGCTCTGTGCAGTGCCCAGCATAACAGTGGCCTCTGGGTGGTACTGCTGCACCTGTGTAAGCGGCTCAAGAATAAATCAGATTTCACCTCTCTTTCCAAACAAGCTACTTGTAAATTTACTATTTTTGTGAAGTTTTTATGACTGTGTCAGTTATAAATTGACAGCTACAGTCTTGTAGCCTGTGCCAAGACTTAAAACTGGTTGGTTTTGTCCTGCTAGAGTCAATATCTGAGTACAATCATGTCAAAATCATGCCAAAAGCACTTGTCTGAGTCTTGGCATTGCTGTGCAGTCATCAGACATCTGTTCAGGGAGCTTAGACAGCTATTGTGGTCAAAACAATGGGCAGCTAATATTTTAAAACTACCTAATCGGGGAAAAAAAAAGAAAATCGAATCATTTATGGAAAGAAAATGCAAAGTTTTTCTGGCATTCAAGCCGGTTTTTCTACTGGGGGAATAAAAATAGTGTTCACACGTCAAAATACCCAAAAGAAGCAGAAAAGGGAGAAAAGATTAAGAAAAAGATGAAAGCGTTATGCGAAGAAGCCAATTAAGGGCAAGTGGAATCAGTGATTTTTAAAATTGGTGATAGAAATTTAAAAAGCAATAGTGTTGCCATAAATAGTGGTGCCATTGCAATCAATAGTCAAACCTGACTGTAAGGTGAATATTACAGAAAATGTTGGTCTGTCTTCATATCTTCTGGTTCCTCTAAGGACTTTCCACCCATGGAGCGCTGAATTACGTTACCAGCACGTAGTTTGAATCTTGGAATTAAGAATGAGAATCCAGCTGACCGTAATTGTAGCATTATAATCGCAAACAGCCAAATATTTAAAATACTAATATTCAGAAAAGCTACAGAAGTATATGATTGAGAAAGCATTTGAACAGTGTTTTTATCTGTTCATACAATTGCTAATGCATTTACCATTGCTTACCATAGTAACAGATAAGTAAAAATAACGGTGAAGCATCTTGTAGTAAAATACCAGTTTTCTCACGACAAAATACTCCATGGGAGCAAACATATCAGTTTTGACATGAACGACGTCTGTGGAAAGCTGAAGGAGGAAAGCAGGGAAGGAGCACTATTTTTTCTGCCTCTTCAACTGTAGTGTGAGACATCCCAGATACTCAGTCAGAGGGGAGCACATGCTTTGAGAACTCTGGTTTCTGTTTTTTAACTCAGAGATCACTAGGACTGTTTAAAAACTTCACTGCCTTCTAATTCAAAATGAGGATTTCCTCAGTAGGAACATAAATGAAACAGGGCAGTGGGGGTAGCGGGGACTTTGCTTCTCATAGGGAAACTGGAACAAGCACAAGGAAAAGATCTAGCTGAGAAGAATATGCTCTTTCTGTATTACCACCATTCATCCACCCTTCATTAATCCAGTGAGTGCACTCGAGAAATGCCTTTGCTGCACCACATTTCTTTTCTTTCCAGATTGTCCCAGAAATGGCTGACCACAGAGCAGCTCTGCTCCAGCCTTGGAGGTGTCTGGTACTCACCATGCACCTGCAGAATGGACAAAAGGGACCTAGAGCCAGAAAGATCGTGCCCCTGTACTCAGCACTGGTGAGGCCACACCTCAAGTGCTGTGTTCAGTTTTGGGCCCCTCACTACAAGAAGGACATTGAGGTGCTGGAGCATGTCCAGACGGGCAGCGAGGCTGGTGAAGGGTCTAGAGAACAAGTCTCATGAGGAGCGGCTGAAGGAGCTGGGGCCGTTTAGTTTGGAGAAGAGGAGGCTGAGGGGGGACCTCATTGCCCTCTACAACTACCTGAAAGGAGGTTGTAGTGAGGCAGGTGTTGGTCTGTTCTCCCAGGTAACTAGCAATAGGATGAGAGGCAATGGCCTCAAGTTGCACCAGGGGAGGTTTAGATTGGGTGTTAGGAAAAATGTCTTTACTGAAAGAGTGGTCAGGCATTGGAACTGGCTGCCCAGGGCGGGGGTGGAGTCACCGTCCCTGGAGGTGCTTAAAAAACGTGTAGCTATGGCACTTCTGGACATGGTTTAGCAGGCATGGTGGTGTTGGGTGGATGGTTGGCCTTGATGATCTTAGAGGCCTTTTCCAACCTTAATGATTCTATGAGTCTATGATTCTATGATTCTATGACTCTATGTTCTGCCACTGCCCAGACCCAGGAGACCTGGCATGGCAGAAGGAATGGCGAAGGGGTTTATGCTGGCCTTATGGCCTGTTGCAGGAAAGATCTCAAGCACTCTGCAAGTTATATAGTACAAGGAAGACAGGGTTTGGAAAACAAGTTTGGATTTAGGTTTTCTAACTGTACCTAAATTGTCATCCATCTATCTTTTTGTCATTTATTGCATCTTCTGTGATTGAGTGGGTTATAGAAAGTGCAAGGACGGGTTTTTGCATGCCAAGCTTGTTTTTAGCCCCCATCCGACAGGAAAAAAGAAATCACAAAAATAAATTACATGAGCATTTCTGGATATTCAGCAAAGATTTTTGCTTGATCAAAATGAACTTGGATGAAAGCTCAGGTACTTACTTTTTGAAACCGTTCCCCATCTGCAAATTTAACACATCCACTTTGACACAAGAAAAATTTTGCAAGCAACTGCAAACTTCCTATGCTGTTCAACACTCATTCAACCTAGCCGTTCAGATGTGCCTTCTCAGAAAACATATTTACTGCTGGACTGAGGGGTTTTTGCAATATTTAATTTTTCCTAGACATATCACATAACCAATGCTAAGCATATTGCTGTTTAGTTTTCTAACATGGTAACTTCTAAGCCATTTTATGGTATCATAAAGCATTCAGCCTGTTGGCCTATATTTGCTAAAATTTTACAAACTGCAAAAATCACTTAGTTATCCATATGATGGAGTTGCTAACATCGATAGGAAATTGTTTTCCACTTTATTGCAAAGCTGCTGAATTTCTTGAATCTGCTTCTACAACTATATGTAGATAGACAAAATTAAAGATCACAGATGATTTAAAAAAAAACAAAAAAAAAATTACCAGAATTAGTATATTCATGTCATCATGAAATAAGGCATTTTTCCTGTGTCCATGTCCACTGTACCCTGCAGACAAATCAAGCTGAGATCGGGATTCTTGGCAAAATGTGTGTCATGGATTTTCAGCCTCCTGGAGAGAAGCTGTACTTCTGTCCTGATCTTCAGCGTTTTACATTCAATCAGCCTATCTGCTACTTCAAAACCTTTACTCTATCATTATCACCTCATTTATTAACTATCTTGAACTCCACCTCTCCCCCTCTACCTTCTTGCTCTTATTCATCAGCGGTAAGTTTCTGTGAACCAAATTATCTTCTCCATTATACATGTATACTGGAGACAATGCAAATGTGCAAGCTTCTTTGAAAGCATAATTAGTCTTTGTTCTCAATGCACGGCTCGTTAGAAAGAAACAACCCATCCAGATTTGTAAGATTCAGGCCTGATGCTTTCTGTCTATAGGGAAGGGAAGGGAAGGGAAGGGAAGGGAAGGGAAGG
>Ga0065711_1035807_pt1 | contig 21813 bp, 11 predicted proteins | sample Hoacrofraction12_FD_59098 | JGI IMG/M metagenome (GOLD analysis project Ga0065711, IMG submission 59098) | Hoatzin crop microbial communities from Cojedes, Venezuela - Epithelial fraction 12 v2 (version 2) | ecosystem: Host-associated > Birds > Digestive system > Esophagus > Crop | place... | reverse complement strand
GTTGTGGAGTCTCCTTCTCTGGAGATATTCAAGCCCCGCCTGGACGCGGTCCTGTGCAGCCTGCTCTGGGTGACCCTGCTTCGGCAGGGGTGTTGGACGGGGTGACCCACAGAGGTCCCTTCCAACCCCACCATGCTGTGATTCTGTGACATCTCCTCGGAGGTGACTGCCTCGCTCGTAAGGCTTGTGAACACGTGGGTCTTGAGGGAGGACTGGGACCTGACTGTGAATCTGTCTACGTGAACGAGTGACTCTGCCGAGGTGTTTGATCTCCCCGTCTCTGCAGGCTTGCCGGATTTACCTGGGTTTGGCCCTCCCTCAGCCTGGTGGGTGTTTTTGCAGCCAGTTGATGGCAGGGATGTGCCAGCTTTGCGCCCGGGAGCTGTACGTCTGTCAGCCACCGTTCCTTTCTCCTTCAGTGCTGTGCATTGTTCTGGAGGAGCAACTATTTCTTAGTCGTGCCTTAGACTTTGATATCTGCTGTATTCACAGTAACGGCTTCTCCAAATATCCATCTTCCAAATTAGATTAAACCTCTTTGTACGTTTGTGGTATTCTGTCACGCTGTATTCAAACACAAGAAAACAAATAAAGAACAAATCGGGCTGTTATGCTTCAGAAGTCTCTGACAGTTTGTACTTAGATTCTTACAGGAAACCAGAATTTTGCAATTATTGGTAGTGACAAAAAGCGTGCTTGTCTGGCACCTCTCACAGAAGGATTTCCTAGTGCTTAAGAAACGTTGGATGTACCGTAGCGTGTTCCAGTCACGTCCAGGCCAGATGCGTAGCCATTGTACGGATGTGTCAGCGGGCAGAAGGCAGTGAAAGCGCCACGCACAGTGTTCATGGCAGAATTCAAAGCTTAATATTTCTGACTCCTTGTTCCCCACTCCAGTGTAAGTGCGGTATAAGGAAACTGCTGTGAATTCAAAGTTAAGGCCTGCTTTGGCTTGGGTAAGCACATGCTTTGCAACAAGCCCTTCCTTTTCTTGGGCTTGTAAATATGGGCATTTTTGGAAGTCCCAGGCTAGACTTCTTGTAGATGCGATGAATCCATCCAGGCACGTGAGTGCTCTGAAGGGAGATTTCTTGGACTGGGACTCCTCTCCTTGTGGAATTATCGGGTTGTCACCCTAATGCTTGTTCAGTGCATCCTGTTGGTGGTGAGTCTGAAATTAATAGATGCATCCAGACACTTATCCTATAGGCATCTTTATCCTAGTCTTTTGGTTTCTGCATCTGGACATTTACCACTGAGCTGTACTTGTATTGGGATTGTATACTTGGCTTAATGACTTTCTGTTGATCTAATTAGCCTCAGACTGTTAGTGGTGGCAATATTTATTTGGGTAGCATATGAACCAACAAAAGTCTTCAGCTGCATCCCACCTCTTTGGATAGCTGACTAAATCTGCTGAACTTGTCTTTTTAGGGCTGCGTTCACACAAACTGAAATACTGCAAGAACTAACACTTGGGTTTGAGGTTTTGGTTGGTGGTGTTTTTTTTTTTTTAAGTTTTAATTAATTATTCACTGAAAAATGCAGTCCTAGGACGGTGTAAAGTTTTGCAAAATTTGGTCTGTGGCACTGAGTAGTTTCAGTCGAAACGGAAATAACAGCACGTTGAAACAGTTTCAGCACTTTAAAAGGCTGGTTTTGTTTAAAGACTTCCGAAAGCTAAGGAATTGAAAGTATAAGTTTACAGTATGTGGTCAGAGGAGAGTGGAACTTTTTTCCGAAAAGGCTGGCATTCACCCAGGGTGTGGGAGGCGGATTTTATCTCCTTTATGCCCTCAGGAGGGTTTGAGTGTATATCAGTCTTCTCCTGGAATAGTTCCTAGCCTGCAGGAGACAGGGTGTGCTGGAATTAATCTATATCAACTGTTATCCCTCTTCTCTGCTGTGCAAAATATGAAGGAAACATGCATTGAGGTGGGAAGGTATACCCCAGCTCAGTGGTTTAGATGCTCTTTGAAGGGGGAGACCTGCGTTTGCTCTAATTATACCCCTTCAGAGGTGGAAGAACATAGAAGTTAAAGACAAAAAAGGATGAGATGTTCAAGGTGGTTGGGTCTTTTGGTTGCTATTAAACAGCATGGTCGTGACTCGGGAAGTGCTGATGTGGGGATCAGGGGAATCTGCTTGGGTCTGTTGGAGAAAGAGGTAATTCCCTCCTTGCTGGTTTTTTTACATCATCTCCTAAAAATGTTGTTACTGTCTCCTGATGGAGATAAGATGCTGGTGTAGATGGGTATTTGCTCTTATATTTATGCATTTCAAGCAAGTAGAAGGACTGCCAGCACAAATACCTGAGATGCTGTCTCCTCTGATCGCCTGCAGCTTGATCGTTTGTTCGCTTCCAGCAGAGCAAGAGGTTCGAGTCCTTCTGGGTGGGAGAGAGACCTGAACACCAATTGCTGTATCCTGGCAGAGCACGTTAACCAGTTTGGGGCGATCGTCACTGCAAGGTGACAATTGCTACTGCCTCCTTACTCACCTTGCTGTTCTGCAGAGGTGTCCTTTGGGACACGTAACAGATGCCAAGAAAACAAAGATTTTTTTTTTTTTTTTCCGTTTTGTTTTAGGAATGCAAGAAACAATTTGTGTCAGAACCAGAAAAAAACCATTTATGTGCCCAACTCCCTTACAGGATTGAGTTTCTCAGAAGATTTCTGTTAAAGTTTCAGATCAAGCCGTCACCATCTGGAGTTTACCTGCAGCTACATAATTAATTCATATGCTGATATGAAATATTTATACTTAATAAATAGCTCATAGAAATCTGTCTCCCCTTTCTCCTTTTACACTAAGAGGGTCTTGTAGCAGCGTTATGAATGTTTTTGCATATCCAGGCGAAGAGCGTGGCAATACTGGAGAGATTTATTTCAAATAATCACTGTTCCTCTGCTATAAATAGGGGATGGGGAAGGTGGCAGAGTGAAGATTGCAGAGAAGGCAGCACCTGGTATGCCTTTCCCAACCTTAAAGACTGTCGTAAAACAGATCTGTGTAACGTTTGGGCTTAGGGGTGTTGGTAGTGTCTTTTCTAAGCACCAGAATTTTGCAGGGCTGTGGTGTTGCTGACCTTGCTGTGCCAGTTCACGGTACCTTCCTCAGCTCCTGCTTGTCTGGCAGGGTGTGGGGTAGGGGATTCATGCTGAGGCTGGTTTGGGGGCTGTTCTTTTCCTTTAATGAAAATCTTAAGGCAATCTTAGATACTTTAAAAAAAATTTCTTTATATCAGCTCATGAAATGTCCCTGGAACTGACTGTTTAATTGTTTAATACATGAAGTGGTGAATTTATATATTCTACTGTAAGTCTCTTCTGTGTCTGCTGCTCTAGTTGGCTTTGGGTTTTTTTTATTGTTCCCCCCCCCACCCCCCATTATTTTGAAATAATCCAATGACTTCCACTTTTTCCAGACTAGTCCAATTTTCCAGTCTTATGTTTCTGCAGCTGGTGACAGGGATGGTAAATCAGGGTTGATTTAACACTGACAGTTCTTTGTCAAGAGATAGCATTCAAGGGCTCTGTGCAGTGAAATGAAAAGAGATAAACAGTATTCAGCTGAAAGTATACACATTAGCAACATCAATCCGAAAGTTCCTTGTACCGACGCGTAGAATTGGCACTCCGGCTTTCGTGTTGCACACTGTGCATTTAGGCTCAGAGGAAACCCTGCGTCTTCAGCCTGTGATCACAATTTTATGCGCATAAATAGTGCTGGATTGTACAACGTCCCCACAGATTTCTCTCTCCTACTATCAGGCAGGCGCGGCGCTGGCAGCGTTGAAGCAAGCTGCCCACACGTATGCCTTGCAAATACATCTCAGACCTGACCTGGAGGGAATACATCCGTGGGTGGAAGCACAGCCTGAGCTTCTCACCTCCTCAGTGCTCTGTCCCTCAGCTGAGGCTGTCGGCAAAGCTGCTAATGAATCTCGCTGAGGAGGATGCCTTCTTTTGTTGTGTGCAGAAGAGCCCAGGATGGTGATATGGCAGTTAAAAAGCCCGTGTTATTTCTTTAGAGCTTGGCTGATGTTAGAAATAATCAGTTAACATCATTCATTTCTTCACATATTTGAAGACAGTTTTCCAGCAGTGTTTTTATGGGTGATCTGCCATACTTTGTAGGGAGCAATATGAAAGTATGGATAAGGGCAGAGTCACTTAGGAAAGCGGGGTTCTGCTGTCGGCTCTGCTGCCAGACCTGGGCACATTTCTTTGTGATCTTTGTCCTGTATTCTGCTTTCAGTGGTTAAGAAATGATCAATTTCTATTCATAGGAAGTCTTGGAAGCTATGAATTAAAAGCTGTAGGAAAGACAGAAGTTTGACTGAACTGGTTTCATTAAAAGCTGGTTTAAATAAAATTCAGCATATTCTACCATTAACAGAGGTGAGGAAGAGGGATTTCTGATGGCCTTTTACTGAGCACTAAGGAGGAGGACTGAGGACCACGGAATTATCGCATCCCATGTTGTTGGTTCTCACATCAAGCAACGCTCACTCTGACTGTGGGCTGGGGGTCCTCTCTCAGTAGGTCCTCTCCCCTTCATTGTTTGTATTTTTTTGCTAATGAACTTCAAGGCCTTTAGTGAGACTTTTTTTTTCAAAAAAAGTAAAAAAATCTGGATATCTATTTCATTCCCTCTATAGAGAAAGATTAATTTCTGGGGTTCTCTTTTTCCCCTTGTTTCATGGCCTCTGTCTCATCAGCTTTTCTCTTGGCCTGAAAAGCCTTAGGCAATGCTTGACTTGTGATACAATTAGGATAGTACCTTAAGGAGCCACAAGCGTTGCCATTGAGTAGTCTCCAACTCTCCTCCATTGTTCGTCAGAGCAGGGCTGTACTGTTCTTGTTGCATCTTGATTCTGGAACTTGCATACACCATTTTGCAAGAAAAAAGTAAGCTCTTCCTATTTAAATCCATGCAGCTTTGATTTGAGATTTGCCTTCAAATGAATTATGGATTCCCTCTGGTGTTCCAGATGCTTGCCCAAGTTTGTCAGAAAATGTTTTGAATGAGAGAGGTCTTCTAGAGATTTTGACTTGTCTTGAAACCTGAAATACTTATTGTGGCTTTATCGTGATGCTTTCATGAAAAGTACCATGACACGCAGACCTATCCATATGTTATGGTGCTGTTTGGGAGGTGTTGATCGACATGGGATGGACACCTTTCTAAATCCTTTCCTAGCCAGTTCTCAGGGCGTGAAGTTCAGTGGGACTTTTGCGTGGGTGAGAGGAGATACACCTCCTGCTTGGAGAGCTGTTGTGTTAAACTGGATGGTCTGGCAGGTGTAAGATCATCTCTGTGGTTGTGTTTGAATTTTTAAATGTGCATAATGATGGGTTTTGTTTTCTTTCACTGCAGCTGTGTAAGGAGAGCCTGAATATTTAATGGAGTATTGAATACTACATAACTTTTCTATGCATGAACTTGAGAAGGTGTTTTGATGGATTGGTTGGTTTGTTTCTCAGACTCTCTGTAGGGTCAGAGATCATGTGTCTGGAATATTTTATACATGTTGTGAGGGTTTTAGGTAATTAATACTTTATGCTTGCCCCTGAGAGATGTGGTGGTGGTTAAAACTCAATTAAGTGGTGGTTACGCAGTGATAATACTGAATGATGAATATTTCATTTATTTGATTTGAAATAGGAAATAAAATATATTATTGCCATGCTGGTTTTATTTCAAAAGACTTTGTCAAGATTAGCACATTCAAAATCTATTCAGTGTCCTAAATTTATTCTACTGGAAGAATGCAAAAACTTCTTTGAGGACTTTGAGAAAGGGTTTTTGTTGTCTTGTTTTATAAGGATGCTTCTGGCACCTTTATAAAGGCTTCTTGCCTTGTCACCTTCAGATACAGACCAAAGTCGTGGTCTGTTCACACCATTTATTAATTCAGCTCTTGCCAATTGCATGCCAAGAAATGTATGTGACTTTAGGACTGAAAGAAATGAGTGAGACGAGTCCATCTGTACCTGTGCTCTGTCTCGGACGGTGTGGCAGGTGCTGTCTCAGGCAAGGCCATCTGAGGTCCTTTCCTTTTGTACTTCTCCAACATATGGACCTCTCGGTTCAGATATATTAGGGTGTAGCTCCCTTTTTATTTCCTTTATTTACTGTTTTGGATCTGTCTTCCATCAATTTGTCTAGTCCCTTTTGAATCCGTCTGCTTCTGCAATCTCTTGTAGCAACAGATTTCAGATTTTCTCTACCTGCTGTTCAAGAAGCACTTCTTAAACTAATTTCCTGCTAGGACAAGGGGCATTCATTGAAATGAATGTTACAGGGTCTGGTGAAGAATAGTTCTGCATTCAGCCTTGTTCATCTGTGCATTCAGCCTTGCTCTTGCCTATCACCCAGGCACCTGTTTTCCAAATTGAAGACGCCCAAACCTTTTAGACCTTTTTTTGAAAGGTAGCTGCTCCATCTCATCATTCGTTGTGGTTGCCCTTCTCTGTACTTTTGACTCTGAGCTACAAGCACTTCTTGGAAAGCAGAAATTCCCAAGGGAGAAATTTGTCACTAGTATCTGCTGAAAATTTGGGATTGCCCTCCTATAGGGAAAAAGAGCTCAAACGGAGCTTTAGAATAAGCTAATTTTAATTTCTAAGCTTTCAAAGAACTGTAATAAAATAACCGAGTGGTTTGAGTGTATTCCAGTCACTTTACTGACTTTTAGTTGTAGCTTACTCTGCATGTGGTTATTAGTAGAGTAAAGGACTTTTCAATGCAGAGAGGTAAAAACCATGAAACCTGCCTTGAAAAGTATGTATTGATTCATGCCTCGTGAATCTTCATTGCTTTTGGTAGGGCTGGCCAGGAGTTGCATTGGTATGTGTTCACCTGCTCTGCTGACAGCGAGGAAGAGAGAAACGAGTCCAGCATATTTTTCAAAACCCAGTGCTGAGAGGCTTGCCTGAGCGTGCCTGCAGGAAAAGATGGGCAGATTTTAGCCTGAAGGACTGTGGAGAAGTGCAGTTGTCAGAAGACGGTTGGAATACACGTACTGCTTCTGAGCAAATGCTCAGCTCCCTTCTGTGGCATGAGCGTCAGAAAGAAGGCTGTTCATCATCATGATTGACTCTCATAAGAGCTGTACTGCATAAATGGATGTTTTATTGTGTGATTTCTAGCTCATGCTGTTGCTGAGGAGTAAGTTTTGTTTGATATGGCTGTCCCACATTTGTGGCCGTACTGCTCCAGTGTCTTCCAGTGGCGTTCCAAGCAACATGGCCAACATCTTTCCTATGGTGTTTGTGCCTCTCAAGGGAGGAAGCTTTGCAGGGGAGCTCTTGGTTTGGTTTTCTTGGTGTGTTGGTTTTCTAATGTACGTATCATGCAGTTTTTTCTTTTTTTTTTATAAAAAAGACAAAGTCAGGGAGGTGCATGGTGCGTTTAGGAGGAAAAGCAGTGGTGTCTGTGAAGGTTGCTGTCTGTCTGTCTTTTAGTAAGCCTTGAGAGGTCACAGAATTTAGACTTGGGCAGCTTGCTTCACCCTGCTTTCTCTAAGGTGAGCTAAGATGATCTACCAGACTGTGTTGTGCCAAGTTGTGTGAAGACACTGACCCAGAGTCATCTGGGCAAGGTCACCCAGCTGTGTCATCTTCCAGTGAGCCTAGTGATTTTTCAGATAAGAGGCGCAGGCCATAGAAAGTTTCTTAAGCTCAGTTTTGTATTATGTGAAACTTTGTTGTAGGGAGTGGAGATAAAGTGGTTGGGTTTTCTTGTTCGTGGTGAGTTTTTGAGTTGTTTTTTGGGGTCTTGTTGGTCTTTTTTTCTTTTACGTGGCCTGTATTGTTGAAGGAATGCGCTTTGATACTCGGTGCCTGTTGGATTTTCTGAGGCACGGATGCCTTTACGGTATAGTGCTAACCTATGTTTGTTACGCATTTGAACTGAGAGATGGCAAAGGCACCCTGCCAAGACATAGTCTGCAGGATGAAGTGAGACCTCCAGGCTGTTGGGGTCTCTTAACTGTGCTCTGCCCGTGAGACTGCAGGCAAATTTGTCCACTTGTGGATGTGTATGGAGAGTCAGAGATTAACGGAGAATCCTCAGAACACATTCTGCAGGCCATTTCGCCTTCCTTACCTAACCCTATCACTACAGTGGTACTGCTGCGGTCACAGTGGTGAGATGCAGGTGGAACTGAAAATCAGCTGCAGATTGTTAGCGTTTCCATCCGTGTCACTTTTACCCATTTCAGTATTGCTGTAAGTAAAGAAAATTGATCCTTTTTGAGCCTTATTTTGGTTATGTGGACACAAACTGCTGGAGAAGGTACTGGATTACCTGCTTTGATCTGTGTTGTATCAAACAGTCAATTACAGTTGGGCTGTTAACAGCAAATGCTGCTATGAGTGTATTTTACGTTAAATATGGTAAATCAAAGCTCAGCTGCTAGGGATCGTACATGGTAGGTTGTGGGGTTTTTTTTTCAGATGAGCTCTAGGTGTGCACCTATAGTAATGGGAAGTTTGTTTGTCAGTGTAGAGGGTTTTTTTCGTAAATCATATGGCCGTGATTGTAGTGCTCCTCGTGGAAAAACACAAGAAGCTGGGTGCTGCTTCCTCAGAGACGTGCTGCTTCCCCTGTTTGCCCATTCTTTTAAATTCAAATGCATGCACTCTGTTGTTTCATGTAGGTCTTTGCAGGCTTTAGTTTGCCTACATTTTGCTGATGTGTGGCTAGGCAGGTTTTTTTTTCAGAAAGGCTGTTTTAAGCACATCTGGTACTTAAAGTCAGAGACCTATGGTTTCTGTGTCATGTAAATGAAGAGTGGTTCATTACCGTGCTTTAGACCTGAGCTATTTGAATGTATGACATATGAAATTCAAGCACGGAAATCTTGGTTTGATCCCACCTCTGAATTCTTCTGACACTTTGGACCATGGATGCACTTACTCTTTTTCCTTTGTGATGAACTGGAAATAGTACTACACCACCAATCCTCTATTTAGTTCTGAGGTCTCTTCAGAATTGTTCTACACATTCAAAAATGTCCCTTGATAAGGCTTATAAAAAAATGAGAGAGGAAATGATTGATTGACAGCCTAATGCCAAAATAAAGTACTGTCTGCTTATATGGTGACATAAAATCAGTACCAAACTTGTCAATGCAGATGGGATTGTGGAAAAAAAAAACCTCACCATTTCTGTAAGAACACTGGTAGTAGTGAAATGTTGAGAACTAGATCCCAAATAAAAATATTTGTAGGCTTGCCAGGTTAATGCACTTGCTGTGGGCACTTGGTATTTGTTGACACTACACTCCAAGGAAGACTTGCAGAAACGCAGGGACATGAATAGTAGTGTTTAGTTTGGATGTAGTATCAGAAAAGATGTTCCTGATGCTGTGGGATGTTCTTGCTTTGCTGCTGCTTGGATGAAAACATAAGTTGAGTAGTCAGAATAAGACTTTTTGCATCTCTGTCCTGTTGTCCTGGTCCTAGAGCTTTCTTCCTAAATCCACCAGAATCTTCGAATAAATCTATGAAGTTCTTGATGAGCCTCCTTCATGCTGCCTTTCCCCCAACCACTGGGAAAGGCTTTCAGTAAAAGTCTGCAGTTTCCTCCCTTGCTTTTCTGCAGGTCCTACCATGGACTCTATGCCATGAATGCAAAGCATGACAGAAGCTGAGTGGCTGCATTGAGACCATTTGCTGTCATCACAAGGAATATTGCTTCATTCTTTGCTTTTGCCCTCTATTTGCATCTTGCTTTCTGTTGCTTCTTCTGTTCTATACTTTTGATAGTCCCTGTTCCCTTTTTGTTGGTGACTGTGCAGCAATGGCCTGATTGCTGATCAGGGCTTCTAGATGCAACCAGTGATAAATAAGAAATAATAATGATCCTGCCATACTTTCTATCAGACTCGACTTCTGGTGAATTTATTTCCTCTTTATTTCTTTCTGTGGTGCTAAGCACAGCAAACAGCTGCTCCTACCAGCAGAAACTCAGGAAAACTGACTTTCCCACTGTTTGTGTTCCCTTCAGTCCATATGGATTTCTCCTTAGACCTAGGGGCAGACGCACTATGCCCGCGCAGTTGTGTAACACGCCGTTGCTTGCTTTTCTGCCCTGAACTCATAATGAAATATCCTAAATGGTTATAAAAGCTTTAGCACCAGCTTCATTTCGTTTTAATAGACCAATAAAAGCAACCAGTATGCAAGCTGCTGGCTCCAGTACTCCTGCATAAGTCATTAGCAAAACAACATTACTGGCTCTTGACAAACAGCAGGGACAAACCCAAGAATTTGCTCTGAAAAGAAGTCAACCAAGTGCCAGTGAATCCAGAGACCCACTCTTATGCAAGCTGGCTGCTGTGAGCTCTTTGTTTGAGGTTGAGAAGTCGACACTTTCTCATAATTTGTTTTACATTCTGGCTTTTTCTTTATCTTCTTTGCAGTGTTTCCAATGCTAGCAGCTGCCCAGGCGCCCGAGGAGCTATTCCAGTTAACTTAAATGCATGGAGACCTGACAGGTTTTGCATTTTATGCATGAGACTGGCTCATCTGGTTGCCTCTTATGCTCTCCCCCTACAATACTAGCAGCGAATGTATTTGCAACATTAGACCCCACATATCAGGCCGAGTGTGTTGGCTTTGAAGAGCAGGAGTCTCCCCATAAGGCCCAAAGGAGCCCCAAGATGTCCTCGCTACAAGGCCCCTGGTTACCTCGTCGGTTGTGAGCAGGTGGGAGAGGAAGCATGCCTATGGCGTGGGGCAGAGCACAGGGAGCCTTCTGAACTGAGCAACAACAACAAAAAATCCTGGGAGCCCTCTGTTCACTTAAGGGTTGTAAAGTGTTCCTTGAAGGGTGCCTACACAGTCGGTGTATGGTGTATTTCAACATGTACAGAAACTGTAAAACTACCTACTAACCCTCATCCAATATAAACTCGTAGTATCTGCTTATATATTATCCTCTCCTGTTTTGCTGTGTTTAAGAAACAAAAGCACTGCTCAAGTTTTGGTACCTGCCTGGACAGCCAGCAATCTGGTTTCGGACAAGGCTACCTGTCAGGGTGGTTGCACCCTGGTGCTGTCTCATGAATGGTAAAACTCCCAGCTGGGCAGGTCAGGAGACTTCAGCTCTGCAGACACCGGTTTTTAAGACCCTCCTGTACGAGGTCCTGTGCAGCCTGCTGTAGGTGACCCTGCTTCGGCAGGGGGGTTGGACCAGATGCTCCACACAGGTCCCTTCCAATCCTGACCATTCTGTGATTCTGTGAAACCCTCTGCAACGGCAATACGTGGCTCAGAGAGATTTGGTTTCTTCATCCCTGTCTCTTCCTTCATTTTACTTTTCTCAAGCTGAAAAAACCCTACCTTTTTAATTTCGCTTGCTGAATTTGAAAATGTCATGATCACTCTTTTCCAGGAGAAGCCAGACTACCCGAAGACATTCACTGAGGATGCTCCCGCTGACCCGCCGGTTTTGGCAATGCCCCATTTAAAAATGCATTATTGGCTAGGACGAGACAGATGCTGGAAGAGAGATGTAGATGGCCTCAGGGAGAGTGACAGGATAGGAGAGTGGATGAAATTATTCCAAAAGAGAGCTTGGGAAAAGAATTTATTTGCCTCTATTATGTGTTTTGTTCTAGCTTAGTTAGTTGTGCATTAGGTACAGATATAAGGGAACTGAGGCTTTTTCTGTGCCCCTGTAACCTGGTAGAGCATTGAATAGGTTTGTATGGACTCTTCCCTTCCATCTCTTTGCGTTTGCAGAACTGGGTGAACAGCACAGCATCATCGCCTCTTATCCAGATCTCGCTTCTCTGTTAAGATTTGTTTCACTGTCCCTACAGAACATCTGTCAGTCATCTAGGTGGATGTTGTTGCACGTATACATTTTCTTAATCTATATTATTCTGTGATTCATTTGTGTTCGGCAGTGTCATTGGCAGCAATCAAAGAGTTCACAATCATCTGGTGTCCTGGTCCCCTGTGCTATCTCCTGGCTTCTTTTGACTGACCTTTGTACTTCTGATGTTTTGTAGAATGCTCACCCGGTTGTTTCCAGTCTCCTGATGTCAGTTCTGGTTTAAAGGGGATGTTTCTAACCTATTAAGAATGCCATTACTATGGTAGCTAGACTTTTAAAGTTGCTTTTTTGGTAGAGATGATCTGAAATAGGACAAGAATTTCCAAATGATCGTCCTTATACTCTCAAATGCATTGTGGAGTTGTTATTTTCAGTAATCTTTGCCATTTAGTTGTCAGTTTCAGGTTGTGATCTTCCCTTTCCTCGCTCCTCAAGACCAGCAGCTGGAGTCAAGGGGTTATGATGACTTTCACAAATGAACAGGGAGCTTTGTAGCCTGGTGGCTGCAGACAGAAAAGTTTGACATTTCATTGTCTTTGAACAGAGTTGTAAAAAGTCAACACAAAAACACAAAATTCTTCTTTTGAAGAATTCCAACAGCATCCTGCTGCAAAGCCCTGCTCATTTTTGTTTCAAAGTTAAGAATTTCTCTCAATGACGTTTCTTTTCCTTTCTTTTCATTGAAATGAACATCGTACTGTTCCAAGAGTGGTCCACTTGGATGTGCCTGGAAGAAGTCATCAAATCATCTCACAGATGTGGTCACACTGGATGTAGGGTCTTGTTTTGTTTTTTTCCCTGCAAAATACTTTGTGAACATGGGGCCATGATAAAACAGCTTTGTGGTACGAGGGTTTTTATTTTCTTTTTTTTTTTGTTTGTTTGTTTTCTTTTTTCCCCCCTCCTCCTCCTTCTGAAAGGAAACCATAGTCAGCCCTTTAGTCGCATTACCTGGTAGTATAGTTGCAGGCCCTGAAGTCTCCCGGAAAGCTTCTGGCTGGAAGCTTCTAGCTACTCCAGACGAATGCAGATACTGCCTGCTTGTGCACGTGTGGGGTCTGTTCATATCTGTGCAATACCAGCCAAGTTCTCCCTCCAAAACCTCTTTGTGACATGGGTTGTTTGAGCTCAGCGATGGGCAGGGTCTCGTTTCACCCCTTTCCATGCATCACCTTCATGTTGCAGTGTGTGCAGGAGCATTTCCTGCGATGCCAGCTGTGCAGTTCTCTGTTTGTGGAGATGTTTCCTCATTCGTCTTGTTTTACCTACGTCCGCAGTTGCTCTTGTGCCACAGGCGAGTGCTTACATTATTGGTAGCTCTAATACTGAATATAAAAGCTGAATAAAATCACTTCTGTGGTCTAGTTTCTTTCATTGGAGAGAAAATTAAGTGTTTTAGCTAGCTAGTATCTTCTCAGAGAAATACGCTCTGAACGGACCCTGTCTGAGAGAGCTGAATAGCAGCCACACCTGCTTCAAACCATGAAGACCCGGTCTTTTAGCGCTGGGGATTGTAGCCTGTAGGTGTTCACCTGGCTGGATAGGGGCCTGCATGCCTTGATATAGGTATTACCCTGCGACGGACCTAATATGCACAAGCATCTTCTGTCATGGGAGCAGACACGCATGCAGGGAGCAAGCCGCGGGCAGGCAGAACAGTTAACATGAACACCTAGTTCAGCTGTCTTACTGCTGTCTCTGTAGATACCAGAGGGATGTGGCTTTGCTCCCTTTGGAAGGGAGCAGGAAGGACCCACGACACCTTCTATGAACAGGATGAGGTCAGGGAGAGCCCAAGAGCCAGAGGAACAGCTGGAGGTGGAGCTGTCTCCATCAGGCTCTTCACGGCTCTCGCCATTGCTTTGTCCCATAGCAGAAGATTCCCTTCTCCACCCTGGGGCTGAAGGCAGGAGCCGGGTGGTGATGGCACTTCGGTGCTTGGCAGCAGCGTACTTCACCACGTCTGCACCCTCGGTCGCCTTTGGTTTAAACTCGTCCAGTGTTTTACCTGCAGGAAGGCACGGGGTGTGTGTGAAACTATTCTTTACGGTTGGTTTTCAACCCAACCAACCCATCTTCTTCCCCACCTCAGTGTGTTTGCCAGGTGGTTTGTTTGGTGTTATGGAGAGATCCGAATCAGAGGCTGTGATTTTTGAGCGTTGGATTGAGCCTTTGCTTTCGGAAGGAGGGATAGCACTGCTTGCCTCGGGCAGTGACGGGGATGTCTTGCCAAAGGCTGGGCTGTTGAGGCCTCTGTTGTTTTTTTTTTCCCCTCCCTGGAGTTGATTAAAACTGTATCTGAGCATAACAGAAGGGTCTCGGCAATGTTGCAGACTTTGACTTATTTATTTTCTTTCTTTGTTCCCCCTCCTTAAAGCTGTTACTTATCATGTTTTAAATTTTGCTCTGCCAGTGGGCCCTTAACGAGAGGAGAACAGAGTTTTTTTCGCTAGGTATCACCTGCTGAATGCTGGTTTTATGACCTCTAGCAGTGTCTTCATGCATGTGAACAAGGCAAATGAAGCCCAACAGAGATAGAAGCTCTGTATTGCTAATTATAATCAACAGTTTCCCAATTTCCCTGTCACTTCTGAGCCTTTGAATTCTACTTCTGTACCTAAATCTTAATTTTTCTTTTGTACTTCATGGCTACTCATGGATGTTGTGTGTGAATCTGTAAGCGCTGTCTCTCTAGTAATTCTGCTCAGTCTGTGAGCAGAAGACACTTGGCATCTGAAGACAGAGCTGCGAGAGTTGTAACTAAATAAGCATTTCTGCTGCATCTGACTTCAGTGCTTCAAAAATGTTTTAGTATTTAGATGCGGGTTTAGCTTTTAGATTCTCCTTGCTAAGCTGAGGAGGCCCGTTTTGTTTCGTTTCTGTTCCCTGCAAATACCAAGTACTTTATTACTTTGTTCTGTACTAAACTAGGGAAATACAGTCATCCAGGCTATGGATAGGTTGGTTAAAGACTTTATTCGGGGAGAAAAGCAAGTGAAACCTCCCCGTGTAATGTATTTCACACTAGAAACACTCAATACTTAAAATAGAAAGAAAAATCAGCTCTTTGGCTGTAAAAAATGTTTTCCACTTCATGAATTTTTATTAAGCACACTTTTTTTCCTGCTATACATATTAGTAAGTCTGTGAGCCTGATGTAGTCAGCTGGTGAGTCCAGTAAGAATTTTAAATAAGAAAGGAAAGGTGGCAAGAAATGCTTGGTGTGTAGGTCCAGCGGTCTGCATCGTATTGTCCTCTTGCCCTTCCTCTCGTTGCTGTAGTCGTCGACTTGCCTTTGGCATTCGCACAAACTGAAATATCTGCCTCCCGCTCAGACAGCCTTGTGCCAGGACTGAAACTGGAGCATATTGTTCCATCATTAAATGGGCAACGTTGAATACTTGGGAAATTAACCACAGCTGCAAGTTCTTCAGCTATTTTTATTTGTACTGTGGCTATAATTTTTCTGGTGTGTTTGTGCTGAAGTCAGAAGAGGAAAGGAAAATAGATCCCCCAAGAGGCTGACTTTTTGTTTTTAATTAAAAAAAAGGCCCTGCTGAACAAAAGCATCCATAAAACAAATGGTACTGAGGGCAGCCTAGCAGTTTGTTTGGTGTTACATGGGCCCCTTCGTCTGGTTGCTGATATGGCTTTCTGGGGGCTTTAGTGGCACCTCGGCACCCAGTGAGGTAGCCAGCACCTTCCACGGTCAGCCCTCTCCTTTAAAAGTCCTACTGCTAGTAGCATCTGTCAGCCTTTCAGAAAGGTTGGTGGCAGCAAAGCAATTTTCTGTTCGCTTTCTGTTTTGCGGTCGTAAGCCAAAATCCAAGGCAACCACTCCATTCAGTGGTCTTCGGACGAGGCCCTGAAATCAAACTCGGAAAGCTTAAAAGTGTGATTGTAAAACAGGGTTTCTTAAGTATCCTTTAATAGTTCCAGTGACTCGGATTTCTTCCCAGAAGTCGCATGATGACACGTCAGGAATGGCAAGGCAGAGCCCACGCTGTAAAATGAGAGGTCCGTGTGGATCCATGAATTCGCAGCTTGCCCTGGTACCAGAGGGGTTCAGGCTTCTGCTCGCTGATGATGCTGGGGGAGAATGGATTTCACAGGATTTGTTGTCGGTGCTGTGTGGACCATCTGGAATTAACACCTCTCACAAGGAGTTACGATGTTGTATTGAAGTTTGGAAAGTAGCAAGAAACAGCAGCTGGAAGGGTCACTGAGGGGAAAAAATAGGGTTTTGCTTAACCTGTGGCCTGTTTGGTATTTTGACTAAACACTCGGTGAATGCAGGAGTGAAGGGGGGGAAGCTTATCCTGAAGCATTACCCTTTCTGAAAGTACAAAAAGATGCTTCTGCGAAGCCTTGAGCAACTGTAGGAACCAGAGTTAAGTGCATTGTCTGTTTATATGAAAAGCAATTTAGCAAGAAGGTTTTTCCCTTTAACTGAGGAGAGAGGTCTAATTCTTTTCTTTTTACATGACCGAACTCATGGCAAGGCATCCCTTCCTTAGGCTGGACATCATTTTAGAAAAATGCATACCACTGTGGGAATTCATGGCCATTCCTTTAGGAACGTTGAAAATGTGTTGGTATATTTCTAGGTTTGAGTGGAAATGAAGAAGGGAGGTGGTTCTCTGTTTTTCTTACTCAGTAGCCCAAAACTTTAAGGGCAAAGCCAAACCTGTTCCCTCTAACGCTTGTGCATGTGCTTGACTTCACCACCGTCAATAGTAACACAGGGTCTTCTTCATATGTGGAGTCCTATTCACATAGTTGAAGGATTCAGGCATTATTTGGTGTCTTATGACTGATCTGGGAGTCTATAAAGAGGAGTAAAGATTGCTACTGCTATGGTGAAACATAGCTTTATTGACAGGAGTTTGCACTGCTGCATTTAAGCTATTAGAAGTTTCCATCTTTTCATTGGAAAAGAATGATGTCGTGGCAAGCATGAGCCAAGGGCGAACAACCTGTCAATGCCTGCCAGGCTTTTTCTTTCCCAAATCAGAGGCTAAGCACACTCTAAAACAAAGCAGGTCTTTTTTTGCCATGCACTGTGAGAAGATGAGAAGATTTCCAGATTTCTGCCCTGGGCTGGCATGAGGAGCTGTAGTGAACTCATGGTGTCATGCTTCTGCGTCAGGAAGGGCTCCTGCTCTGAAACTCGTTTGTAGGTGAGAAATGGGAACTGCTGCCTTGCGTGGAGGAAGGTGCACCAGCCATCTGTCTGCGGTACAAAAATGACAAAGCTGGTGGAGTCGGCTCCTCACCAATACCCTTTGTGAGATGCTGTATTCCTCTGTGGTGGTCCTACTGCCCATCATTCAGCGTCTGCCTTTCTGATTTCTTTGGCTGCCACCCTGTTGGTTTCTGACCTCTGAAGCCTGTTTGGAAGAGTGCTGGGAAGAAGCCTTGGCTGCAGCTCAGAGTAGGTCCAGTTTCTTCCGGTTAGCTGATGCTGCTGCTCGATGGTTTTGTTTCTGAGGTGCAGAAGGGAGCAGGGGAAGTGACATGACTGAGGTCAGATGTCCTTCTGGGTAATTCACATCCTGAAAACTACACCTGTGGGGTCACAGGAGATGACTTGGCATGATTCTGGTTTGATTCTTTGCTTCTTACCTGCTGACTCCAGCTGGTGTATACCCCGGTGAAAGAAGAATTAGCCCCAAATTTTATTCCACTTCTTCTCATCTTGCTGGTTGTCTTGACACATCATTCTCTTGCTCGTTTCTTGTTTCTTTCTGCCATCTGTGAGTTTATGTTTGCAGTTACAGTGTAAAGGGTCCTTTGCCTGCACAGAACGGCCCTGGAAAACTGTAGGAACCATGATACTGCTTTAGTGCCTTCGTTCTGTGGTGCTGTTTCCCCCCTGGGGTGAGCCCTGTAGCGCTTGGAAGAGCACCTGGCAGGCCTGTGAAGTGAGGGGCAGCAAGCCAAGCCGTGTCCTGTGGAAGCAGAAGCAATGCCCTTGATACCTCTGGAGTTGCCCACTGCTTGCACAGGGATTGAATTTTCTCTGGAAGTTCAATTTATGCAACGTTGTCAACGCTGACCAAATATGCGAGTGCGTCTGTGCTCGTTTCTGAGTTATTGGTGCTATTTCCATCTGTTAGTGTGGGCAGGCACTATTAAAATCCTCAGCGCTTTCAGCCTCATTGAATAATTTTCTAGCTGCTAGGTTTATAAATTAAACATTTATGGCCATATCTCATGCTATTATCCGTCCATAGCAATACCTCCAGGCAGGGATCTTGAGCTTTTTTGGAGTGTAGACCACGTGTTCATGGAGAGCGAATGTTTCATTTATACCTCATCTCACTCTTGCAGTTCTCAGTTGCAGAACGTCCCTGAGGTAACCTCAGATATTCTTAGTGAGGAAGTGACCTTAGTGAAGAGATTTTTTGATGTCTGAGTAGTCTGTGTCAAAGGGAAGAGCCGAGTTCATTGCAGCATCCCGACTTTTTTGTGTGTCTTGTCAAGTAGCTTCCCCACACGCGAATATGATCTGTCCTCTGCAAGCAGGAATAAAGAAGAACGTTACATCAGATGAACCACAGACCACAAAAGTGGTAACTAGAGGTCCAGCAACGATAGCGAGGAAGCTTGCATTGTAACTGCTACCAGAGGAAGCTGAAAGCTTGATGGGGGCCCGAGAAAATCCACGCATATGGATGGATGTTTGAGCAAGGAGCATGCACTGACTGAAGAAGAGAGGAAGCATGTAAAAAGCTACCCACATCCAGCAGGTCCTTCATCAAGTTGTGAAGTGCGTGGTTTGAGGGGTGAAAAGCAGTATGCGCCAAGACATGGCTCTTATGCCAAGAGATTATTTAAATTTGTCTGGTTATGTGTATCTAGTATCTCTATCTAGACAGTCATCTTTGGAACCTGCAGTAGATCCTTTTTTCTTTTTCTTTTTTTTTTTCTTTCCTCCTTCCAGGAAGCTGTTTTGAATGTGGAAAAACTCAGGTAATTGCTTAAACCATGGAAATGATCCTTTCAGAAAAATGCCATGTGCTGGTATGGTTTTGACTTAAAGAGATTTGTCAACGCTCTCAGTGGATTACGTTGCAATTTGACAAACTGGGACATTGGAGATTATTGCTTAGATACATTCAGGCTCCTAGCAGAAGAAAAGCAAATGTAATTGTCTTACGTAGGAAGTTACTTCATTTGGAAAAATGCTTTGCCATTAGTAGGCATCGTTACTGGCCAGAAAGGGTTGACTATTTATTTGCTATTCTAGTCCTTTCATGGGCAATGCCCCAAGGACAAGTGCTCAGTATTCCTTCCTGCTCAAAGAAGAACTACAGGTACAGCTGTTGGATTTATCTCACTGGAATTTAGTCATCATATGCTGTCACTGTGGGAGTGTATTGGACTGTCTGAGTAGGAGTCAGTTTAGGTTCTTGGTTTAATTTCAAGGGCATTGACGTTTCAGTCTACCTGGTCAGTGTCTACTCAAAAGCCACAACAGGGCATCTCCCTGAAAGCTTGAATTGACTTGTTAAACAAAAACAGATTACACTTGGTCAAACTCTGCTGCTGTTTCTTTCTTCGAGGAGAGTTTTGGCCTGAGAAGATGTGTTTGCTGTCAATCAGTAGGAACTTCTAATAGACTGCGTGCAAGAACAGAAAAACCTGATTGTCAGCCTGGATGAACCCAAACCCATAAACTCCTCCCTTTGTTCCAGGAACTGAGTCCCAAAGCAAACGGTTTTCTGGACTGCAACATGGAGATGATCATATTTCAGCATTCTAATGTTCACAGTAACGCGGCCCTGTGCAGTGAGCTAGCCTTGCAGACCAGACCACGTTCACCTTTGCTGTGTTACTATGTGAGCTTCAGTGTTTACTTCAAGGTAGTTAGTCTAATGTAGCTGGACCAAATGAACTGAAGTTCGCTTTAGAACTGTTTCTCCAGTCCCAGTTTGGTCATTAAACCAGATTGGACCTGTATCATGAATTATACATCTGTGCTTTTCTCTGGAGACATTGAGATGTGTGTGAGGATGTGAACAAAACAGTAATGCCGAGTGTTAATGGAGGTACCTGCAGGTAAGCGCCTGGCAGTGGGGCTTACAATTCACTGTTAAGCAGGTGGGAGCTGACCAAGACCAAAGCTTCCCCCAGCAGAGGGTTGAAGTAGATTCTTCTTCTCACAGAGTGTCTGGATTCTGACTTGCTGGGTTTTTTTAGAAGCTGGTTTTCAAAGATCAGAAAGTTTCCAAGGTAACCTCTTTAATCTCAGCTATATTCAGATGCTCACTTGTTTAATACGCACATGGTGTGTGTAATCTGATTTAAAATGAGCGGACATGGTGGGTTGCTAGAATAAGCTCTTGAAGGTGAGAACTTGCCTTGGCCTTGCATACCTTCCAGGGAAACAGCACTTAGGTGATATTTCATTATTATCAATTTCTTTTGTTCCCTGCACTGGGTGTGTGTGGTCATGGGCTCTGCATCTCGTTTCCCGAGACTGAGGAGTCACCGCCTTCAGTCTTACCTATGCTTTCAGGACTTCCAAGCACAAAGGATTTTGATCCAGTGTTTGCGGTTTTGGAATAAATATCTCAGAAAAATGAAAAGGGAAAAGTCTTAGTTGAGTAAAAGAATATTTTCTTTTCCAACGGCTCCTCATAAGAATGTGAGGAAGGTGCGCATCACTGGATTAAATGTCAAGAATGAAAAATAAGGGTAGTAGGGAGGGGAGCGAGGGTTGCTGTGATTATGCAGCTGCGCTCTGCCCTGCCAGCTCGCGTGCTCTCTCTGCGGAACAAGTGAGCGCGTGGGGGATGCAGAGCATCAACAGAACAAAGCCCAGGGAACTCCCAGAGCAACTGCCCTGCGTCCTGGCGACCGTCAGAGAAATCTGTTTTCCTGCAGCCTTTGCTGGGCTGTCATAGTTGAACTAGCCGGCATCTGGAGCACAATGCCGTTGCTGCCTCGGTCTTGTCTGCGCTGCAAAGGGCTGAGAAAATTGAGTTCTGAATCTGGCGTCCTTTGCTCGGGCTTTCTTTGCTTTGGTGTTATTGTTATGAGGGATGAAAGACAGCCCTTGAGGACTGAAGTACTCGGTAATTTAAAGTCCTTTTTCATTGTTGGGTTGGTGGAGCAGAAGAATGAACTGTACGTAGGAAACGGGCAGATTTGCCAGTTCAGCGTGAAGGGAATGAATGCTGGCATGGTTGTAGATGAAAATAGGGGAACCCCAGGTCTAGACTTTGCTCTTAATTGTGCTTTAGACAGCATCAGTTCCTGTGAGGAGCAAGTGCCTACCTAGTGTTAGGGCTGGGGATGAGCCAAGCTGCTGGTTCGTAGTCAAAGGGAAGCAAGTTTGATATCTGTGTCTTGGTGGTGACACTGAAAGCCTTACCTGCGTTCAGTAGAGGCTTAGAAGTAAAATCATTCTATCGCCAAATCCTTTTATCTGTAAAAAGCAGTATTTGTTTTGCTTCTTTTTTAAACAGACTGAGGGTGGAAATGGAGCATATCCTCGCTCTTGGCATGGGCTTCCTATTGATTCCTGACCAATGATCCCTTTCCCCCCACGTACTCGACTTTATGGATCATTTTGTAAGGTGACTTACGACTTATTCCATGGTTAAAGAATGCAGATGATAACCTTGCTTTCATTTCTCATGCACATATAAAAGGGAACAAATAATTGCAGAAGCTAAATTCCGTTTTGGAGTGGTGGAACCTGCCCCATACCGTTTGGAACAGATCAACCGTGGAGCTGGGAGAATGTTGCATCGCTTTCCTTCCAGCTGGAACAAAAAAGGCTGCTGCTACCCCCGTGAAGCTGCGGGGGCTTCGGTGGGGTGTGGAATCTTTTCTGCTCTTCTTGGGTGAAAATGCTTGCAGTATGTGGCACGCCTGGTGTGCTCTCGCAGATCTGCCGTTAGAACTTTCAGTGTCAGGTCAGTTCCAGCAGGAAGATTTAACACC